>Ga0116151_10003454_pt1 | contig 14143 bp, 8 predicted proteins | sample AD_UKC117_MetaG_FD_89893 | JGI IMG/M metagenome (GOLD analysis project Ga0116151, IMG submission 89893) | Active sludge microbial communities of municipal wastewater-treating anaerobic digesters from Hong Kong - AD_UKC117_MetaG | ecosystem: Engineered > Bioreactor > Anaerobic > Digestate...
CCTCTGTACTCCTGCCTGCCTAGCTGCCTTCTCGATCACCATTCGTATCCACCTCTGCGTGATATGCTTCGAAGGATCCCGTCCAGGGAATAACCAGACCGAACCTCCAGGCAGGCTCCTGATCCACCCATCCAGCTCTGGGATCATCGACTGAGGTATAATGACGTCTCGATATTGTTGGCTCTTTGTGCGGCTGGCATGGATGTGAATCTCGCCCTTGACTGTATCAACATCTTTTAGTTTGGTGGTAACCGGCAGCAGCTCGGTGTTCAAGATCGAGCCCGGAGTAACCACCACCCTAGCCAACATGGAGATCATTGGCGGCGACGCACCTCATGGTGGCGGCATACTCAGCGAATCCCATTGGACTTGCTACTGGACTCGCTGCCTCATCGCGATTCTTCTCTTAACCGATGGCCAATGATTTTGAATTCACTGTTTGGGATCCAACATTTACCCTCTATGACTAGCTGAAACATTTCTGCAGGGGCAGATCTGTTTGTTGTTAGTCGAAAATTGAATGTTGCCACCTCACCGGGAGGCACTTCATCTTCAGAAAATGTGCAGATGCGATTAGGACTAATCCAACTCGGATGATAATATTCGGAGATTCTATCGAATTCATGTGAAGTGCCAATCCTCAGAAGAGTATCCTTTGTCCAAATCTCGTTGCCATTGTTTTTAACGACTAATTGAAGGTCTGGATTTTCTTCTTCAACACATAAATTTGACTTTTTCAGTAGGACTTCAGCCATCCTCATGGCTCTCAACATTTCAGTGGAGCGGTGGTAACAACTTTTAGAGCCTTCGTTACTGATCTTCCGTGCGGGAACTCCTGCAATGGTTATTCCCTTTTCCAAGAACGAACGGTTTACAACAGAATTTGCACCTATCGCTATATCATCAGCGATCTTTATATCACCAAACATTACCACGCCTGGCGCTATAAAAACATTATTTCCTATCTTAGGACAGGCATCTACAGAACCTGCTTGGGTGGCTAGATGGACGCAGTTATGTATACGACAATTCTCCCCTACCCGAACATTTGGGTTCACAATTAACGTTCCGGGATGTGCTATGGAAAGTCCCGGACCAAAGACATTCGGAGGAATCGAGAATCCAAGTTTATGGCCTTCACATTTGTGCCGCCACATGAGATATTGTTTATACTTTCCCCACGATCGCTTGCAATTTAAATAATACTCTAGTTTTCTTAGGAGACGTTCGTATTTCCAAATATCAAACTCATAAATTAGTCTATCTTGTAGGGTGAAATTTCCAATTCCGAGAGCAAACCTATCGGCTTCCATAAAAAAATCATAGTCATCCTTCGAGGCGATCACGATATCAACTTCACCCTTTCTTCCATGTAACTCTTCATCGAGGTACAGCACTATAGCATTCATGACCAGCTTGGATCGGTCGCTCTGGCATTTTCTTAGAGGATCTGGACCAGCTTTCCAAAGTCCTAATGCATATTATGGCAGCATGCCGAATATAACGGAATTTTGGACACTTCATATCCTCAACTACGGTAATTCCCTCTCCACAAATAAAACCATGGGTCATAGGTTAAGATTTTGTACTACACCATAAAACGTTGGTTGAGAAATTCGACAATAATATCGAATCTTATAGATCGGGCCAGTATAACAAAGCTCCGATCGATGTTGAGCGATTAATGATCAACAGAGATACTTATATGGAATTACGTAACGCGGTACATTATGCCAACACTAAGTGACTTTGGGATAGAGCACATATTCGTAGAAATCACGAACTATTGCAACATGCATTGCGAATTCTGCCCATCAGACAACATTCACCGCGCCAGAAAATCGATGGACTTTGACCTCTTTAAGGCCACTATCGACCAAATCATCGACCTCCATCCACCACACCCGATAGGATTTCACGTCATTGGCGAGCCGTTGCTACATAAAGACGTGTTTGACTTTATCGATTATTGTAACTCAAAAAATCTAAAAATATATTTATTTACAAATTGCCTTAATATTAAACATAACATCGCCGAAATATGTAAGAAAGACAACATCGAGGCGTTGGTCCTGAGTGTGCAGACACCTACAAGAGAATCTTACAGGTTACGAGGTACCAAAAAGAGCTTCGATAACTACATGCAGGATATCTACGATGCTATAGACTATGTAATATATAATAAATCAAATAAAAAAATGCGCACCGAAATTCATCTGGCCGAAACCCGGCGGTTACAGTTCCGTGATTGGGATATTCTGACGGACGATGCGGAGGGGGTCCGGATAGTCAAAAACATGTGTAGACGAATTACGCATACGGACGGAGCTTTTGATGATATTCCGGACAACTTTGTGTCCCTTGAGGAATGGGAATATTGGGGATATGAACCTGTGCAGAACATTTACATCCGCATTAAGCATTTCGGGACGTTTGGTAGCCATACCCTGCCAGCAAAAATAATCGAACGAACCGAACCTGCCGAGTGCGAAATGGTAAAAAATAACCTCTGCGTGCTATCCGACGGCACTATCACGATGTGCTGTCTTGATGTTGAGGGGGACCTGTCATTGGGAAACATCCGGGGCACTACCCTACTCGATGCGCTACGATCTGGGAAGAGGTCAGACATGACAGTCGATGTCACCAAATCGAAGCTATGTCGCCGATGCCTTGGTACGATACCAAATGAGTCAGTTCTGGGTACAGTTCATGCTATTTTGGGAAAAATCAAGCATATCTTATAGGACTTACGCAGTTGGAATGCTGAATATGAATGATCTTGAGAAAATATATCAAAATGTAATATGCCATCCCATCCTGCTATCTGCACTTTTGTTAGAGTCCAAGGAGAACTAGGCGGAGTAAATCTCAGATCGGCGTGGCCGAGCTGCTGCTGTAAGTCATTCAATTGGGAGCGCCGCTATTCAACGGTCACAGCATGCAGATGTCGCAAAGTATGTGGACTGACGATGTTCAGTGATCTTCCATCATCCGGCATGACATAAGGCCTCTGGATTCCCGCTTGTCTCGCTGCCTTGTCGATCACCATTCGTATCCACCGCTGGGAGACGTGCTTGCTAGGATCACGCCCGGGGAATAGCCACATGGACCCTTCCGGCAAGCTCCTGATCCACCCCCCTAGGTCTGGAATCATCGATTGAGGTATGATGACATCACGGTATTGTCGGGTCTTCGTCCGGCTGGCATGAATGTGGATCTCGCCTTTAACTGTATCAACATCTTCGAGTTTGGAGCCGACCAGTTCCTCGACACGGCACCCTGTACCGAAGAGGAGCTTGATAACGATTTGGTCCCGTTCGGATTCCACTTTATCGACCAACTTCCTGAAGTCATCCACACTGATGAGTTTTGTGATGACCATAATCGGTATGTAGCAACTCGTTCTATAAGCGACTTCCGATAATAGTCGTTTTCGGAAGTCGGATATTGACCCAAACCTTTTTTGCAAAGTAGGACAAGCATATTATCTATGGGGGTAAACTCGACGAAGATCCTGGCTTTGGTCCTGGTGGATTTTCTACTGGTGGTGGGCTCGCTTCAATCAATCGATAGAACGTCCACGAGGGTGCCGTGAAGGCTGGGATATAGAGGACGTATGGGAGGGATAAGGACGGCAAGCCCCTCTACGTGGTCACCCCGCACACTCTGAGGCACTTTCACGCGGGTCCGTGCACTAGATTCCGAGTATCCCACTCAACGACCTCCAGGCACAGTTGGGGCACACCGACCTGAAGACGACCTCGATCTATTTGAAGGCAGATGTCAACCACCGGCGGAAGAGTTGTGAAGGCTTTGACCTCTAACGGGCAGTGTTTGGGAGGTAATTGTGATATTTTGAACTGCTACACTCAGGCATCTACGGTCGTCGTTCTTTAGCCCCGGTATATCACAGGGGCTTTCGCAACCTTCTGGCACATGGAATCGTATGATATTGGAACCTTCATTCAGGGTTATGGGTATATTTACTATCACAAATCGTTCAGAGGATATTTCTGCCCATGTACAAGGGATTTCGTTTACGTACGCTTCCAGGGTTCTGGGGCGATAGAAGCTGAGCACCTTGAGATTCAAATCAATGGTGCGATTCTCTTCCGAGTATATTAGGAGGGAGGCATCGTCAGACATCCAACGAGTGGGGATGCCACTCCAGTTTTCAAGGTCGTGCCAGCCGCCATTCAATACAATAAAGGAAGTTATCGGTTCTTTTTTTACTTTATAAATGAACATGGAATCATTTTCGTAGATTATAGGTTCTTCTTTGATTGACTTTTGAATTACGTCCTTGGCAAAGTTTATTCTTTCTGCAGTCATACGGTCTTTGTGCAGGATGATGTATCTGATATTATAATAATTAGCGACAGATGGGGCAATTTCTGCAAGGGTTTGATTAATGATATCTTCATCAGAAGGATGAAAGTTCAGTAGATCACTAACCAATGGCGTTGATTTTAGAAACTCTATCGCATCATTTGGCGGTCGGGATACATAGCCTCCAACTAAATTTTTCCCGTGTAGGGTTTGGTAGTACATGACATCAGCGTACCAGATGATTGGCACTTCCAAAATAGCATAATCTTCGTCATCATTCGCTAATTGCTCATAAAATGTTGGAATTTCTGAACTCGACATTGTAAAGGGTACAGATAAAAATTCAAATAAAATTAAACATGAAACTAGAATCAATAAAATATCAATTTTGTATTTGTTTTTGGAAGACTTTGCTCCGTACCTATCGATGACGTAACTTAGTCCATAACCGGATAATATGGCAAGAGACAGCATCACCAATACATCCCACCTGCTGGGAACCCGTGCCATTGAGAAAAAGGGAATATGCATCAAAACTGCGTAAGGAAGAGGTATATAAAGATTATAACCTTCTACAGGTAAACTTAAGATCCCGTTTACGTGTAGTATTGGACCCAAACATAATATGAAAAAGATAGCAGCTGATAACGCCCAGAACTTTGTTTCATTAGTCTTAATCTTGATTAAACACAAAATTGAAAGTAAAATCACAGTATAACCCATAAAAACGGTATATTCGGCTGCATTCCCCGAAAAATTGTTATAAATAGGAGAAACAGCATCTTTGAATAGCGGGTGAAATACCTGAGGAAGGAAAAATCCCAATAGATCTGCAGAATACTCCACAAATCCTCCAGCATACATATAATTAGATTTTGATAGAAATATTTCTTTTATTAGTGGAAACATGAAAGGGAAGGCGACTATGCCAAAAGAGATTGCCATCGTAGCGATTCTTTTTATGACCTGTTGGTTTAGTATGGTTTTATCCGACCATTGTCGGAACGCGAGATATAGTAACGTAAATACGCATAAATATATAAGATAATAATAGCAGGATATTGCTGTTAGGAAGAGAAATAACGCTGCAAATAAGGAATTATACACTTTTTTCTCGTCTATAGTTTTAATTAAAAATAATACGTAGAATGGAATCCACTGAGTGGATAACAAGTTCATATGGCCAAGAGCATGCGCAAAACGATAGGGGCAGAACATAAAAATCAATCCTGCTACAAACGCAGCTCTCGTGTCGCCTGTCAGATACTTAACCAGTAGAAATGTTCCGTATCCAGATAGGATAAATGTGAGAATCCAAATTATATTGTATGCATTTACTAGACCAAAAGCCAATTGTAGCGGTATTGAAACAATTGAATTAAGTGGAGTGATTGAAGAAAATGCGAGGCTAACACCAGAAGGATAAAATATATAATTAGTAAAATAAGGATTTGCGAAATTAAGTAGCGCCTCTTTAAACCACCAAAAAACCCACAAAAATTGGAAAACATCTCCAAGACCTGCAATCTTACCCGTAGAAAATGCCACAGGGTAGGTGAATAGAATAGTTAATATTGAATAGATACTAAAAATTATATAGTTAACTTTCCTCATGATATGTTCCCTCCTTTTCGTACTTTTCGTAAAATCAATATTAAACTGATCAGGCCTATAATAGTGATTACTTTTGTAGCAACGCGTATATTAGTATCACAATACCAGAATTCAATTACATGCTGTCCTGCAGGAACATTTAGACATATTGTTCCCATTTCGGAAACATCTAATTTTGATTCAATTCCATCCACAAAACACTTCCATCGAGGTGAATAAAAGATTTTAGCCTCACATTTAAGAGCTTCATCCGAATTTGTAGTTAATCTCCAATATGTAGATTTTTTTTCCTGTATCGAATGATGTCCTTCATAAATTATGTTGGGATAGTCCTTAGATAACGCACCATAAACAATTCCATTATATACAGGCAAGTATTCCTCCCTATAAAAAGTACTGACATCATCCTCACTCGGATCTCTGTCCATATAACCGCCGGGTATCGATATCATATTAAAAGATGAGCTTATAATCATAAATAAAAAAACAATTAATACAAGTTTTACTCCTTTTTTTCTTTCTATGTTTACCAAGAGGGATTCTACCATATACCCTACAAATATAGAGGATGCAAATGCAGCAACTATTAAGAACCTCCACGGAAACTGAATATTTTCCATCAATGGAATGAACTTTAAAATCGGTAGTCCGTAGTTAGTTGTAAAAAAACACGATAGTAAAAAGCAAATAACAAAAAAATACATATTTTTATCTAAGAATTTATCCGTTGCCGCTAAGTATAACATAGAAATAAAAATTGCTACAGTGAAAAGTCCTAAACTTAGAGGCATGAAGTTAAACATTCCAGGACCAGATCCTCCCCATTCCCATCCTGATGGCACTATCAGCTGTGATACATAAATATAATGATTCTCAAGATGAAATGATTCACTTGTTATAACTGCAAAATTTACGTAACCTCTCTCTAAAAGGGCAGGCAGCCAATAAAATGATGAAATAACCAAGGCACTGCATCCAAAGATAGTAAATATCACTAACAATTTTTTGGGCGAGCACGCTCTTGATATGATAGCATATGCGAAATAAATAAGCACAAATATACTAAATATATATCCGACTAAAATATGAGATAAAATGAGAAGAGCATATGAAATTCCTGCGTAAATAGAGCTTGATATGAAATCGTCCCTACTAACCGCTTCGTGCAAGTAATAAAATATTATAGGCAAAAATATAAAAGAAAATGTTTCTACAAGGTCCCCTCTCAAGTGCGAGTCCACTAAGTGATATGGAAAGAAGATGTAAGCTGCTGCTGAAATAAATGCTGCATCACGATTATTCGTGAGCTTATTCACAAGAATAAACATAAAGACTCCCGAAATAAAAAAAGAGCAAATTATGGTGCACTTTATTGCATTGGTGTACGAAAATCCAATTAGATAGAAAAATTCGGAAACGTAATATGCAAGCGGAGAGTAAAAATCGAAAACTGCTTGCCCTCCACCAGCAAAATTTGGTAACCAATTGACCAATAAGTTACCATCTCTAAACGCCTTGTCGAAATCCATTAACGTGTAAACTGGGGCAAAATACTCATGTGTTTTTGGAAACAATGGGTTCAACCATCCCGCACATGCCACTAAAGACAAGAACAGTATTAGTGTAATATAAATAAAATTTTGTTTATAGATAATCTTCATTTTTTGCACTATGGCGGACACAGCAGTCTTCGTTTCCAAATAGGCGACCTCCTCGCAAACTACATATTTTAGTGATAACATATAATTCTATTCAGCTCTTCGTTATCAAAAAGCATCCAACTACTACCAGCGCGATCCCCAACCAGCGCATTGAGCCGACATGCTCACCAAGAAATGTAAATGCCAGAACGGCGGTTACTACATATCCCAAACTGAGCATCGGATACATGAAGCTGACATCCAGTGTTGACATGGCACCTAGCCATAAAACTATTGCCAGCCCATAAAAGATTGTGCCCAAAAATATATATTGGTTCGTAAAGATATTGAAGATCGTTTTGACTTGTACGAAATCCTCGACGCCGCTTATTTCTTCAATGCTTGACATACCATGCTTCCAAAGGATCTGTCCCGCAGCTCCAGCAAATACGCAGATGAGCACCAACATTAAAGCGAACACAGTCTTTCTCTCCCTCATCGATCCACCGTTCTCAGCAATCCCATATCGATCCGCTCCAAGTTTCTTGAATTACTTAAACCTTATCTTAAGCAAGGATAACCGAAGGGGCAGCACAATGATCTCATCTAACAATCTCCCACAACCGTCTATCAGGTAAAAATACCATGCTATGACGTTGCCCCTCATTTTAAAGGCACTTTTCATCCCGCGACGGAAAGATCGAATTCCTATAGTGTATGGGGTGGTGGCGGCGATCGAGTGAACTCGGTTGGTTGGTCTAATAATAGAAAAGATAAAGGAGTCGGTTGGCAGTAACAGTTTATTATTTTGAACTTATTGCTATAACGGTTTTTCAATCAAAGCGGCAAATTTCAGATAACAAGATTCGTCTACCTCTTTTTCATTCATTACTACAAATATTGTAATTATAAGATCTTCAAGGTTATCGATTACTCGCGATTTTAATCTGTCGATATCATAGAATCGACCGTGTGTGGTGCCCCATCCATCCGCAATATAGATTGTTACGTCATCGTCCAGTATTAATTTGGGATTGAGCAATCGATCCGTCTGGATTGCATATTCAGTGAATAAATATAATGGCAAGATACAAAGTTTCCCACCGGGTCTTAAAACCCGCGACGCTTCTCGGATAAATCGTATATCAGAGTCACCCTCAAAGTGCTCGAAAGAACAATGGAGTGCCATTTTAGATGCAAACCCGTTTTCTACGGGCATATCGGCAGCATCACCGCCTATAACTTTTCCATGCAAGCCTTCTGGGTAAATTAAATCTTGGCTGTATACATCACATCCATATAATTTAAAATATATATTAGGAACTGGGGATTTGGCATTCGCTATGTCAATATACAAATCGTCTTTTTTAATCTTTAATAGTTTTGTTGCTACATAATGCTCCAATGCTTTCTCTACAAAATTGAATCCCTTGCCACCATCGTAATACTCATAATTATGGTAACTTGCTTCTTTTAGATACAATTGAAAATCATTTACGTCTATATTAAATGTTTTGAGCGAAATACCTGCCTCATTTAGACTATTGCATATCCTTTCATGTACTTCCGTATTATGCGCCGGCACCCAGCCATTTTTAAAAGTTATCTGCAGAGGATTTGGTTTGGTATGAAAATAGGTCTGCACGACTACTTATTTTCATTAGCTTGGGTGGCCCACAGGGCCATGAACGTTTCATTTTCACTCCTTCTTTGAAACTAAGATCGACCCGATCATGAAAAATGTGTCGGTGGTGTCATAGCTTTGCGGTGATATCTGGTACTTCATGACCTGTCCTTTCCTTCAGGTCGAAGGTGTACCTCCTTGCCTTCTTCCCTCGCAATGACAGCTCACAGTCTGGACTCCCAGCGCCGCCATGTCTCTTCCCAGTCGTCTGGACTCCTTCCCCGCTGCCTGGAAGATCTGCTCCACAGTCGGCTTCCCTCCAGGTGTGGTAGTCTCTGATTGCCCTCAGCCACCGTGACCGCTGCCCTGTCCATCTTTTTTGTGGACCCCCGGTAGACATTTTCGACCTTCTCATCCTCACCTCCAGCTCCTCGATTTTCATCAATCTGGAAAACTTCGGCTCGCCTCGTCCGGTGCAGCAGATGCCAGTATGGGCAAAAGAGACACCAACACCAGCAGGGTAAAAATCCGTTTCAATCTCATCTTGGCCACCCTCTTGGTGGAGAAGACTGTCGGAATCTATGAAAAAGGTTTTGGTGGCGGATGCAATCTCTAATACCAAGATATCTGGCCTCGCAGTCCCGGTCCTCTGGGGCATTGTAAGGGTGCTTTGAAATGCCAGAGGGCTTTCGGGGCGGGGCGATTGCGGCTCACTATTACCCTTCGCTCTCCTCCTCACTCGCCACCCACGCCGCCACCTCGTCAGGATACTCCGCTTTCAGCGTCTCCAAGATTGCGAAAATTTGGGAGCGGGAAAGGTGGAGCGACACGCCTTTTCCTCATCGGGAAGGTTGAAAACTTTTTCGCTCGAAGCGGAGATGATGCCCCCGGCCACCCGCTCCTCTCGCCTCAGGTGGTTCCGCTCGTCTATCCGGGTCTCTAGATCCAGCTTCTTGAACCAGGACTCCGATTTAGTGTGGGGGTTTCGATTCGAGCACCCTTATTTCGGATTTTTAAAAAAGAATCCCACCTTACTGTTGGGGCCGGTGGAGCATCTCCATTAAGGAGCATATAAGGCAATCGACGATGGAAACGCCCCACAGTAGTCGTAATCCAAGGGTACAATTCCCCCACGCTGGCTATGAAAAGCCGTTCTAGCAATTTAAAATCCATCGTGAATAAAAATAGTCTGGGATGTCCTCTGCACGACCACCTAAGTTGCTCCCTTCACGATCACGATCTCCTCCTCGGTGAGTCCGTAAAGTTTGTAGACCACCTGGTCGATCAGATCGTCCGTCTCTTTGATCCGAGACAGAAGTGGCTTCAACGTGGCGATCGAATTCTCAAACTCCAGCTTCACCCGTTCCTGCGGCTTTCTGGTTGAGTAATCCTCTTTGAGTTTCCTCTTGTTTTTCTTCAGCACAGCCAGGAGGTCTCCAAACTCATACTCGTAATATGACTGAACCTTCGTCTTATTGGTGAGGTCTTCCACTTTTGCACCTATGTCACCCTCAAGCCAGTTGAGAAAGTCCCGGATCTCCTCCTGCTTCTCTTTGTTCATATGGGTCATCTCCTCGGCCAGGTGGTCCAGCAGGTCGTGTACGACGTCGGACTTCTCCATCTCGGAGATGAACTCACCCGCGTCGTTCTTTGGCAGGTACTCATCTACTCTGGTCAGAACCTCACCGAACCTCCCAGCAGCAAAGAGCCCTTTCAACTCCTCCGCCAGCCGGTGGCGTTCGTCCTCGGGGGTGGAAAAGGAGATGCGGCGGATGGGAAGTTGTTTGAGATAGATTCTCTTAAAACGTAATCTTCCTCCTTTGTTAACATCACCTATCACAGGCGTTAATGAGCGGATATAGAAAAATATCAATTTTGAATTTAATATACTCAATAGATATAAATCTCTAATAGGGATTTCAAAACAGGTTGTATCGAGGAAATAACCGACATCGTCAAGGGCAAACCGGCAGCTCATTCCAATATCAGGATAAACTATTTTTGGTTGATCGAAGTCAGTATAGTAATCTGATGCGAACCTTTGTAATGCATACCACTCATACCTGATACCAGTTTCAGCAAGGTTTCTTTTCTGTAATTTATCTTTGAATTTAGATAGATAATTATATATGGCAGGATATTCTCGACTAAACGATTCTTCAGCAATTTCTGATGCTCCTTTTATTGAGGCATCATCGTTTAACGGAAAATGCCATGGAATGTAAATCAAATAAATACTATTATAATTAATTTCATATTTTCGTATATCGTTCCCCACGAGTATTGGTTTTATCACTTCTTCGCTTCTTGGATCTTCAATAATTAATTTGTTTTTTGTGACCTCATCAATAATAAATGCTTCATTCAAACCCGATTTCAAACCATAATTTATCTCGCCTTTGGTATAATCTTCGAGACTGTCGCTGAAACCGTCCATTTTCCGCATTATTTTTGTTTCATTTTCACTGGTGAGTGACCAATTCTCACCTCCAAATCCTTTAGCGGAGATTTTCAGTCCCTTTTCGCTTACAAATTTATCGAGCGAATCAAAATCAAGTGATTGGATTTGTATATAATTTGTAGGACCGTCAAATACACATTTCTCAGTCAGATAAATCGCCGGGAAGGTAGCAGCCTCGGGAAAGACCGGTAGCTCCCCGAAGTCGACTATCTCCTTTATGTGAATTCCGTCCCGGAGGAATTCTCGCAGGGGTTTGCCGTAATTGGAACGCATGAACTTGTTGCTAGAGATGAAGCCGAAATCCCCGCCTGGTCGGAGGAGTTGATGCCCCCTCTCGAAGAAGTAGACATACAAATCGGCGATTCCGTGATAAACCCGATACTTCTCCTCGAAGTAGCCCTTAAACTCGCCGAGTCCCTCCTGCCGGACGTAGGGCGGATTTCCGATGATGGTATCCCATCCGGGATTCTGTTTCATGGCACCGGCTTCGAAGAATATCTCCGGAAACTCAAGCTGCCAGTGAAAGAAGTTCCTCTTCTTCTCCATATCTTGTGCCCGGTAGAACCATCCCGGTTTTGTTTTTCTTTTCCATTCGTCCTCTTTTTCTTTTTCTACTGCCCAAAAAAGTCCATGATAAATATTATCTGAGCTATCGACCACTTTTCCTTCATATGTTTTCGCTTTAACCCCATTGCCGAAATAAACGGCTGTATGTACGTTCGCGATAGCTTTTGCTTTGATATATTCATTTGATGACTTAAAATTATTTAGAATTTCCTCTTTTTCCCTGATCTCTGAAATTGTGTCGTCTCCGATTCCCTCCAACTTCTTAATCTTGCTTATCAGAAGATCGATGAATATAGGAGATACGAAAGACGGTAATGTCGCCTGGTCTTTGGTCTTCTTCTCTCCCCCCGGATAATGGACAATTTCGAAAAGCATTCCTCCGACGAGGCTGTTTCCCTGCTTCAACCGATGGTCGAGGAAGCTGAGCGGCTTGTCCTTGGCGATGGTGATGAGCCAGAGAGAAACCTTTGCAAGCTCCACGGCCAGGTCGTTCAGGTCCACGCCGTAGATGCAGTGAGAAACCACTTCCCTCTTCGCCCACTCAGTCGTGAACTGCCCCCGGTCCTCGACCCACCCCCACTCGATGTCCCTCTCTGCTGCCTGGAGTAGCTTCCCCGCCAGGTACTCGACCGCACCGACAAGGAAGTGACCACTCCCCATAGCGGGGTCTAGTACTTTGACCGAGAGTGTCGTCTCGATGAGACTTCTGTTGCTCTGGAGTGCCTCCTTCCACCTCTCCTCGACCACAGCCCCTACCGTCTTCTCAACTATGTAATCGACGATGTAGTCGGGGGTATAGTACGAGCCAGTTGACTTCCTCTCGCCCCGATCTGTGGTTAGATGTAGTTCCCCGCCCCTCGCCCGGTCGAACTCGCCGAACTCCTCGAAGGATCTCTCTTGCTTCTTGCCCCGGTTGTACTCGGAGAGGGTGATCCACCGCCGGTCCTTCCCGCCAGAGACGACGAGATCCTCCTCGGCCACAACCAGTTTGTACTCCAGGAGCCCTTCGTATATCGACCCCAAATGTCTGATCTCCAAAGAGGAGTAGTCCACAAAACCCTTGGAGCCCTTTGCACCTTTTTTGCGGTCCAATATCTCGCTCCTGGAGAGGAGGTCAATAGCCTCGGCAAGGTAAGAGTCACCGATAGTCCACTTCTCCAGCAAAGGATGCTTTTCCGGGTTGAAGAGACCACCATTATATGCCGGAATCCCAATATCCTGGTTTCCGCTGTTGATCAACCTGAATAAGTCTCCAAGATTTCCCCAAAGAGATGTTGTGGTGGATGGGAATCGACCTTTCTGGGGTCCGTCTTGCCTTTCTGCAACCTTCTTCTTGATCCGATCGAAACTGTAGAACTCTCGATACTGGTCGTCACGTAGATCGAGAAGCGACCGCCCCTCTGCATACAAGAGGAAGAGGAAACGATAGAGGAGGATCATGGTGTTCTTCTGAACCAGTTCTCTGGTCTCAGGGCTTTTCGGGTCTAGGCCGTTCTCAGTCCATCTGAAGAACCCATCTGAGATCCTCTTCATCGCCCGGTAGACATTCTCCTTCAGGTTGTCCCCGATATCCTGAGCATAGTCCGCTGACCCTTTCAGAACCAAATCCAGGAAGACCTCGCCCTTCTCATCAGGGAGGAACGCGGCTTTCCTGAAGAAGTAGTAAAAATACCTGAAGCCCTCGACATCGCCATGCTCCAGTATAGATGCCAGGTCCACCTCGTAATATACATCTAGTGGCTTGTTCTGCTGGTAAAGCCTCCACTTGTGCCCATTGGAGAGGACGCCCCACCTGGGTTCAGTATCGTGAAGGTAAAGCCAGATCTGAAAACTCGGGTTCCTCCTCCTGTCCTGCCGGTCCTTCCCAAACCGGTCCAGCTCCACATCCCATCTCTTTACCTCACC
>Ga0116151_10003456_pt1 | contig 14143 bp, 7 predicted proteins | sample AD_UKC117_MetaG_FD_89893 | JGI IMG/M metagenome (GOLD analysis project Ga0116151, IMG submission 89893) | Active sludge microbial communities of municipal wastewater-treating anaerobic digesters from Hong Kong - AD_UKC117_MetaG | ecosystem: Engineered > Bioreactor > Anaerobic > Digestate...
ACAATCATGCCGGCGCGGAATTCAGTCACAGGAACGCCGGCGGCGCGCAACTCGTCCCCTGTTTCATGACGGGATTGCAGATGTTCAGAGAGCTGTTGATGCGGTGCCCCAAGACCACCAAGATAGACAATCTGTTGCACGTTGGCCGCTGCCGCTGCTTCACTAAAGTTACGGGCGGCCTCCTGGTCACGCCGGCGAAACTCTTTGCTGCCTTCCATGCTGTGAATTAAGTAGTACGCAGCGTCAACATCACACATGGCCGCCGGTAACGTGCTTGGCTCAAGCACATCGCCTTGAACGATGTCGACTTGGTTGCGCCAGGGACGACCAGCCAATCGTTTGCCATCGCCACGAATCAGGAGGCGTACACGATAGCCTGCATTCAACAGACGTGGCACCAGACGACCACCCACATAGCCCGTTGCACCGGTGACGAGAATCGTTTTGAGCTGTGTCTCTGGCATACGCTTTTCCCTTTTGTTATGTTTTGTCAATGTTTTGTCGATATACTGTTATTGTACTCCTTTCTGTTGCTTGTACCCGTAAGCGCAAACCCCTACGCGGCGAATCGGATCGTACTCTCCCAAAATGATTGGGCAACGGCTTATAGATAAACCCCTGAAAAGTCGCACAGCTACTCTCGTGCAAGAGCCCCCTTATTCGTGCGACTTTTCAATGGGTTGTCCATTAGATTGTCGACTGTTCGAGCAACGCAATTAACGTCGGTGGCAACGGGGTTGCCCGGTGTTCTTGCTGATCGGTATAGACCCAAACTACCTCGCCTTCGGCTAGTACCACATCTTCTTCTTGGCGAAAAATGGCCAGTGCCCATGTGAGGCTACTGCGCCCAATCCGTTGCACACGGACACCGATCCGCAACTCATCATCGTAGTGGGCTGGTTGGCGATAGTCAACAACCACACGCACGGTGTGAAAATCTTTGCCACTCGCCTGGGCTGCAGCCACGCTGTAATCGAAAGCGAGGGATCGTAAGAACTCAGTGATGGCGATGTCAAAGTAGGTGACATAATGGGCATTGTAGACCACCGCTTGCGCATCGACTTCGGCATAGCGCACCCGCAACAGGTGGAAAAATGGATAGGTCGAAATTGTCGCCATAGTTTTACTTTTTCTGGTCTGGTTTATGGAGATAATGATGCTTGTATGGTGCTAAATTATAGCTTTTTCATAGATTTTTTATAGCTTTTTTATAGTGTGCGACAAAAGTGAGAGAGGAACAAATTGCTGGGGAATCGGTGATGGTAAAACAGAAACGGCGGTCACCCGCCATGCATCACCTTCTATCTGATGCTTGCTAGTGCATAATTAACAGACATATTTTGCATAGATGTGCCCGGCACTTCCAAAGTGCCGGGCACATTGCAAACTGACTTTGTTAAATTCTCACTAGCGAGTTACCAGGGGTAAGTAGAGAAGATTTACCATCTCCGTACCCGTTGTCGTGGCATTCAGCGGCATGATGGGAATGGGCGTGGGCGGAGTGTCGGTCGAGACATCTGTGATCAGCCAGTCATCCCAAATACTGCTGGCCCAACTGACGCTGTTCCAACTGACCGAATTCCAGCTGACGCTGTTCCAACTGACCGAATTCCAACTGACACTGTTCCAACTGACCGAATTCCAGCTGACACTATCCCAAGCCACAGGATCATCGCCGGTAAAGAGCATCTGGCTAACGGTAACACCGGTGTTGGCCGTGGCGGTGGTGGTGCCATGGATCGCCGCATAGGCATTGACCTCGCCGGCACCGGCCTTTGAGGCATCGTAGCCGGCCCAGTTCGTGCCGGCGGTTGCTTTGAGCCGATATTTCACCTGATCCGGTGTCAAGTTGGGCTCATCTTGCAGTAGCAGCGCAACCACACCACTGACAACAGGTGCCGCCATCGATGTCCCACTCATGCGGAAATAGTTGCTGGCGATATTGTGCGCGGGATGCGCCATTGCCATCGTTGAATTTGTGCCGGCTGCTAGACTGATGATGTTGCGGCCAGGGGCAACGAGATCCGGCTTGGCAAAGCCGTCGATCGTCTGGCCATAGGCAGAGAACGCTTCGACGAAATCGTCGGAGATGGTTCCGGTGTTCCGGTCATTGGTCGCGCCAACTGTAATCACGAAGGGATCGTTGGCCGGCGCATAGAGCGTGGAAGGCCCATCCGCCGTGCCATTGTTGCCGGCAGATACGACGACTGTAATGCCGCTGAACCAGAGCAATTCCACGGCAGCGCTGATCGGGCTGGTGTGGTAGGACTCGGGCACCGTGCTGTTGAGTGATAGGTTGGCGATGCGGATGTTGTACGTATCTTTGTGCTCAAAGAGCCACTGTAGCCCTGCAATTAAGTCCGACGTATATGTCATGCCTTGGCCGTTGCTGATGCGCAGATTCAGTAGGTTTGCGCCCGGTGCAATCCCTTTGTGGGTACCATAGGAGTGGGTGCCATTGCCGGCGATAATGCCGGCAACGTGGGTGCCATGACCATAAATATCACTGGTTGTACCGTTGTTGGTCAGATCGATTGCGTGAATTACCCGTGACGTGCTGGTGCCTGGCACATAAAGATCTTGGTGATCGGCAATACCGCTATCCACCACGGCAACGGTAATGCCCTCCCCGTCCAACGGTGTCGGTTCATGCCAGAGCAGATCGGCGCCGGTACTTTGTACGTAGGCATCGGGCACATCGCCCGCCACCAATGAAATCTCATCGATGTAGAGGGACCCCCCGGAATTTTTATATATCCAGACGGAGATGTGCTCGGTTCCTGTTGGCGCAATACCGGAGATCGAGACCGGTATGTAGTTGTTTGATTCAGGGATGGCGACGTACGCTTCATCGATTTCCTCCCAATCGGCGTCGAAGAAGTCAATGCCAATGCCGGCCCAAGACGAGCCAGGGGGACGGCGAAACATCCCATTAGCAGTATAGGTTTGGCCGGCAATTGCGAGCTCTGCTGCTTGCGCAATACTACCTGACTCTTGCCCCAGGCGAACGGCTTTGGCGCCTACGTAGACGCCGGTGGTTACCACCTCCGCACTACTGCTTTTGTACCAATTTGTGAAGCCATCGGCGAAACCACCATTCTCGAGCAAATTATCGCCGCCAGAAGGAGTAAAACCGCTACACTCACTGCTGAGCGGCGTCAGATCTTGCACACTCAGGTTGTCCAAATAGAGCGACCCACCACTGTCTTTCCAAACCCAAAGCGATAGGTGAACAGTGCCAGCAGGTGCCACTCCAGAGACTGTGATGGAGTGGTAGTCAGTTGAGCCGGGGATTGGCACAGATACGTGACTGATCTCATTCCAATTTACATCAAGAAAGTCGATGCCCATGAGCATCAACCCGCTACTGCTGTTTCGTTTAAACGTGCCGCTGGCCTGGTAGGTGTGACCGGCCAGCGCACTTGTAAGGGATTGGGAAAGCGCGCCTGCAGGGCTGCCAAGTTGGACGGCAAAGGCGCCCGTGTGTGACTGTCCAGACAAGGTTTTGTCCAGTGTCCCTCCCGAATCGTTCCAGGAGTCGAAGCCATTTTCAAAGCCTGGATTAGTCAGAAGATTACATAGGTTGCCAGGCAGTGAACCGGCAACGACGGGAGCATCGAGCGTGATCCAGCGCACGCCGCGTGAACGAGCCAATGCGACCACTGCGCGCGCAGGCAATTCCATCACCATGCCATTGATGATGGGCAGTGTCTCCAGCACAGTACCGCCGCTACGGCTAAGGGTTTCGCGCGCGATGCCTTCTCGGGCATTCTGTTGGACAATCACCCGTAACGGCTCGTTGGGATTCTCTTCTGCCAGCTTGACAATTGCCGGATGAAGATTGCGGATCTCTTCTTGCGCATGTACCGGCACAACTATACCCACAACGAGTACGCCGATCCATAGCAGCGGAAGAATGGCGCGCAGTTGCCATCGTTGATAAACCCAGGGGAATGTTGCGTTCATCTTCGTTGATATACACCTCTCTCTGTACTTGCTTGAAAATTGCACTCTCCAATGTTTTGGGGTGTGCCGGTCAAGTTGAAGCCAACCCGTAGATCTGCGCAAAGTGTTTCAGCTTAAAGCCATCTAATTCCGGTACTTGATCAACGTGCTGGGCAGCCACCGTGCGTGCGGAATTGACGACCAACTCCTGCCCTTTGCGTTCGGCAATCCGGATAAATGCCTTGGCCACTGTCGGGTCAAATTGAGTGCCGGCACAGTCAATCACCTCCTTGATAATATTTTCAGTGGAAAGCGCTTTGTGATAGGGTCGATCAGAGGCCATTGCTTCCACGGAATCACAGAGATTGAGGATTCGCGCTTCGAGGGGAATCTCTTCCCCAACAAGCCCATCCGGATAGCCGCGCCCATCCCACCGTTCGTGGTGATGACGAATGAATGGAGCAAGATGGCGCATGCCATGGCTGGTCTCAAGAAATTCGGCCCCAATTTGGGTATGTTTCTTGACAAATTCATATTCGATGTCCGTTAACTTAGATGGCTTGTGAAGAATCGCTTCGGGAATGGCAATTTTCCCAATATCATGGAGATATGCACTTTGCCGGACGATCTCAATGCGTTCGGGAGGAAGATCCATCTCTTCGGCAATGGCAACGGCATAGGCAGCTACCTGTGCTGCGTGGCTGCCGACATAGGGGTCTCGCGCATCGAAAAATTTTGCCAACGTAAGGAATAGCTCCTCGTTCAGTTGCTGGATCTCCGCGTAGGCTTCGGTCATTTCTGCGTTCATCTCCTTCAGACGGGTCATCGCGTCGGCCTGAATCTTGGGCAGCATGAATGATTGATAAATGAGGGCAATAGGTGCCAACATGAAGAGCGATAGGAGTAGATTTTCCTGTAGAAGAAGGACTGTCACATAGCCGATACTGGCCAACGGTACTTCGATCAGTAGTCCATCGCGAACCATTCCAGTTTCGTGTAGAGAAATGCCCCGCACGCCATGTAACCAAATTGCCAATACGATTTGGTTCACAGCAACATAGAGCACAATCAAGGCAACGGCCCACAGAATGCCTTCTGGGGAGAGGAGTCTCTCCTGGGAAAGCTGGTACGAATTGCGCAACAGATAGACACTCATTCCTCCTAGTGTCGTCTTCGCCATGTTGAACGGCTGTACATACCAGTTGCGCAACATAGCGCTGTGGGTCCAGCGTTGCTTTAGCCACTCAATGGTAAAGGAGATCAAAACGACCAGCAGAAACTGCCATTCAGCCAACAGCAGGGCACTGGCAAAAAGTGCAATTGTCGACCCTTCGTAGCTGCGGTGCTGTGGCCCTTCGACCACAAATAAGCGCATCACGGTGGCGGTTATGATAAGAATCCAAAAGAGCTTGCGTGGCGCTGCCGGTTGCAGATGCTCCAGAAGCGCAAAACTGCTGGCACAGAGCGCAATGGCGAAAATGCCATAAATATAAGTCCAGGCATGTTTTTGCATAGATTGTACTTCCTTTGTGGGTCGATGGGCTTCGCTGGGGCCGCTGGACAACCCTGATGGGCTGCTAACCATTCTCCTTCACGAAGCCCACCTGCGAGGTGTCGTACCGTAAGGCATACATTTGTATTAGCATTGGAGAGTATAGCATTTACCAGAGGAGGGTTTTCTGACAGAAATCTGTCTGATATTGCTGTAAGGTTGTTTGTCTGCCGGAACAAAGAAAATGAGGGTGGGCGCGTCTTCTTGTCAAGGGATGATAGAAGAGTACCCGAGCAAGTGTCCGCTGTACGGATCAGATGGCGTATACACCTGTTGAGGAATGACTTCTGGCTCTGCTGAGTAGAATGGGGCTCCTGTTGCGAGGAAGCACGTGGCGCGGATTGCGTTACGAGTCCAACTGGGTGTAAATCGCATCCATGGTGTTCCCGCCTGCTGGGTGGGACAGAAATCAGTAGCGTTTTTCTCTAGGAACAGCCCAATGATCGCTCTACTGATTTCTGTCCGGATTTCCTAGTTCATCCTGCATCAGAATCCAAGCTATATGTCGGGTTGGGCTGAGGAATCTGTGCTTCAACAGCTACACGCCACGCTTGTAACATTTGATGGAGTTGCTGTGTCAATGCGCCTTCCTGTCCAACGAGATTATCTTCTTCTTGAACATCGGTACGTAGGTTGTACAACTCAAGACGGCCATCTTCAAAAAATTCGATCAATTTGTAATCGCCTGCTCGGACAGACGAGCCGGGCGTGCCGCCCTGATTGCCGTAGTGAGGGTAGTGCCAGAAAATCGCATCGCGATCCAGGGTTGCTGCGCCACGCAACAGCGGGCTAAAATCGACTCCTTCCAGCGCCAGTTCTTCGGCAATGGGTATCTCCGCCATAGTGAGCAATGTGGGCAAAAAGTCGGGGCTGGTGACGGGGATCGTGCAGCGGCTTCCACCGGTGATGACGCCAGGCCACCTGATAATGAGTGGTTCGCGCGTCCCGCCTTCGTACATCCAACCCTTCCCTTCCGCCAACGGTGCGTTGCAGGTCGGTGAACCTTCCGATGTGGACAAGCCACCGTTGTCGGAGGTGAAGATGACCACTGTCTCTTTGGCAATACCATTCCTCTCGAGCGCTTCCAATAAGCGACCAATATTCCAGTCGAGATTTTCCACCATGGCCGCGTAGACGGGATCCGATTGCAGCAGACGCCGCCGGATGCGCAGATGTTGTTTGTGTTCCGTCGGATAGAAGTCGCCTTCGCAAAAGGTTGGCAACTGATCGAGGCCCAATCTCTGGGCCTTCGCCTGGTACTTCGCGATATCGGCCTCTTTGGCTTGGATTGGCGTGTGGACGGCGTAGTGCCAAAAGTTGAGAAAGAAGGGTTGTGCCGGATCGCGCTGTTCGATGAGCCGAATGGCTTCATCGGTCAAGCGGTCGGTCAGATATTCGCCGTCGGCACCTCCCTCTAGCCCCGGCACCGCATAGGGACTAAAGTAGCCGCCCGGCGCCGGCGATCCGAGGCGACAGCCGCCAATATTCCGATCAAACCCATGATCCTCAGGGTGGTGACCGACATCGCCCAAGTGCCATTTCCCCACGTGCCATGTCGCATACCCGCCGTTACGCAGCAATGTGGCCACGGTCGTTTCGCTGAGCGGCAACTCTTTGAGATAGGGCACATCAACCAACTTCCCTCGAGCTGGATGAATCGCATTCGCCCAATCGATCCAGTCAGTGATGCCCAGCGTCGCCGGATATTTCCCGGTCATGATGCTGGCGCGGGTTGGTGAACAGACGGGACAAGCCGCGTAGGCATCGGTAAAGAGCATGCCCTCTGTTGCCAACTGGTCCAAATGAGGCGTTTCGTAAAAGCTGCTGCCGTAACAGCCCAAGTCACGCCAGCCTAGGTCGTCAATCAAAATGAAAATAATATTGGGTTGCACAACACGTTACCTTTTCTTTTAGGCCACTGAAAAATCTAAACTGTCCACGAAAACACACGAATTTTCACGAAGAAAAAGCTTGGCCTTCGTGAAAATTCGTGTAACTTCATGTGGCTTGTGGATAATGATTTCGCCCATATGAGCCATGATACTTTATGACACAACCCAGTACCGCTTAGCGAGCTTGGCGCCTTTGCGTGAACCCACGTTCTAGTAAATCCCAGCGTAAATAAGTCCATCGCGATTTCTGCTAAGCCACTGGAGTCGCTTGATGTACTGCCGTGGCATTTACGCCACAATGTACTAGACAGCTGCGCACGCGGTAAACAGGTAGCTGAAAACGGGGGTACTCTGAAAACGGGGGTACTCTGAAAATGGGGGTACTATAGCACAGTTGTCGCATTTGAACTAGACAAAAAAAGGCTGGGCAATGCGCACGGGATGCGCATTGCCCAGCCCTTCCCTCCGTAGTAACGCTATAGCCGTGGCCAGAGGTCTCCTGGCAACGCTGGCCGGGTGCGTGCCACATGTTTGGCATTGCGCCGGACGCTTCAGTGCGTTCTTCTGGACAATCTCCAAAAATAGGACGCATCCCCGCTGGCCGGAAGAAACAGAACAAGGCGGCTATATGCTGCTATGGTAACTGTTTCTTGGAACAGCCTTAGCAGTTACGTTGACTCAAGCAAGGTGTCACTCGTTGCTCTGTTGCAAGATGAGTGGTAAGAAGGTGTCCAAGATGGCAGGTTCGTCATCGACACTATTGCCATCTTGCACACGCTCCAGGATTGCCGGATCAAAATCGCTGGCATCAACGTTGATCGTAATTCCATGCGCACTCACCTGTACATCTAGAGCCGTTGGTGGCGCCAGTGACGACTCGGTACCATTGCGCTTTTCGAGGCGGACGTCATCGATCAGGTAGCTGTCGCCCCCCTGTGCAAAGGGCGCCAGCCAGAAGCGCAGACGTGCATTGTTGACTATGCCCGCAAAGTTCTTCGTGGTAAACTCAACGGTGTATCGTTGCCAACCAGCGGTGAGATTGACCTGATTAAGGGCCAGGCCGTAGTTGGTGTATGGGGCATCATGGTCATGGAGATAGACTCCCAGATCGCGCTCCGTCGTGGCATAGGCAGCAAAACTCAAGCGGTAGGTCGTATTGGCTTCCAACGCCAAGTTCCGTTGATAAAGCTGTACATTGCTGCCGCTTTGTGTCACCTGGACCTGTGCCGCGGTCCGGCAATCGGCTGACATGTCACGTGCCGTCAGCGATTGCACCATGAAGGAGCCTGCGCTGTTTGTGAAAAAGCGCCAAGGATTTTGACCATCCTCAAAGCTACCATTGCGTACAAGATTGTTTGGCACATTCGCACACTGGGCATTGCCGCCGCCATTGTCTGCGACCGCTTCGTAGGCACCCAGGTCACAGGCCACTCCTTGGGGACGACTCACGCCACGCTGGTCCACACCCATGATTGGTGTAGCTGCACAACTTGCGTTATCGCCCGCATCAATGGCCGCACTGCCGGCCAGCAGTGCTAGTGTGGCACTAGGACCACCGTTGTTCGCCGGCATACCAAGCATGGGGTCAGCCGTGATCGAGGCGTTGCAAGAGCCATCGCTGTCAAGATTTGGAGTACCGTTCGTGGCAATGGCGCCAACACAATCGATGTCATGGAAGGCGACAAGAGTGTTGGCGAGGGTCACAGTGCCGGTTGCCGCTGTGATCCCACTATCGGCATTTTGGGCAATAGTCACGTTTACCACGGTGGTGTTGCCGGCCGCGTTGAGTAAGCCACCGCCGTTGCGATTGCTGGCGCTGTTTCCGACAAGCGTGCTATTGCCAATAGTCAGGGTGCCCCCGTCATTGAACAGTGCACCACCGCCCTGCGTTGCTGCTTCACCATCGTTGCTGCTGGCTGTGGTTGTGTTGTTGTTCAAAGTAGTGCCGGTGACAGTGAGTGTGCCAACCGCCGAGTTCCAGAGACCGCCACCTTCCGCGGTGGCGCTGTTTTCCGCAATGGTGCTGTCGATCACCTCGACGGTACCCGCGCCAGTGATATGAAGCGCACCACCGTTCCCCGGTGCCGCGCCGGTGCTATTTTTCAACAGGCGAACCCGTTCCAGATGGCTCATTACACCGGCGTTGTCTTCGATACCACCACCGGCACGGTTCGACTGATTACCGGCAATGGTGCTGTCGTAGACGGCCAACGTGCCTTGATTGTTGAGGATGCCACCACCGCTGCCTGAGGTGCCGTCGACTATATTGCCTCGAATCAGAGCATTGTGGACCGTCAGCGTCCCCCCATCGTTGAAGAGACCCCCGCCCCCTTGGTCAGCGTCATTACCATTTGCACGGTTGATAAGGATAGCCGTGCCATCGATGGTGAGTGTACCAACGGCAGAATTCCACAGGCCACCGCCTTCTGCCGCTGCCACATTGCCCCGCACCAGGCCACCATTGACCGTAACATCGGCGGCACCGGTAATGTGCAGCGCACCACCGTTGCCCGGCGCATTGCCGGCGCTGTTCATTGTCATCTCGACGCCATCAAGCGTGGCGATAACGGTGTCAGTCACGGTTCCATTGATCTCAATGGCGCCACCGGCGCGGTTGGCAGTATTACTCATGATCGTGCTGTTGCGAATTTCCAAGAGACTCCCTGGTCCAGCGAGGATGCCGCCGCCACTGCCGGCGGTACCTGCTGCTGCATTTTCAATAAGCTGGGCATTTGCAACCTTCATAGTGCCACCATCATTAAAGAGGGCGCCACCGCCTTGATCGGCGCTTGTCCCGCCGGCGCTGTTCCCAGTCAACATGACATTGTTGACCGTCAGCATGCCAACAGCAGAATTCCAGAAGGCACCACCTTCGGCGGCCGCGCTGTTGCCCGTGGCGCGACCACCTTCGATCAACACAATAGCCTGGCCGGTGATATGTAGCGCCCCACCATTGCCGGGTGCCGCGCCCGTCATGTTCTCCACAAAGTTGATCTGGCGGAGATCGACGGTGGTAGTGTTTTCCACCGTGCCTTTGATTTCAATCGCCCCGCCGGCCCGTTGTGCGTTATTTTCACGAAAATCGCTGTTGAGGACAGAGACCTTGCTCCCAGGACCGACCAAAAGTGCGCCGCCGCTGCCCGCGGCACCAGTGGCGAGATTATTGGTCACCGTTGTATTGACGAGCGACATGGTGCCGCCATCGTTAAAGAGCGCACCCCCACCCTGGTCGGCGTCCGCACCGTCTGCCCTGTTCCCGGTGAAGGTGCTGTCGACAATTGTGAGTGTACCAACGGCGGAGTTCCAGAGCGCACCACCTTCGGCGGTGGCGCTGTTATCATTGGCTGTGATGGCTGTTGCGTGGACCTGGGCAGGGCCGGTGATGTGAAGGGCACCACCGTTGCCCGGTGCGCCGCCGGTTGTGTTGCCGGTGAATTCAATGCCATCCAGCGTTGCAAAGACCGGCATTTCGGCTGTGGCGTTGATCTCGATGCCACCACCGGCCCGCATGGAGCTGTTCTCGGCAATGACGCCACCGCGCATATGGAGCACACTGCCAACGGTCGCCAGGAGGGCACCGCCACTACCGCTAGTACCGGTCGCCCGATTGTTGATGAATTTGCTGTTGATAACCGTCAGTTCGCCACCGTCATTGAAGAGGGCACCACCGCCTTGATCGGCCGCATCGCCGGTTGCGCGGTTGCCCGATAAAGTGGTATTGATGACAGTGAGAGTGCCAACGGCTGAGTTCCAGAGGCCGCCACCTTCCGCGGTTGCGCTGTTGTTCGTCACGGTGGCGTCACTTATAGTAACATGGGCTGGACCAGTAATGTGGAGCGCGCCACCATTGCCGGGCGCGGAACCTGTCACATTGTTGGCGAGTTCCACCTGTTCCATGGTGGCATAGATCATGGGGCTGTTTGTGGCGTTGAGTTCGATGCCACCACCGGCACGGGTAGATCGGTTTGCCACAATACGGCCCCCTTCAATGTGCAGGGTGCTGCCCATTACGGCCAGAATGCCCCCACCGCTGCCGGCGGCCCCGTCCGCTGTGTTGCTCATGATTGTGCTGTTGATGACCGTGAGAGTACCGCCGTCGCTAAAGAGTGCGCCGCCACCTTGGTCGGCATCGGCACCGCCGGCACTATTTTCGGTGAGTGTGGCTTCTTTAACGGTAAGGGTACCGTTCGCTGCATTCCAGAGCGCACCGCCTTCGGCATCGGCGCGATTGCCATTTGCCTCACCACCAAGCATGTGCACCACGCCCACGCTTGAGATGTGCAATCCACCGCCGTTGATGCCGGCAAAATTGTTGTTGAGAGAACTTTGGTTGAGGAGAACAGTGCCACCATTGTTTTCGATACCACCACCGGCACGGGCTGCCGTGTTCTGATGGATGGAGCCACCGTTGACAGTGAGAGAGGCATGGGGGCCATTGAAAATCCCGCCACCGTTACCCAGGCCGACAATCGCCTCATTCATGGTGACGGTCGTGTTATTGAGTGTGGCGATGCTGTTGGGGCCATTGTACAGTGCACCGCCTCCCTGTCCCGGCTCATCACCAAAGGCGCGGTTATTGGCAAGGATGCTTTCATTCACCGTGACAATCCCCATGTTGAAAATTGCGCCACCATTGCCATCGGTCTCTGGCGCACCATTTTCGATGGTCAACTCTGCAAAGGTCACATCGGCTGTGGGCATGATGTGAAAGAGGCGATCAAGCGCAGATTCTGGCGCGCTGCCCCCATGAATATTGGTGAGATCGGCACCGGCGCCGCGAATCAGCAGCGGTGCCAAAATGTCGAAGTCCCCTGTTTTATTAAAATCTTCGCCCGTACCTTCCCTGGTGAGCAGGTAGGTGCCGGCCGCGAGCTCAATGGTGAAGGGCGCGGTACCCTCAAGAAGACAGCCTCCAAAATCGTTGTGAATATTGACTGCTTCAATCGCCTCGCGCAACGAACAGTGTTCGCTGTCACTGCTGTCAAATTCGTCATCGAAGGTCGTGACGGTGATGGTGCCGGCGGCATAGAGTGCCGTGGGCATTGCCAGTAGCCAAATTGTGAGGCAACTGACGATAACTGGGAGAAGAAACTGCGAACCTCTACTACGCATGTGTGAACCCTTTCTGTCTGAAATTGGACTCACGCAGCCACTGGAGAACGAGCATTCTTCGAGCAACAGATCTGCTCTCGATCCGTGCTCAGTGCGTAATCAGTCTGCGCAAGTCGTGGAGGAATTACCTGCCTAATGGTTGATGGGGCTCGCTGCGGCGGTGATGTGAGCGAGGATGAGAGGCCCATCAAGAGCAGACAAAACAACAGAGTTGTAGCGGACGGTACGGTGGAACAATGCTCTACAACTCTGTGTGTTGTATCGGCCTTACTTCATTTGACGCAGCGATTGAAGAAATGGATCACACCAAATGTTACATGTTACAAAGTTACAAAGATTGTCGCTACCGGCGTACCTGGGGCAGATAGAGCGACTGTTGCAATGCACCCATGGTGCTAGCAAGATTCTCTGTGCTGCCGTCGCCATTGATCGCCACCAGCCAGTAGGTATAGCTCTTGCCCAATGTTGCTGTACGGTCGTCAAAGGAGTACGTCGCCCCTGAGCCTGCCGTGCCGCGGCTTGGAATCACACTGGCGGTAATTTGTTCGGCATCGCCGCGGTTGCCAGTGTCGCTGCGCCAGAGCTGAAAAGCCTGCACCTGGAGTTCAAATGAAGTTTCCCAACTGAGTTGGATCACTTCCCCGCGCGCGATTGCCGTGAAGTAGCGTAAGGTCAATGCCGTCGGTGGAACGCGAGGTGTCGCGGTTGGCGTTGCGTTGATCGTCGGGCGAACTGGTGGCGTTGCGGTCGCGGTCGCCGTTCCCGTAGCCGGCGGGGTTGCTGTGGGCGTTTCTGGTGGTTCGACGACGATCATTGTGGGTGTCGCGGTAGGGATAGCTGTCGCCGTGGATGTCGCCGTGGGTGTCGCTGTTGGTACAGCTGTCGCTGTGGCGGTCGCCGTGGATGTTGCCGGCGGCGTTGCGCTTGAACTCGGAGTAGACATCATCGTTGGTGATGTAGTCGGTGTCGGTGTTGGGGGAGTCGGTTCAAGACAGGTGGCGGCGATGCCAATCGAATCTTTGGCGTAGTAGTACCAGGTGCCGGTGGTGGGGATGTCATAGCTAAGGTACTCCACCATCTGCTGTTCGTCAACCGTTAACACCGCGTTTTGCGGATTGTTCAACGCCCACAGTTCAGGCGATCATCCATATCGTCATCGATGACCACGAGATTTACCCGAGTTCCTGCTGTCAATTGGCCCAATGCGTAGGCGTCATGATAGACCGCTGGCAATTGACAATTGCCGCGACATTGCCAGACGCGCTCGCCCTGTGCTGCTTCGTAAATTGTTTCGCCGCGACCATTGGGTGTACCCTTCTCCAAAACAAAGCGAAATGGCAGTCGCTTCACAATGAAGGTATCAAACTCATTGTCCAATGGATAGGACCGGGCACCTTCGCCCAGCCATTCAATGGTCGGTAACGTTTTCTCACAAGCTTCAGTGCCGGGTGTAGGCACTTGGGCATAACCTACCGTTGGGCAGAGCAGCCAACTGCCGATGAGAACGACAAGGCTAACGAAGGCGAGCCGTAATGCCCACGCAGTTATCATCCGCAATGGGGAGCACAGCTTTCCCTGATCTGTCCATTTGCTGGTTTGGCGCTCATTGAAAGTGGTGGTTTGTTGGTTCATTTTATTGCCC
>Ga0116151_10003468_pt1 | contig 14117 bp, 12 predicted proteins | sample AD_UKC117_MetaG_FD_89893 | JGI IMG/M metagenome (GOLD analysis project Ga0116151, IMG submission 89893) | Active sludge microbial communities of municipal wastewater-treating anaerobic digesters from Hong Kong - AD_UKC117_MetaG | ecosystem: Engineered > Bioreactor > Anaerobic > Digestate...
CCTCGAGCAGCCGAGATCCCACCTGCGCCAGCCTACCGCCCAGTCGCAAGTCGGCCGAATAACGCAGTACGGTGGCGCCGGCTTCTTCGCTCAGGCTGACTTGGGCAACGCCCTTGCCGAAGCCCACGGCCGCCTTGCCTTCGCCGCTGATCGTGTACGACTCGGGTGGTTTCATGTCGGTCAGTTGAATACGGGTCGCGAACGTCGCGCACACCGGCCCGAGTGCGGCGGCGACACGCGCGTCGATCTCTGTATCGGACAGTCGCTGCAGTTCTTCGCAACCCGGGATGCAGGCTTTGAGAACCTCGGTGTCGTTGAGTGCGGCCCAGACGGTCTCGCGTGGGGCCGCGATGCGGTATTCGCCAGTGATCGCCAAGAGCAAGTCTCCGTAGCGACGGAATTCGCACGAAGCCATCCCCCGGCGCCGAACGGTTGTCCATCAGTTCAACACTACGATGCCATCACAAGACGTTTGCCGCCAACAATTTCGCGCGGCAGCGCGAGAACACAACGCTGCAGAGACCGACGCCACCTTATTCGCCGTATTTCAGCTGCATTTCGAGGGTATTTTTGCAGGCACTGACGCTCTAGTCGACGCAAGCGACGACGATGCCGATCTGCGTTACAAGTCTTGGGGGATTGCAGACCATGATCACTCGACGAACAGTAGTGGCAGGTGGGCTGAGCGCGGGCGCAGTGTCGGCGTCATCGCGCGTCTGGGCAAAATCGAGTCGCGAGATGGACGCGCCAACGTCCGATGTTGACTACGTCATCGTCGGAGCGGGATCGGCGGGTTGCGTACTGGCGCGACGCTTGAGCGAAGCGGGCACTAAGGTGTTAGTGCTGGAGGCGGGTGGACAGGACGCGTTGCCTGAGATCCACAACCCGCAGGCCTGGCCGTTCCTACAGGGCACTGCGGTGGACTGGCAGTACAAGACGCTGGCGGATAGGAATTTCAAACCATCCCTGCACCGCAGCCTACTTCGCCGAACGGGCTTTAGGGTGCGCCCGAGCCCACCGTCGTCAGACCCCGCCCAGTGAATCCGGCGAATCCGGCAGCCAGGAGCGCCTCCAGCGCGACCGCCGGCCGCGCGCTCCCCGGCCCGCAGCGGCAAACTCCGCCCTTGCCCCGACCCGCTGGCGTTACCGCTGCGCGCAGTTTGCTGTGCGGCGCGAATACCCCGTGATACCGCGTCAGATGCATCCGTGGGGGTGGCACCAGTGCGGCCAGCCGCGCCATCAAGTCCTGTGGCTCCAGCACGATGTGCGTGGTGCCGTCCCGACAAGGCGTCTTCAGGGCATAGCGCACCTGTCCTGACGCAGTCAGCGCCATACGATCCACTGCCACCGGTGGACGGTTCACGTAACGGCACAGTCGTTCGAGCTTCTGACGCTGCCCGGACTCAATGTCGATGCCCGCATGCAGCGAAAACCCGCCGGCCTGCGCGACACCGCAATGGTCACCCTGCTGCTCGGCTGCCTGCATCGCACTGCCTGACAGCTTCTGCAGCGTGAACAGCTTCTGCCCAGCGCGTGGACCCACCGCGATACGGTCGGTGATGGAATGGCCGATCAGGTCATCGAGCGGCCCGCCTGGCCCGTTGGCGGTGAGCCAGGCGTTCTCCATGTCACACTCGCTTGCCGCGCTCGGGTGGCGACGGACACGGTTGGCGTCCCTGCAGCGGACGGGGACGCCACAGACTATGGCGCGCCAAGCTCGGGCGGACTGCCCAATCCTGGCGAGTTCGAGCAGAAATGTCGGACAGAAGCGGTTTACAAACGCGCGATTCAGTCACTGTGAGTGAGTCTTGCCGACGAAAGACAAACCGCAGATCGAGTTTGGGCAGCTTCTCCCCGGAACCTCTGCGCTGCAATTGCCGGCACGCCAGCTGACAATGAGGCGGAGCACCTTGATCACTCCCACTCAATTGTTCCGGAGTATCGCAACTCCGCGCAGCCACTGAGGTTCTCGAATACGCGGCGCAATTTTACCGTCAGGATGACCGACAACAAGTTCCGCTTGGTATCGATAGTGCGCGATTGATGCCGAAAGATGTTGCTCACGAGGGGCCAGCTTCCGGCGAAACCGGGAGGTTCAACATCTCTCTGACCCATCGAACCTCGCGCGTCGTCGGCCGAAGCATCGTCTGTATCCGCAGCGCCACCCGCTCCGATTGCCCGAGCGCGCTGCCGGCCTCGCTCGCAAGCTGGTAGGCCATCTGCACGTCGAGCGAGGTCAGCTCATAGCCCCTGCCCTGGCAGATCCAGTGCAATGCCGCGAGCGCGACCTCTGCGGCAAACGATGGGTTTTTCTCAACGCTGTCTCTGGCGGCTCGAATCAGCGTCTTCGGATCGCAGGGCGATTTCCATGCGAGCTGCGTCGCCAGCTCGAATCGCTTGAGCGTCTTCGCCGTAGCGAACCACTTGCCCTCCTCGCCAGGCGTGGTCACGATGAGGTCCGACAGCAACCGGTCCGGATCGATCTCGGGATACTTCTTCGAAACCAAACGGTAAGTCGCGAGGTACGTCGTGGCGCGGTTCGCCTCCAGCGCATATTTCTCGTAAGCTTCGGTGCGCCGCCCCCCCTCCAGCAAAACACTCTCTGCGAAACGCGCGAGTCCCGGCATCAGCGTCCAGGCGTCCACGGAGTTCGCCATGAACGCGATGGCCCCGTCGATCTCGCCCCTTGCCACCTTGCACCGACCGACCCACAGCAGGTCGTGCCACATCGGACGCGGGTCACCGCCAATGAGGGCGATCAACTCGTCGTGTCGACCAGCTGCAAACAACACGCTGTAGCAGGCGGACTCGGCGCGGGTGAATGCGTGCTGGCCGCGACGCCGATCCGCGTGGACGTGTCGCACGAGATCCATCAGGCGATCAGCCCAACGCGACGCCATTTCAGGAGTCGCGCACAACTCACCCCAGCGATCATCGAGGGATTCGAGGTAGGGCGGGTCATCGTTCTGGATCGCCTCGAACAGCTGCTCGAGCCACCCCTCACGTGTCGCCGCATTCGCTGGCGCCTGCGCGATGATCGGCACGAGCGCCTCGACGGCGACACGCGCCGCGCTGCCCAGCGCGCCCGAGGAACTATCCACCTGCTCCAGCGCCGGCGACATCTTCACGAGGAACCGGACAGCACCGTCCGCAGCGTGCAACGGATCGTGGCGAGCGACAGCACGGATTTCCGCCAGCGCCTCGGCAATCCTCTCGCTGGCCAGTCGACTGGCGCGCCACCCGAAGGCGCCGCGACGGAAGCGCTTGGTGAAAGCCCAGTCCCCGGCCTTGCCCATCACGTCGCCGGATACAGCTTCGGAAACCACCGCTCGACAACGTCGATGGGGAATGCAAGGCGCAAGGGCGCCTTGTGCGAACCCGAGACGAGCAACCGCTTTTCGAGCAGCGCGGATATCACGCGACGTGCCGTGCGTTCACTCGTATTGATCAGGCCCGGCACACGCCCTCGCTCCAGCTCCCCGGAGAGCAATGCCTCGCGCAGCACCACGTAGCTGCGCTTGGGGAGTCGCTCCGCGCTTTCCTCATCGCGCACGTACAGCTCCATGCGACGCTGAAGCTCGGAAGGATCGAGCAGCTCCCGCATGTAGCGAATCTGGTCGAGGCAGATCTCAAGAAAGAACCTGCAGAAGTCGATCAAGGCGTCGTGGGACAGGGCGCCCCGCCCATCGAGATCGTTCCTGCGCGGTTCGTCGGCCGCCATGAGCAGTCGTTTGTAGTCACCAGAGTTGCGGGCCAGACCGCGTGAAACAGACCACAACGCAGAGCCGATCCCGATATCGAGCAGCAGAGCGTGCGACATCAAACGCGCGACGCGTCCATTGCCATCGAGAAAGGGATGAATCCAGAGAAACCGATGATGAGCCGCTGCGACCGCGATCACCTGCCGCGGCTTCGTCAGGCGCGTGGCATCAAAGGCCTCCTCAAATCTGCGCATGAACGCCGGTAGATCATCTGGCGCCGGTGCCACGTGCCGGCCGACGGCGACCGTACGCGAGCGCAACTGCCCCGGAACAACAGGAACGCGCTCCCCGGTGTCTGGATTCACGACGACGAGCAGACTCTCGGGCAACCGCTTGCAGAACTCCCGATGCGTCCATTCGATGAAGGCACGCGCGGCGGGCGGACGCGGCAGTTCGCCGACTCGCTCATCGATCATCTGCTGCACTTCAATGTGCGCTCGGGCCTCGAGCTGCAGATCGCGGCGATGCGGGTCGGTGGAATAGTCGGCAGCGAGGGCGCGGTCGATGTCTCGCGGGTGGGTGTTGTGCCCCTCGATCAGGTTCGAGTAGTAGCAGTTCATCGACCGAACGAGTTCGGCGACCGACAGTCGACCCACCGGGTGCAGCTGAGCGGAAAGCTCGCTGGCCTCGCGGGCCAGGTCGAAGGCCAGATTTTCGAGCACGGCCGTGCCCTCGGCGGGCATGTACGGCTCGGCGGCGGCAGGGGTCACGGCGCGATCCCCCGGATGTGTCTCTTGGCCGGTTCCATGGCCGGAATATTAATCCTATAAACAGTAACTTGTCATCCTTACGAATACGACTTTTGGCCGGTCTTTTGGCCGCTTCTGCAGCCCGAGCCAGGTTTACGAAACAGAGGTTTAAGTCACTCTCGGTGACTATTTCGAACCGACCGCAAACCAATCACCCGGTTTGAAGCCATTTCCCGGGAACCGCGGAGTCCGCCTCAAGGGCCCCGCTCTCGACACGCCGCAGTTCGCGCCTCCGCAGTGACGGGTCGATGCCTATGGCGAGCAATCGCCGCGCAGCGCGATGGCGCGACTGCGCCTGGGCCGCCGGGACGTCCGGATAGATGCCCAGCGAAAGCGTCTTTCGCTTGCCGCCGAATCGGTAGTGGTAATGCCAATACCGCCCGCCTTGGGGCCGGACGAGCAGGTACAGGTTTCCGCCGAACGAAATCTTTCGTGGATACCGCGCCGATCCGTCGAGGCGACTGGGCTCGCGCGGCCGCTGAAAGCGGTGCGTTGAGTTCTGGTGCATTGGCGATTGTCGATCGTCGTCCCGGCACGTCGGCGCACCGGAGTCGGCCAGCGCGGCGGCCCACAACTCCTTCAGCGAACAGGCCCGTCCGTTAGTGTTCATCGGCAGCGAATACTGCCGCTTGCGAATGCGATTAGCGAGCTCGATGCCCGCCAACGTGATCGCCGCCGAGCGGAAGCTCTTCAATCCCAGCATCGGCGCGCACCGCTGCTTGATAGCCCGGTGGTCCTGCTCGACCACGTTGTTGAGATAGCGGCGCGCTCGCACAACCACGCTCCGCCAACGGCAATCCTCGTCGCCCAGCAATCGCAAGCCGCGATGCGTGGCACTGTTCCCGTCGACGTTGATTTTCTGCGGCCAGGACACGCCATCCTGATTTACCGCCGTTCGGAAAAACGCCTGCGCCGCCTCCATGCTGCGATCGCTGCAAAGCAGAGACGCCACGGACTTTCCGCGTCGATCCACCGCCCGGTACAGGTAGTGCCGGCCGCCACGAACCGCCACGGCCGTCTCATCCATGCGCCAAGACGATCCCGGCGATCGCGCGAATCGCGCCCATCGCCGCTCGTACTCAGGAACATAGCGCAGCACCCAGCGCATGATCGTCGTGTGGGACACGACGATCCCGCGCTCCGCCATCATCGCGACCAGATCGCGATAGCTCAGCCGGTACGTGATGTACCACCGAACGCAGAGCTCAATAGTCTCGGCGGGAAAGCGACGACCTCTATAGGTCGCGTCGCGTGCAGCGCATTTGCTCATCCGGTCCGGCCTCGAAGTGGGACACGGATTCTAGGGCTCTGCCGCTAATGCACCAGAACCCACTTTTACCGTCAGAGTCATTCGCTGGGCGCGGATAGACGGTGATAGATAGCGAGATGTTATTTATTATTTATCAGTAACTTAAGTACTGATTTCGCGGTGTGGCGATAGACCGCGAAAGGCTCAAAATCACTCCCACTCAATCGTCGCCGGCGGCTTGCCCGACACGTCATATACCACGCGCGACACGCCATCGATCTCGTTGACGATCCGGCGTGAGACGAGATCGAGGAAATCGTACGGCAAGCGCGCCCAGTGGGCTGTCATGAAGTCGATGGTCTCCACCGCGCGCAACGCGACCACGTAATCGTATCGTCGGCCATCGCCCATCACGCCGACCGAGCGCACGGGCAGGAACACGGCGAAGGCTTGGCTGGTCTTGTCGTAGAGTTCGTAGCGGCGCAGCTCTTCGATGAAGATCGCGTCGGCACGCCGCAGCAGATCGGCGAACTCTTTGCGCACTTCACCCAGGATCCGCACCCCGAGTCCGGGGCCCGGGAAGGGATGACGATAGACCATCTCGCGCGGCAGCCCGAGCTCAACGCCGAGCTTGCGCACCTCATCCTTGAACAACTCGCGCAGCGGCTCGACCAATTGCATGCGCATGTTGGCCGGCAGCCCACCGACGTTGTGATGCGACTTGATGACATGCGCTTTGCCGGTCTTGCTGCCGGCGGACTCGATGACATCGGGGTAGATGGTGCCCTGCGCGAGGTAGTCGATCCCCTGCAGCTTGCCGGACTCCTCGTCGAACACCTCGATGAACAGTTTGCCGATGATCTTGCGCTTCTGCTCGGGGTCGGCCACGCCGCCGAGCGCAGCCAGGCAGCGCTGTTCGGCATCGACCCGAATCACTCGCACGCCGAGGTTGTCGGCGAAGGTCCGCATCACCTGATCGCCCTCGCCCAGGCGCAACAGCCCGTGATCGACGAACACGCAGACCAACTGATCACCGATGGCCCGATGCAGGAGCGCCGCGACCACCGACGAATCGACGCCGCCCGACAAGCCTAACAACACGCGCCCGGTGCCAACTTGAGCCCGCACCCGCGCGATCGCGTCGTCGATGATGTTGCCGACACTCCAGAGGGCCGCACAACCGCAGATCTCGCGCACGAAGCGCTCGAGCAGGCGCGCGCCCTGCAGCGTGTGCGTCACTTCGGGATGGAACTGCACGGCGTAGAAACGACGCGCTTCGTCGGCGATCGCTGCGAGGGGCGCATTGCTGCTGGCACCGACGGCAATGAAACCTTGCGGCAACTGCGCGACGCGGTCGCCATGACTCATCCACACGTCGAGCACGGCACGGCCTGCCGCGTCGCGACGATCGGCGAGACCATCGAACAACCGGCAGGCACCCTGCAGCGATACCTCGGCGTAGCCGAACTCGCGGTGCTCGGCCGCCTCCACCTCGCCACCCAATTGCTGCGCCATGGTTTGCATGCCATAGCAGATGCCGAGCACGGGCACGCCCAGCGCAAACACCGATTCGGGCGCCCGCGGCGGCGCGGCGGCGTTGACGGACTCCGGCCCGCCGGACAGGACGATGCCGCGTGGCTTGAATGCCCGCACGTCTGCGTCGCTGATGTCCCAGGGGTGGATCTCGCAGTAGACGCCGCTCTCACGCACGCGCCGGGCGATCAACTGCGTGTACTGCGCGCCGAAATCGAGTATCAGGATCCGGTCGGCGTGTATGTCTGCTTGCGGCACACCACTCATGAGACGCGGTAGTTAGGCGCTTCCTTGGTGATGGCAACGTCGTGCACGTGGCTTTCGCGCATGCCAGCGCTCGTCACGCGAACGAACTGCGGCCGCTTGCGCATCTGCTCGATGCTGTTGCTGCCGGTGTAGCCCATCGCGGCGCGCAAGCCGCCGGCCAGCTGATGCAGGATGGACACCAGACTGCCTTTATAGGGCACGCGCCCTTCGACGCCTTCCGGCACCAGTTTCTCGAGTTCGGTGGCAGCGTCCTGGAAGTAACGATCGGCCGAACCATGCCGCTCGCCCATGGCGCCCAACGAGCCCATTCCGCGATAGGCCTTGTACGACGCACCCTGATACAGCTCGACCTTGCCCGGCGACTCCTCGGTGCCGGCGAACATGCTGCCGATCATGACGGCGTTGGCACCGGCGACGATGGCTTTGGCCAGATCGCCCGAGAAACGTATACCGCCGTCGGCGATCACCGGAATCTCATCGCGGATAGCTTCCGCCACATTGGCAACGGCGGAGATCTGCGGCACGCCGACACCGGCGACGATGCGGGTGGTGCAGATCGAACCCGGACCAATACCGACCTTGACGGCATCGGCGCCGGCCTTGACGAGATCGCGCGCCGCCTCGGCGGTGGCGATATTGCCGCCGATCACCTGCAGATCCGAGTACCTGGCCTTGATGCGCGCCACCGTTTCGAGCACGCCGCGGGAATGACCATGGGCGGTATCGACCACCACGACATCGACTCCCGCGTCGCGCAGCGCGGCAACCCGGTCGAGGGTATCAGGCGTCGTGCCGACGGCCGCACCGACGCGCAGCCGGCCAGAGGGGTCTTTGCAGGCACGCGGAAATTCCTTCGCTTTCTGGAAATCCTTGACGGTGATCATGCCCATCAACTCCATGTCGCCTCTGATCACTAACACCTTCTCGATGCGGTGTTTGTGCAGCAGCAGCAGGACCTCTTCCTTGGGGGCATTCTCGAGCACGGTGATCAAGCGCTCTTTCGGTGTCATCACCGTCGACACCGGGGCGTCGAGTTGTTCCTCGAAACGCAGATCGCGATGCGTGACGATGCCCACCACCTGCCTGCCCTGCACGACCGGCACGCCGGAAATGCCGCGGGCTTTGGTGAGGTCGAGCACCTGGCGGATCGTCGTCTCGGGCGGCACGGTGATCGGGTCCTTGATCACCCCGCTCTCGAACTTCTTGACGCGCGCCACTTCGCGGGCCTGACCTTCGATCGTCAGGCTCTTGTGCACGATGCCAATGCCGCCTTCCTGCGCGATGGTGATGGCGAGGCGTGCCTCGGTCACCGTATCCATGGCGGCCGACACGACCGGCAGGTTGAGGGTGATGCCGCGCGTGAGGCGCGTCGCGAGGTCGACCTCGCGTGGCAGCACCTCCGAGTAAGCTGGGACTAATAGGACATCGTCGAAGGTCAATGCTTCTTCGAGAATACGCATGCGGCAGTCGGGGTGGCTGGCGGTGCGAGATTGTACGGCCCTTGCCCGCAGCGGTAAACCTCGACACTGCCGGCTGTCCGCACGCCATGCATAGGCCATGCATTCGCTATACACTAGTAAAATGAGTTTTTCCGTGCGCACGCCGCCCTCGCGCCGCGGCCTCGCCGGGCCGCCGTCCGAGCGCGATGTCTATTCGGTCTCACGGCTCAATCGAGAAGTACGGCTGCTGCTCGAATCGGGCATGCCAGTGATCTGGATCGAGGCCGAACTGTCCAATCTCTCGGTACCCGCGTCCGGCCACTGGTATTTCTCCTTGAAAGATGGCTCGGCGCAGGTGCGCTGTGCGATGTGGAAGACGCGCAATGCTGGTGTCGCATTCCGGCCGCGCGACGGGCAGCAGGTGCTGGCACGGGCCCGTGTCGGCCTGTACGAGCCGCGCGGCGACTTCCAACTGATCGTCGAGCATCTGGAGGAAGCCGGCCTCGGCGCGCTCAAGCGCCAGTTCGAGCAACTCAAGAACAAGCTGGCCGCCGAAGGCCTGTTCGCCGCGGAACGCAAGCGGCCGCTGCCCGAGGTGCCGCGCCGTATAGGCGTGGTGACGTCGCCGTCGGGCGCCGCGATACGCGACATCCTGCATGTGCTGGCGCGGCGCTTTGCCGCGATTCCGGTGCTGATCTACCCAACCGCCGTGCAAGGCGTGGCGGCAGCGACCGAGATTGTCGCCGCGATCGAGACGGCCGGACGACGGGCCGAATGCGACGTGCTGATCGTCGCGCGCGGCGGCGGCTCGCTGGAAGATCTCTGGTGCTTCAATGACGAGCGGGTCGCGCGCGCCATTGCCGCCTGTCCGATTCCGGTCGTTAGTGGCGTCGGTCACGAAGTGGATGTGACCATTGCCGATTTCGTGGCAGACGTGCGCGCGCCGACGCCGTCGGCTGCGGCACAGTTGGTAGTGCCGGACGGACGTAGCTGGCTGGCCTCGCTCGAGCAGACTGAACTGCAACTCGCGCGCTGCATGCGCCGCGCCTTGCGCACCGACACGGAGCGACTGCTGAATCTGCGTCGGCGCCTGTCCGTCTCGCACCCGGGCGCACGTCTCGCACAGCATGTGCAACGCCTCGACGATCTCGAGCAACGACTGGTGGCAGCGCAACGCAGCGCATGGCTGCAGGCGCGGGACCGCTACTCACGGATCGCGGCGCGGTTCGCCGCCAACAATCCCACGCATCGGCTGAGCGCGCTCGAAGCACGGCGCGCGGCGCTCGAACTGGGCTTGGTGCATGCGATGCGCATTCGAGTCACGAACCTAGCACAACGTCTGACACTCGCAGGTCGCGCGCTCGATACTGTAAGCCCCCTGGCCACGCTGCAGCGCGGCTTCGCCATCGTGACACGGGCCACCGACGGACGCCTCGTCGCGAGCGCAGACTCCGTGGCAGTGGGCGAGGCGATCGACGCACGCCTTGCGCACGGCCGCATTACAGCCACCGTTACCGCTACCCACAAAAATGCAGCGCATGAAACTTAGTCTGGCACTCTGCCTCTCGATCGCGCTGCTCTGCCTGGCGACGCCAGTCCGCGGGCTTGCCAGCGATACCCTGCCCCGCCAGCTCGCCGTCCCCGGTGGTGTCGTCATCGTGCCACTCGGTCCAGCCGCGGCCGCGCCGCAAGTGCGTTACGACGGCAACCCGGCGTTCGTCACCCGCGTTGGCGATCAATGGCAAGCGGTGATCGGCATTCCACTCAGCGCCAAGCCGGGCCAACACGAGCTGTTAGTCGAACGCCCGGGCACAGGCCAGCAGGCCACGACCGGAACGCTGCACTTTGCCGTCACCGGCAAGGACTACCCTGCGCAGCGCCTCAAGGTGGCACCCAGCCAGGTCGATCTCTCGCCCGAGGATCTGGCTCGCTTCGAGCGCGAGCGCCAGCTACAAGCCGATGCGCTTGCCACTTTCTCACCCCGCGTGCCGGTGACGCTGGTGTTCGAGTGGCCGCTGCGCGGCCGGCTGTCGAGCCCGTTCGGCTTTCGGCGCTACTTCAACGATCAGGCCCGTAATCCGCACTCGGGGCTCGACATCGCGGCACCGACCGGCACGCCCGTCAAGGCGCCGGCTGCCGGCGTTGTCGTCGCGACCGGCGATTATTTCTTCAACGGCAAGACGATCTTCATCGATCATGGCCAGGGCATCGTGACGATGTACTGCCACCTCTCGAAAATCGGCGTGCAGCCGGGCGATGAAATCTCGACCGGTCAGGCGATCGGCGCGGTCGGCGCCACCGGGCGCGCGACCGGCCCGCACCTGCATTTCGGCGTGTCGCTCAATCGAGCGATGGTCGAACCGTTGCTGTTCCTCGCCAACTGACGCGCTCAGGCGACGCGATTCCTGCCCGCCCGTTTGGCCTCATAGAGTTGCTGGTCGGCCAGCTGCTGCAGCGCGACGGCATCGAGTGCCGCGTGCCACTCCGCCAGACCGACGCTGAGCGTCACGCGCAGATGCGGATGCAATGCCGACCAGCGGTGGTGCTCGACCGTCCGACGAAGTGCATCACAGAAATCGACGGCATCCGCCCGACCGGTAGCCGGCAGAATAATGGCAAATTCCTCGCCACCGATGCGGGCGACCAGATCTGTCGTCCGGCAGGTGTTCATCATGAGCGCAGCACTTTGCCGCAGCACTTCGTCGCCGACGGTGTGGCCTAGTCGGTCGTTGACGATCTTGAATCGATCCAGGTCGGCGATCGCGAGCGTCAGTGGTAGACCGGCCGTGCGGGCGACGTCGATTTCCGCCAGCAGGCGTCGCTCGAACCGTCTTCGATTGGCGATGCCGGTGAGCGGGTCTTCCTCCGCCTGGCGCTCGAGCTTCAAGCTGCGCTCGCCGAGCGCCGCGATCAGCTGCTCTTTCTCGCGATTGGCGCGCTGCAGCTCCGCCGTTCGTTCGGCGACCTTCTCCTCGAGGCGCCGACGGTAGTCATCCTGGTCCTCGAAGGCGCGGGCATCGGCCAACGCCACGCTGGCCTGTTCGGCCAGCTGTTCGAACAAATGCAGATCCGCCTCGGCATACCTGCCGGGGCGCGAATGCTGCACCCCTAGCACGCCAATCACGTTGCCGTCGTACAGCAGCGGCACCATGATCAACGAGCCGACCGCGGCGTCGGGCGACTCCAATCTCGAGCGCAGGCCAGCCGGTGCATCCGCCCAGCGCTCGATCAAGACCGGCCTTCCCTGTTCAACTACCCAACCAAGCAGGCCCGCCGTGAGCGGCTGCTGGCGGCGCGGCAAGCCCGCCAACTGACGCTCGTGCACGCGAATATCGAGCACTTGCTGCTGCGGCTCGACCAGTGCCAACTGGAACTCATCGAAGCGCAAGAGCGAACGCGCCTCGGCGAGAATACGCGCGCCGAGATCATCGATGCGACGCGCGCCCTGCAGTGCACGTCGCGTTTGCACGAGCCGCGCGAGCGAGCCGCGTTGAGTCGCAGCCACCGACAACGATCGGCCGATGCCATTGAAGCTGAGGACGAACACGATCATCAAGGCCAGGAACAACCCGAAGGTCGCGACACCACCGGAGTTGAACAACACGGCGGCAAGTACGCCTGCGGGCACGAAGATCAGATCGGACAGCGCGTAGAACGGTGTGACGATGCGGCGGATAGCGCGACCATCGAGGTAGAAATAGAGCGTGATGAGCACGACGTTGATCACCTGCATGACCACCGCCATGGCCAACAGCGGCACGACATCGGTGAGCGCCAGCGCCTCGATAGGATGCCGTCCGCCCAATGCATGATACACCGCGCCAGCTGCGAGCAGCATCACCGCGGTCATGCCGGCATTGTGCAAGCCACGCAGCACCGCAGCCCGCCACGAGCCGTGGCTGTAAGCTCGGTTGACGAGCGGCCAGAGCAGTGACGCGAGCGCGCAGATCGCGGCAGCGACCGGCGCCGTATACACCAGCAGCAAACCGACGTGCAGCAGGCGCTCGAGTGAAATCAGCCCGACCCGCGGGGCGGGCAGCCCGAACTGCCAGATGAAGAGGTTCGCTGCAACGCAGGCCAGCACGACCCACGCTGCCGGAAAGTCGCCGCTCGCGCGCAGTCCCAGCAGCAGCCACACGCCCGCGCCGCCCGCGAGCAGCAGCGCGTAGAGAGCCAATGGTCGGTAGCGCGAGGCCATGGGACCAAACTTTACGCGGATTGGCCGCACCGTGCCGCGCGACTGAGCATAACGCCGGGTGTCGGCTTATTTGTCGCGGCTCTCGCGGGTCTTCTTGATGCGGCGTTCGCGCCGTTCCATGTTGAAGGTGCGCGTACCGCGTTTCTCCTTGGGCTTGTCGCGCAGGAACGGATTGGCGTCGCTGCGGAATTCCACGGCTACGGGCGTCGCATACAAATCGAACTGTTCGCGGAACAGGTTCGCGAGATAGCGCTTGTAGGCCTCGGGTACCGAGCCGGCCTGGCTGCCATGCACGACAATGCGCGGCGGGTTGCGGCCGCCCTGGTGCGCATAGCGCAGCTTGATGCGCCGGCCGCGTACGATTGGCGGTGCGTTGCGCGTCACCGCCGCCTCGAGTGCACGTGTCAATTGCGGCGTCGGGATCTGGCGCATGGCCCCTTCGTAGGCTCGCACCACGGCCACCATCAGATCGCCGACTGCCGTGCCATGCAGAGCGGAGATGAAGAACACCGGCGAATACGGCACGAAGTCGAGCTTCAGTTCCAGCTGTCGGCGGATCTCCTCGCGCTGCTCGGCTTCGATGTGATCCCATTTATTGACCGCAATGATCAGCGCGCGGCCCCGCTGCAGCGCCAGCCCGAGCACGCTGGCATCCTGCACACCGATGGCGTCATGCGCGTCGACCACCAGCACAACGACGTGCGCATAGTCGATCGCCTGCAGCGTCGCGGCGACACTCGCGAGTTCGACCTCGTCTTCGACCTTGGCACGGCGGCGCACACCCGCCGTGTCGATCAACAGAAAATCACGCTCATCACGCTTGAACGGCACGAGGATACTGTCGCGGGTCGTACCGGGCAGCTCACTCGCGATGACACGCTCCTCGCCCAACAAGCGATTCACCAGCGTCGACTTGCCCAC
>Ga0116151_10003470_pt1 | contig 14104 bp, 12 predicted proteins | sample AD_UKC117_MetaG_FD_89893 | JGI IMG/M metagenome (GOLD analysis project Ga0116151, IMG submission 89893) | Active sludge microbial communities of municipal wastewater-treating anaerobic digesters from Hong Kong - AD_UKC117_MetaG | ecosystem: Engineered > Bioreactor > Anaerobic > Digestate...
AGCCGCGCCGGCTCGGCCGGTGAGAGCCTCGGAGCGGCGGGACGGCTTTGCGCCATCGCACCCAACGCGATCGGCTCGTCCTGCGGCTCCAGCAACATTTCGTCGCTGATCGCGGACAGCACGGACGCGTCGGTCAGGATCAGCGACTCCCGGAACACCTGTGGGAATGGTCGGCGTCGGCCCTCCCAATCGGTGAAGGAACCGGCCTTCTCGGTGACCGCGGCCACCGGGAACACGACGTCAGCGGCGCGCGTGGCGTCGTTGTGGTGTGTGCCCAGCGCCACGACACACGGGACCTGCTCGAAACCGGCAACCAGTGCGGCACCGTCGGGCACATCCATCGGGTCGAATCCGGCGACCAGCAGCGCGCGGTAGGGCGGTTCCGGTTCCTCGTCCACGTCCGCGGTTTCCTGCTGGAGCTCGTCTGCGACAGCTTCGTCGGCGACCGGTACCAGTGCCTCTTGCGGCTGGGCCGCGGCGACCAGTCGCTCGATGACCCCGGCGAACCCGACGCCTGTTTCACCGTTCCACATGGCGGGGGCGGCGCCGGGCAGCAGCCCTGCGTCCAGCGCGCCGCGCTCACCGGCACGGCGCGGCACCCACGCGAGGTGGGCACCGGTCTGCGCTGCGGTTGCGGCCAGCCAGCTGAGCAGACCCTGCGACGTCGCAGCGCGTTCGCCGACCATGAGAACCGCACCGGGCTGGGACAACGCCTGCATCAGCTCTTCTGACCCCGACATGGCGGCGATCTCCTGACCGGGACCGGCAGCCAGGACGGTGGCGTCGAGTTTGGACAATCCCGGGCTCGCCCACGGCGCGACCGCGAAGACCTTCGTCGATCCCTTGGTCACCGCCTTGCGCAGGCGCAAGAAGACGATCGGCGACTCCTCCTCCGGCTCGAAAGCCACCAGCACGACGGCCGGCGCGACATCCAGATCGCTGTAGGTGGGACCGAACGTACCGGCGATCGTGGAGGTCAGGAACGCCGCCTCCTCGTCGCTGCTGGGCCGGGCCCGGAAGTCGACATCATCGGTCTTGAGCACTGTGCGGGCGAACGTCGAGTAAGCCTGCGCGTCCTCGGCTGTCAACCGGCCGCCCACCAGAACGGCGGCGCTGCCGGCGGCGGCAGCCAGCGCGTCAGCGGCAATCCCCAGCGCCTCGGGCCACGAGGCGGGGACAAGCCGTCCGGCCTCGTCACGGACCATCGGATGGGTGATGCGGTCCTCGGTCAGGTAGGTGAACCCGAACCGGCCCTTGTCGCAGTTCCACTCCTCATTGACCTCGGGGTCGTCACCAGCCAACCGGCGCTGCACCTCACCGCGTCGCACGTCGGTGCGCATCGCGCAGCCGCTGGCGCAGTGCTCGCAGATCGTGGGCACCGATACCAGGTCGAACGGCCGCGCCCGGAACCGGTAGCGAGCGTTGGTCAGGGCTCCGACCGGGCAGATCTGCACGGTGTTGCCGGCGAAGTAGGAGTCGAACGGGGTGTCTTGACTGATCCCGACCTGCTGCTGGGCACCGCGCTCCAGCAGGTCGATGAAAGCGTCCCCGGCGATCTCGTCGGCGAACCGGGTGCAACGGGCACATGAAACGCACCGTTCCCGGTCCAGCAGGATCTGTGCGCTGATGTTGATCGGCTTCGGGAAGGTGCGTTTGGGCCCCTCGAACCGGGTCTCCGAACGACCGGCGGTCATCGCCTGGTTCTGCAGGGGGCACTCCCCGCCCTTGTCACAAATCGGGCAGTCCAGCGGGTGGTTGAGCAGCAGGAATTCCATCACGCCGCGCTGAGCCTCGTCGGCGACCTTCGATGTGCGCTGCGTGCGCACGATCATGTTGTCGGCCACCGGGATCGCACACGCGGGCTGCGGTTTCGGCTGCCCCTCGATCTCGATCAGGCACATGCGGCAGGCAGCCACCGGATCCAGCAGTGGGTGGTCGCAGAAGCGCGGGATCTCGATCCCCAGTTGCTCGGCCGCGCGGATGATCAGCGTGCCCTTCTCAGCGGTCATCGAGACCCCGTCGATGGAGAAGGCGACGTGCCCCTCCGGCACCGTCATCTCACTGCTGTCAGGGTCTGAGACGGTCATGCCCTCACCTCGTTGAAAACCGTGCTGGCGGCCGGGTCGAAGGCCTGGCTGCTGGGGGTGGTGGTGCCGGCTTCGAACTCGTCGGCGAAGTACTTCATCGCTGCCGGGAAGGGGGTGGCTGCGGCGTCACCGAGGGCGCAGAACGAGCGGCCCATGATCTGCCCGCACACGTCGTCCAGGATCTTGAGTTGCTGACGCTCCCCGCGGCCGGTGTCGAACCTGTGCACGAGGTCGTGGATGAACCAGTTGCCCTCCCGGCACGGCGTGCACTTGCCGCAGGACTCGTGCTTGTAGAAGTCGAGCCAGCCGGTGACCGCGCGGACCACAGAGGTCGTGTCGTCGTAAAGCATCGGGGTCCCGGTGCCCATCATCGATCCGGCCTCGGCCATCGCCTCGTAAGTCATCGGAAGGTCGATGTGCTCCGGGGTCAGCATCGGCACCGAGGACCCGCCCGGCAACCAGAACTTCAGGGTGTGGCCCTCGCGGATCCCGCCGGCGTAGTCGAGCAGTTCCGACATCGGCGTGCCCAGCGGCGCCTCGTAGATGCCAGGGCGCTGCACATGTCCGGAGACTGCGAACACCTTGAAGCCCGGGGACTTGTCGGTGCCGAAGGAACGGAACCAGTCCACCCCGTTGTTCACGATGTAAGGGACGTTCGCGATGGTCTCGACGTTGTTCACCACGGTCGGACAGGCGTACAGGCCCGCGACGGCCGGGAACGGGGGCTTCAGCCGCGGTTGTCCGCGCCTGCCCTCCAGGGAGTCGAGCAGCGCCGTCTCCTCCCCGCAGATGTAGGCACCGGCGCCAGCGTGCACGACGAGGTTCAAGTTGAAGCCGCTGCCCAGGATGTTGTCGCCGAGATAGCCGGCCTCGTGGGCCTGCCGGACCGCGGCGTGAACGCGCCGGATGACGTGCGGCACCTCGCCACGGATGTAGACGAATGCGTGATCCGCGCGGATCGCGTAGGACGCGACGATGATGCCCTCGATGAGGGCGTGCGGGTTCGCCAGCATGATCGGGATGTCCTTGCAGGCACCCGGCTCGGACTCGTCGGCGTTGACGACCAAGTAGTGCGGCTTGCCATCGTTCTGCGGGACGAAACTCCACTTCAGACCGGTGGGGAAGCCGGCACCACCACGTCCGCGCAGACCCGAGTCCTTGACGGCGGCGATGACCGCGTCCGGGCCCATCTCGAAGGCCTTGGACAGTGCGCTGTAACCGCCGTGGCGGCGATACCCGTCGAGGGTGAACGAGTCGGCCTCGTCCCAGTGTGCGGTGATGACAGGGGTCAGCGGCATCAGATGACCTCCCCGTCGGGGGCCTTCATATCGTGCTCCTTGGCGTAGCGCAGACCTGCCAGCATGAGGTCGTCGGTGGCCGGGATCTGGCTGAGACCGTCGTCGTCGATCCCGGACAGGGTGCGTTCCTGGGCTTTGAAATCGCGGATCTGCGGACCCCGGGTGGAGATCACCTCACGCCCCTCGCGCAGATCCTCGACGAGTTGCCGGGCCGATTCGACGGTCATGTTGTCCATGAACTCCCAGTTGGCGGTCAGCACCGGTGCGTGAGTGCACGCAGCCTGGCATTCGATGCGCTCCAGGGAGACCTTGCCGTCCTCGGTGACCTCGTCGTGTCCCACCCCCAGTTCGCTGCTCAGGGCGTCCCAGATGGCGTCACCGCCGAGGATCCCGCAGCCCGGGTTGATGCACACACCGATGTGGTACTCCCCGACCGGCTCGTCCTTGAACATCGTGTAGAACGACGCCACCCCCTTGACCTCGGCGGTGGTGAGCCCCAGCACCTCGGCGCACATGACGATCGCCTCGGGCGTCACATAACCCTCGACGGACTGGGCCAGGTGCAGCATCGGCAGCAGAGCGCTGCGCGGTTGCGGATAGCGTGCGGCCAGATCCATCATCTCCGCACGGGTCTGTTCGGTCAGTGCCATCAGCGATCCACTCCACCCATGACGGGGTCGATACTTGCCACCGCGGCCACCACGTCGGCGACCTGACCGCCCTCGCTCATCGCGGGTACAGCCTGCAGGTTGTTGAACGAGGGATCCCGGAAGTGCACCCTGTACGGGCGGGTCCCGCCGTCGGAGACCACATGCACGCCGAGTTCGCCGCGGGGCGCCTCGATGGCCACATATGCCTGGCCGGCCGGAACCCGGAAGCCCTCGGTCACCAGCTTGAAGTGGTGGATCAGGGCTTCCATCGACTGGCCCATGATGTGCCGGATGTGCTCCAGGGAGTTGCCGATGCCGTCCGACCCGATCGCCAGCTGCGCCGGCCAGGCGATCTTCTTGTCCTCCACCATGACCGGTCCCGGACGCAGCCGCTCGAGGCACTGCTCGACGATGCGCATGCTCTGCTGCATCTCCTCCAGGCGGATCAGGAAGCGGCCATAGGCGTCGCACGAGGTCTGCGTCGGTACGTCGAACTCGTAGGTCTCGTACCCGCAGTAGGGCTGCATCTTGCGCAGGTCCCAGGGGTACCCGGTGGAACGCAGGACAGGCCCGGTCATGCCCAGTGCCATACAGCCGGTCAGGTCGAGGTACCCGACGCCCTCGGTCCGGGACATCCAGATCGAGTTGTTGACCAGCAGGTTCGCGGTGTCGGGAAGGCGTTTACGCAGCAGCGCCAGGAGGTCGGTGATCTGCTGGGGCGCGTCCTCGGGGATGTCCTGAGCCAAGCCGCCCGGACGGATGAAGGCGTGATTCATGCGCAACCCGGTGACCGACTCCAGGACATCCAGGACGTGCTCGCGCTCGCGGAAGCCGAACGTCATCGCGGTCAGGGCACCGAGTTCCATACCACCGGTGGCCAGGTACACCAGGTGGCTGGAAATGCGGTTGAGCTCCATGAGCATCACCCGGATGACCGTGGCGCGCTCAGGGATCTGATCGGTGATGCCCAGCAGTTTCTCGACGCCGAGGCAGTAGGCCGTCTCGTTGAAGATCGGTGCGAGGTAGTCCATGCGGGTCACATAGGTGACGCCCTGGGTCCACGTGCGGAACTCCAGGTTCTTTTCGATCCCGGTGTGCAGGTAGCCGATCCCGGAACGCGCCTGGGTGACGGTCTCCCCGTCGAGTTCGAGGATGAGCCGCAGCACGCCGTGGGTGGACGGGTGCTGCGGGCCCATGTTGACCACGATCCGCTGGGCGATGCCTTCATCGCCCTCGACCTGGTCCCAGTCGCCACCGGAGACCGTGAAGACCTTGCCCTCGGTGGTGTCGTACGAGTCCGCTTCTTCGGCGGTGTCGTAGATGACGTCGTCGCTCACTTGTACTCCCGGCGGGTGTCCGGCGGTGGGATGGTGGCCCCCTTGTACTCCACCGGGATGCCGCCCAGTGGGTAGTCCTTGCGCTGCGGGTGCCCGACCCAGTCGTCGGGCATCTCGATCCGGGTCAGGCCGGGGTGGCCGTCGAAGATCACACCGAAGAAGTCGTAGGTCTCCCGCTCGTGCCAGTTGTTGCCGGGGTAGATCTCCACGATCGACGGCACATGCGGGTCGTCGTCCGGGCAGGTGACCTCGACCGACAGCCGGCGGTTGTGGGTCATGGACAGCATCGGGTAGTGGATGTGCAACTCGCGGCCGGTGTCCTCGGGCCAGTGAACCCCGCTGGCCCCCATACACATCTCGAACCGCAGATCGGGGTGGTCGCGCAGGTGGCGCATCACCGACAACAGGTGCTCGCGCTCGACCTCAAGGGTCAGTTGGTCGTGCCGGATGACCACTTTGGAGACGGCAGGACCGAAGTCGCTGCCGAGTTGCTCGGCGAGGGTGTCGACGGCCTGGTCGTACCAGCCGCCGTAGGGACGGGTGGCCGCGGGAGCGGCATGGACGGTGCGAACCAGCCCGCCGTAACCGCTGACGTCGGGGGTGCCTTCGGTGCCGAAGGCGCCTTGGCCGGTCGCCAGTACCTCGAGGGTCTCGGTCCCCGCGGGGACGACCTCGGAGTTCTCAGTCACCGCATCAGGCCCTTCATCTGTTCACTGGGAACGGCGGTCATCGCAGCCGTCTCGAGTTCGACGACCTCCCGTTCACGGTTCGCGCCGAGCTTCGTGTGCTGGATCTGGTCGTGGATCTTCAGGATCGCGTCGATCAGCATCTCGGGCCGTGGTGGGCACCCGGGAAGGTACATGTCCACCGGCACGACGTGGTCGACGCCCTGCACGATCGCGTAGTTGTTGAACATGCCGCCGCTGGACGAGCAGACCCCCATCGCGAGGACCCACTTGGGGTTGGGCATCTGGTCGTAGATCTGCCGCAGGACCGGAGCCATCTTCTGACTGACGCGACCAGCGACGATCATCAGATCCGCCTGCCGCGGAGAGGCACGGAAGACCTCCATGCCGAAGCGGGCCAAGTCGTAACGCGGGGCGCCGGTGGCCATCATCTCGATGGCGCAGCACGCGAGCCCGAACGTGGCCGGCCACAACGACCCCTTGCGCGCGTACCCGGCGACCGCCTCGACGGTGGTCAGCAGGACCCCGCTGGGAAGTTTCTCTTCAAGACCCATCAGTCCCACTCCAAACCGCGGCGGCGCCATACGTATGCGTAGACGACGGCCAGCGTCAAGATGAACAACAACATCTCGATCAGACCGAAGACCGCGAGCTGGTCGAAGGCGACCGCCCACGGATACAGGAACACGATTTCGATGTCGAAGATGATGAACATCATCGCCGTCAGGTAGTACTTGATCGGAAACTTGCCGCGGCCCATCAACTGCGGGGTGGGTTCGATGCCACATTCGTAGGGCTCGACCTTGGCCCGGTTGTACCGCTTGGGACCGGTGAGACTGGCCACCCCGACACTGAACGCGGCGAACGCGAACGCCAGCAATCCCAGGATCAGGATGGGAAGGTACACATTGCCCATCGCTATCGACTCCTTCCGGTCGGCTCAATCCTAGGGTGCGCTGTCGTGCTGCTGCCCGGCGACTCCGGCGCGATACCCGGTCTGCACCGGCGGGCGGGTTGCGCACTGAACTGCGGCACCTGCCACGGGGCGTTTCGGACGGCTGTGACGCCGCCGGTGAGGTGGTCCATCCGCTCTCCTCGTTGCAAGGATCTCCGCTGCCTACCCCCCGATTGAGTCTAGGTGGCAGTGGTGGTGCTGTCGTGCGGATGGGAGCCGGATTGGGTTGCCCGGACCGAGCGCCCCGAATCCACGTTGGAAACGGGAAGCCGAAATACGCCCCGTACGACTCCCGACTACCCGCTCCCGATCGCCCAAAGGGCCCACACCGCAGGCCGACTCCAGCGCTGCGGGTGGCCCGCTCAGACCTGGTTCAACAGCGACCCCGGACTACGCCGCCGGCGACTCACTGGCCATTGCCGGCTCGCTCACCGAGAACGAGTTCACCATCTGGTCGAACGTCGGCGCCAACTCCGCCCACCGATCGGTCGCCGCCTGGGTCAGCAACTGATACTCGATCATCCCGTCGAACAGGAAGTAGAGCTTGGAGGTGATGGGGGTGCCTTCGACGTCGAAGGTGGCGTCGGCCTCGAAACCGTTCAGTCCGCTCACCGTCACCGGCGAGAGTTCGGAGATCTGCATGTTCTCCGAGGACTGCTCCAACTGCGGGATCACGCTCTGTTCGAGTTCGGCCTGGACCGCGTCGAGGTTCTCCTCGGTGATCTCGGTGTTGAGCTCGTAGACATTCACCAGGAAGGCGTCGCGATACTGCCCGCCGACCTGCGTCCCATCGGTGTCGAACACTGCCACCGAGTCCGCGCTGCTGGCACCGCTCTCAGCTTCGAACGAGGTGTCGTCCTTCTGCTCGAACGGCGGGGCGTACTGGAAGCTGAATCCGTACTTGTCGCTGGTGTAGGTCTGCACATCCAACGGTGCGCTCTGCTCAGCGCTCGGACTCTCAGAGGAGTCGCCCCCGACGCTCACTTCGGCCGAACACCCGACCAGTCCAACCGTGAGGGCGGCTGCTGCCACCACTGCTGAAAATCGCGCTGAGATACGCATGAGCCTCTTCCAATCAGTACGCCGACAGGTCGCCGCTCAGGCTACTCCCCTGTGCAGCGCGACGATACCCCCAGAGAGGTTCCGCCAGGCGACTTGTTCCCACCCGGCATCCAGCAGCAGCTCGGCCAAGCCCTGCTGGCCAGGCCACGCCGCGATCGATTCGGCCAGATACTCGTACGCCTCGGAGTTGCTGGCCACCCGTTTGGCGATCTGGGGCAGGGCCTTCATCAAGTACTCCTGGTAGATCGTCCGGAAGGGCGGCCACACCGGCGTCGAGAACTCGCACACGACCAGCCGACCGCCCGGGCGGGTGACCCGGCGCATCTCGCGCAGGCCTTGCGCGGGGTCGTGAATGTTGCGCAATCCGAAGGAGATCGTGACGGCGTCGAAGGACGCGTCGGCGAACGGCAGCGTCATCGCGTCGCCGGCCACGAACGGCAGATGCGGCAGGCGTTTGCGGCCGACCTGGAGCATTCCCAGCGAAAAGTCACACGGAACCACCTGGGCACCGACGCGAACGAAAGACTCGCTGCTGGTTCCCGTCCCCGCCGCCAGGTCCAGCACGCGTTGGCCGGGCTGGGGATCCACGGCCTCAGTGACCAGTCGCCGCCATTTACGCGTCTGCCCCACAGCGAGGACATCATTGGTCAGGTCGTAGCGGCCTGCCACCCGGTCGAACATCGATGCCACTGCCAATGGCTGCTTGTCGAGGTCGGCTCTGCTCACCGGCCAAGTCTCTCATCAGACTGCTGTGGCGGCACCGGGCCGGGCGCCGCAGACCTTGCCTTCGCGCGCGAAGCGACCCGGCCATAATCTGGAAGGGTGAACCAGCCCCTCCAGGTGCGCACTCGGCTCGTGGATCCCCGCGATCTCTTGTCGATGATCCCTGCGCACGCCCAGCCGCTGAGCTGGGTGCACGATGGCGACGGTCTCGTGGCCTGGGACGTGGCGGCCACCACGACCGTGCGGGGCCCTGAGCGCTTCGCGCGGGCGCAACGGTGGTGGGCACGGCTGTGCGAGTCTGCGGTCGTCGACGACGAGATCATGGCACCGGGTACCGGACCGGTCGCGTTCGCCTCTTTCTCCTTCGACGCCGACGACGAATCGGTGGTGACCGTGCCCGGCACGATCGTCGGTCAGCGCGACGGTAAGGCCTGGATCACCACGATCACCCCCAACCGACCCGCCCCACTGCCCCCCACCGGGTCAGGTCCGCTGTCTGAAACGGAGCAGGACGGCAGCCATTACCGCCAGCTCGTGGCCGACGCGGTGGAGGCGATCTCGGCAGGCGTCTTCGACAAGGTGGTCCTGGCCAGAGCGGTGCGGATGAGCGGGACCATCGACGTCCACCGAACCCTGCACAAACTCTCGCAGCGGTATGCGGACTGCTGGACGTTCAGCGTGCACGGCTTGATCGGCGCCACCCCAGAACTGCTCGTGCGTCGCACAGGCGAACAGGTCACCTCCCGAGTTCTGGCGGGGACCGTGGCGCGCAGTCAGGATGACCTGGAGAGCGGGCAACTGGCCGATGACATGGTCACTTCGCAGAAGGCCCGCGAGGAACATGCGTACGCGGTCATGTCCGTGGCCCAGGCCCTCGGCACGCAGTGCACCGATCTGATCGTTCCGGAGGAACCCAGCGTCCTGCGCCTGGCCAACGTGCAACACCTGGCCACGGACATCCACGCGATGCTGGTGGATGAGACCTCTGTGGTCGCCATCGCGGCTGCGCTGCATCCCACCGCTGCTGTCTGCGGCACCCCGACCGAGCGCGCCCTGCAGTACATCCTCAACCGTGAGCAGTTGCGCAGGCAGCGGTACGCAGGGCCGGTGGGCTGGTTCGACGCCAACGGCGACGGCGAGTTCGGGATCGCGCTGCGGTGTGGACAGATCACCCCGGACAACCGGTCCATCGACCTGTACGCCGGCTGCGGGATCGTGGCGGGATCCGACCCCGACTCCGAGTTCGCCGAGTCGGAGTCCAAACTCGCCGCGATGCGGTGGGCGTTGTCCGGGCAGTAGCCCCTCCGGAGCGCGGGACACGCACGGCGGACGGACGGGCGGGCGGACGGGCGGGCGGGCGGACTAAGTAACGGCCATTTCGAGCCACGTCCCTCGAACCGCCGCGACCCGCTGGCCACCGGCGGTGAACAGGGCGGCGGCGCTGATCCGCCGGCGACCCACGGACTCCAACTGCCCGGCGACGACGACGTACGGGTCAGCGGGATCCAGCGGAGCGTCGGTGAGCACACCCCCGGTCAGTCGCCCGGTCACCAGCGCGGTCTCCTGCAGCGGCCAGGCCCAGCCGGTGGCGCAGTCCAGAGCCGACCAGATCCATTCCTTCGCGACCCGGCCGCGCGGCTGCCAGACGCAGGCGACCAACCCGTCGGACACCGGACCCGGGCCGATGCCGAGCCCGTCGTGGCGCACCCGGCCGCAACTGAAGCACGTTTCGTACGGATTCGGAACTGCGCCCGGGTAGCCGCGACCGGCGATGCGGGCGCGTTCGATGTCGATGAACGGGATCGGATCGGGTACGACGTCCACTGCGGACGCCTCGGCGATGAGAGTCTGGCCGTCCCAGAATTCCATGTGCCGACCATCGCCGACCTCACGCAACTGCGTTTCCAGCGGTGCCGGGGCACGCAACCAGGCGTCGGCGCCCGGCCCGTCCAGGCGCACCGCCAATGAACCAGCCACGTAGCCTCCCTGCCCGGAGTCCGGCGGGCCGTTGAGATGCCTGGCGATCCTCACGCGAGGGCTTCCCGGATCTGTGCATGCAGTTCCGCTTCCGCCTGCCGTGAGACAGGTCCCACCACGACGGCGCTTATCCCTGGGGTCTGGCGCGCCTGACGCAACGCCGAATCGAGGTCCGGTCCGTCATGCAACGTGACGCCGCTGGCCTTCATCAGCGCGCGGATGTCGACGCCCACCGGCGTGCCGAAGACCCTTTCGTAGACATCGGAGTATGCGGGGTCGGCTTGTTCCAAAGAACCGAAGATCCCGCCGCCACCGTTGTCGACGACCAACAGGCAAAGGTCCGGGCGTGGCTCCTCAGGACCGATGATCAGTCCGTTCTGATCATGCAACAGGGCGAGGTCACCCAGCATGACGAAAGCTTGGCCGCCACCCTCGCTCTGGTGGGCCAGGGCCGCCCCCATGGCGGTCGACACGATGCCGTCGATCCCGTTCACCCCGCGATTGGCCATCACGCGGGGGGCATCGGGCCGGGCATCAGCCACCAGCTCGAGGTCCCGGATCGAACGCGAGGAGGCCACGAACAACAGGTCGTCGGATTCTGCGGCCTTCCACAGGGCGCGGGCTGCGTGCAGGCCGGTGGGCTGCGGTGCCGAATCCAGGATCTTCTCGATCGCCCGCTTGGCCCCGGCGTCGGCCATGAGCCAGCTGTCGAGCCACTCGCTGGACTCCGGAACCTGCGTGTCGGCCGGAGGCGCCGGAACCGATCCCAGCACACAGATGGCCGTGCGCGTGGGGTCCGGCCAGTCGGTCGTCCGCTGCGGCTCGGCGTGAATGTGGATGTCGGCGGCATTGATCAGGGCCATGAGGCCGCGGCTGAGTCCGACCTTGCCCACTGTGACGACCAATTGCGGGCTGTGTGCCGCGCGGAACCGCTCGCTGCCGGCCAGAGCGCTTGCGTGCGCCACCGCCACCAGCCCGGCCCGGGCCTGACCGCTGGGTTCGCTGTGAAGCGGCCATCCGCACGACTCGGCGAGTTCGACCGCCGCCGCTGCATCCTCGGGGTCGTCGATATCACCGACGATCACCAGACCGCGCTGCGGCAGTTCACCGGCGGCCAGATCGTCGAGCACTTCGTCGATGGGCTCCTGCACACTGAGCATCAGACGCCGGTCCACCGTCCACGTCCGGATGACCTGGACCTCGTCGCCCTCCTCATCCACGAAACCGATCCCGTCATGACCTTCGACCGGTTCGACCCATGTCGCGTCGTCGTCGGGCACGAGCGGTTCGCGCAAGCCGAGGTTGACGTGCACCGGTCCGCGCTGGAACGGATGGCTGGCAATCGCACACGCCCGGGAGATGGTGCTGCGCCAGTACCGCGCCTGGCCGCGCGCACGGGTGGGCGCCTCCACATCGGCCGACCAGCGCACGATCCCATCGAAGATCCGGACCTGGTCGATCGTCTGGTTTGCTCCCGTCTGGCGCAGTTCCGCCGGCCGGTCGGCAGTCAGAACGATCAGCGGCAGGGCGCTGAACCAGGCCTCCTCGACCGCGGGCAGCAGGTTCGCCACGGCGGTGCCCGAGGTGGTGATCACCGGTACCGGAGCTCCCCCGCCCTTGGCCAGCCCCAGTGCCAGGAAGCCGGCACTGCGTTCGTCGATGCGCACGTGCAGCCGGATTTCACCGCGGTCGTGCGCGCGGGCCGCCTCGATGGCCAGTGGAGCGCTGCGGGAGCCGGGTGCGAGCACGACATCGTTGACCCCGGAACGCACCAACTCGTCGAGGATCACCTGTGCGGCGGCGGTGGACGGATTCACGCAGACCACTGTGCCACGCGAATGCCACACACCGGTCGCGGGCAGGGGCTGCCGTCGGTTCTCACACGCCCGACCGACTCCCCGGTCGCGGCTACGACCGCGCCAGCACTTCGGCGGCGGCTTGGATCCGGCGCTTCCAGTAGTCCAGATCCTCACCGGTCTCAACGAAGTCCGGGGTCGGGTAGTCCACCCATCCCAACTCGCCGGCCACCGGCAGCAGCGGGTCCGTGGTGTCGCGAGCGAATAAAGCACCGGTGCCCAAACCGCATGCCAGCGGCGGCTCAGGCAGACAACAGGCCGCGGCCACTGCGGCAGCCAGGCCGATGGAGGTGTCCAGCGCACTGGAGATCACCACTGGCAGGCCCACCCTTTGCGCCACCTGCAGCGTCTGTCGGACCCCGCCGAGGGGAGCGACTTTCAGCACCGCCACATCCGCGGCCAGCGCCACGTCATCGAACCGGCGGTCGATGCGGATCAGTTCGTCAGCAGCCAGCGGGACATCGACCAGTGCCCGCAGCGCCACCATGTCCTCGAAACTGCGAACCGGTTGCTCGGCGTACTCGAGGCCGAACGACGACAGCTCTTCGAGTTCCTCGACCGCGCGCGCCAGCGACCATCCACCATTGACGTCCACTCTCAGCGCGGCCTCGGGCATCGCGTCCCGGACCGCCGCCACCCGGTCGCGCCCGGCTGGATCGCCGACCTTGATCTTGATCGTGGTACACCCCGATGCCATCGCCATCCCGGCGGCGACCGCGGGTTCCACAGCCGGGACGATCGCGTTGACCGCCACCTTTCGCCGGACCGGTTGTGGCCACAATCCGTCCGCCTGCTCGATGGCACTGGCAAGCCATCGTGCGTCGGCGTCGACGTGGTAGTCAGCGAACGGCGCAAACTCACCCCACCCGCGCGAACCCGAGATCAGACACCCCCTGCGTTCGGTCAGACCGCGGAACTGCGTGACCAGATCCAGTCGGAACGGCAACAATCGGCGGTCGCCGAGGTTCACGGGCGCTTGGGGAACTTGTCGAACTCCGGACGACGGCGTTCGGTGTAGGCGTTGCGGCCCTCTTGGGCCTCCTCGGTCATGTAGAACAGCAGCGTCGCGTCGCCGGCCAGCTGCTGCACTCCTGCCAGACCGTCGTCGGCGGCGTTGTGCGAAGCCTTCAGCATCCGCAGCGCCAACGGCGACAACTCGAGCATCTCCCGGGCCCAGGCGACGGTTTCCTTCTCAAGATCGGCCAGCGGGACCACGGCGTTGACCAAGCCCCAGTCGTATGCCTGCTCGGCACCGTACTGCCGGCACAGGAACCAGATCTCCCGGGAGCGCTTCTGGCCGATCTGCCGGGCCAGCAGCCCGGACCCGTAGCCGCCGTCGAAGGATCCGACCTTCGGCCCGGTCTGACCGAAGCGCGCATTGTCCGCGGCCACGGTCAGGTCGCACACGATGTGCAGGACGTGCCCGCCCCCGATCGCGTAGCCGGCGACCATCGCGATGACCGGCTTGGGCAG
>Ga0116151_10003471_pt1 | contig 14103 bp, 10 predicted proteins | sample AD_UKC117_MetaG_FD_89893 | JGI IMG/M metagenome (GOLD analysis project Ga0116151, IMG submission 89893) | Active sludge microbial communities of municipal wastewater-treating anaerobic digesters from Hong Kong - AD_UKC117_MetaG | ecosystem: Engineered > Bioreactor > Anaerobic > Digestate...
CGCCACATGGCAGGGGCAAGTACCACATCGACCCGCAGTGGCTACGAGAGCAGTACACCGAGAAGAAACGCTCACTCAGGGACATCAGCACCGAATGCGGTGTCAGTCTGGGCTGCCTCGTAAAGGCCACCCGCCGCGCAGGGATTCCTATGAGGGGACTCAGCCGCCGTCGTACCCATGATGCCCTCGCAGACAGCAACGTTCCGCGATGGCTGGTGCCGGCCATGACAACACCGGGTGGATGGGAACGGCTGCAGCGACTGCCCCACATCGCTTCGCACGCATCGTTCGCGGCCGCCGGACGAGCCCTCGGGGTGCCCGGCTTCAGTTTGGGAGTGCAAGTCGCCCGGATCGAGCGGGACCTCGGCGCCCCGGTCCTCATCCGGGCGATCGGAAACTCGTCGCTGCGGTTGACCCGTCGGGGGAAGAAGGTGGTCGCCGCGGTGCGCGCCCTGCAAGAAGCGGGTGGCCCCGCAAGCTAGTCGCGATGCGGCCGGCCGGGCGTGCGGATCGCGATGCCGTAGCTGTGCGCAAGGCGGGTCACCATCTGCCGCGACATCCCGTACCGGTTCGCGATGTGCGCCAGGCCCTGCCCCTGCTCGACGTAGAGCGCTTCCAACGATTCTTTCGGCAGAATCCGTCGAGCGGCGAGGATGCCGGCTGACATCACTGGCGGCACCGTTCCCGCGGCGAGCATGCTGTCCCGGACGACTCTGGAAAAAGCGACTTGCGCTCGATGGCCGCGGGGCTGATCAGCGAAGGCCGCCGAGGACCACCAATGGGGCAGTGCCGCAGGGGACCAAGCCACCGGCTCATCGGTGATGGACCTATTGGCAAGGAACTGACCAGCGTAAGAGTCGGCGGCACAGATGAATTCGCTGTTCAGTAATGACGGCAGATCGGCCAACATGGAGCGGAACTCCGGCGAGTCGATGGCCCAGGGTGACCGGCCCCCGGGAAAGCCGGTGATGCGTTCGTAGAGCCAACAGCGGGCAAGCGACAGCCGCAGACCGCGCCCCGGATTGATCCCCGACGACAGGCAGATTTCCATCCACACCGACTCCGGCAGAAGATCCCCGCACGACAAGGCCCGCCGACGGACATAGTCGATCGGCGCCTTCTCCGCGTCGAGCTGATCAGCCAGCTCCTCCACCGTCCGCCAGACCTCCGCGGCGTTACTGCTGCCTCCGATCAGTTGCAGTACCCGTGACACCGCCCGTGCGCTGGTGACCGAACCCAGAAGCTCAGCGGCGGCGGAAAGAGTTATCCGGGAACCAACGAGTACCACCGCGACGGAGAGGACGGAGCGCACCTGGCCGAAGCCGACGCCGTCGCACCGCACATGCTGACACAGCTGCGGCCACAACAGCGAGGGCAGCCAACGGGCTCGCCCGGGGCTACTACGACGATGGGGAAGCCGCGGTCCCGCCGAATGCATTCTGTAGCGCAGCTCGTCGCTGGCAGGCAGGTATGGAGACAACGCAGACAGTTGAGCCGAACGCAGAGCCGCACTGATACCGCGTCCCCAGCCGATGTTCGTGGCCCTCACCGACAGGCCGTTGTGCCGATTAAATGCGATCAGCCATCGCATGCGACCAGCCGCCTCGGCGGGGTCAGCCGCGCTGAGAACGGATCCAGCGGCGGCGGCGGCGATGCCACTCGCCACTGCAGAAGAATCTGCGGTCACTCCCCGGCTGCTGAAATCCGTCACCTCCCTGGCGGCTCGAAACTCCCTGACGACACTGTCGCTTGTCAGGCGGCGAAGTTCATCGAAGTTGGGATACCGCAATACCCGACCGCCCAGAGCGCAAAGGTCGGCGATCAGCGCGGACAGCGGTACGGGGGCTTGGCCATAAAGGCCCGTGCGTACAACGCCGGCGGACACCGCGGCGTCGATCATCTGCTGGGCCGCCAGGATCGGATGGTTGTGAGGCAGCAGCAACACGGGCGCGGTGGACAACTCGGTATTGCAGCGCGTGACGCCCCGGCCATGACAGCCCAGGAGCTTGTGCGCACAGAAGCCGGGAACCGGGATGAGGGCGACTGAAGCCGGCACGGCCCGTTGCAGACTCTGGCAGGCAGGGCAGGTATCTGCCAGCAGGCAGTTGTGCCGCAGGCAGGCGAAACTCCACCGCAGCCGCCATCTCAACAACCATCGGCCACGGTTCTCGCGGAGGCAACTTGGACAAAAGCGCGACCGGCGTTTGCTGAGCCAGAGCATCGACTCAACCGATTCGACAGCGATGTTCGGGCAGCCCAGCGCGCGAGTGATGCGGCTGAGCGCCATGGCGTTGATAGCGCTCGGAGACTGGCCGGTGACAACGGACATGGATTGAAGCTGCTGTTCGGTCGGGGCGACGAGCCAACCCCCGGTGTAACTGCGGCTACGTCCTGCTGGAAGGCCGACACCGACGAGGAGGTCACCCCAAGCGAACTGCATCCGGGCAGCCAAGGCCTCCAGCCACGAGTCCAAGGCCTCGCCATGGACGGGCTGTACCCGCAACGGCAATGTGCGCATGGCGACCCTGTTCCGCGAAGCCGAGGCTCCGAGGCACAAGCGTAGCCCAAAGCACTACTAGTAGGGCAGACACCGGACTGGGCCTGCCGGATTACTTGGAGGCGTGCCGACGCGCCCCAGTCAGAACAGTCCCGAGCGTGTGGCTAATTGGGAACGCTGGAGAGCTGTCGTTGGCGGCAATATCCGAGCATGCCGCACTGGAAAGGGGATGACCCAGGAAGCCCTGGCGTTGCGATCCGGGGTAACCCGGAATGTCCTCATGGATGTCGAACATGGCAAACGAGGAATCCTCTATGAACGACTGATCGACATCGCCAACGCCCTCGGCGTCCCCGTGGGCGACCTCTTTACCGAAGCAGACGACGCGAAATCCTGAGGGGGAAGACCCTTGTCAACTGCAGTCGGGCATTCGCGCCAGCGATGTCAGGGGCGACCGAGGCTGCCGCGGCAGAAGCTGCGCTGTCGTACCGCCGACCTAGTCTGACCGTGACAGCTCCTTCCAGACGTCCGAGGAGGAACGGGGATGAATAAGGCTGAGCGCTTGTGGAATTTGAGGGACGGCGTCCTGGCGTGGCTGTACGAGCTGCGGGTGGAGCAGATCACCGTCAGTGAGGCCGACCCCTCAGCCTTCATGGCGGCAACCTCGTGGTCGGACACGGTGGTCACCGCCGCCGAGTTGAACAGCGCTATCGACTGGCTCAAGGACGAGGGCTACGTCGAGGGAGTCGGCACAATGCAGGGTGTTGTCGTGCGGCCATGCCTGAGTGCGTATGGCGAGAGATACGCCGCGTCCGGCAAGTCGGTGCGCGACCTTCCAGGCGTCGTAGAGGTGCAAAGCCCCTATCTCCATATCGAGGGCAGCAGAGGGGTAGCCGTCGCTTTCGGAAGCCATAACGTCACGCAGACCGTGAATGTTCACCAGAGACTCGAACAGGCGCAGGTGCTGGCCCAGGCAATCGAGCAGGCACTGCCCGGCGTCAGCGACGAGCAGTTGCGCGCGACCGCCGAGAAACTAGCGGCCGAAATTCGCGCTGAGTCGGAATCGGAGACCCCGAAACCGGGTCGGATGAAGACACTTGCCGCGACTGCGATGACCTCGATTGCCACTGCGGCGGGCACCGACCTCGGGAAGGCAATCGCACAAGCGGCAATCCCACTGCTGTCTTAGCTTAGCCGACCCGCGAGAACGGTCCTTCGCTGGCCTGTCCGGCCGAGTGGTTCGACGCAGTCGAGCGAATCGAATTCGGGCGTATGCCCTGCTCAGCGTGAGAGCCCACACCGAACCTCTCGCAGTGTCGCCGAGCCGCTGTATAAAGTTCGGTTCGGATCCGGCGGTACAGCCGGCCACACGTCTAGGGGCAGACAGTTGACGATCACTGGGGACTTGAAGAGCAAGGTCGACCGCGTCTGGGACGCCTTCTGGTCCGGCGGTATCTCCAACCCGCTCGAAGTCATCGAGCAGATTACTTATCTGCTGTTCATCCGCCGCCTCGACGATTTGGACACCCTGGCTGAGCAGAAGGCGCGCCGAACCGGCAAGCCGGAGCCGCTGCGCTTCGGAACCGGCCAGCAAGACCTGCGGTGGTCGGTGTTCAAGAACGACGAGCCGGGCCAGATGTTCGCCGTCGTCGGGGAGAAGGTGTTCCCGTTCTTACGCACGCTCGGCGGGGATGGCTCCACCTACGGCGAGCATATGAAGGACGCCCGATTCACCATTCCAACCCCACAGCTGTTGTCGCGAGTGGTCGACATGCTCGACGGCATCCCGATGGAGGACCGCGACACCACCGGCGACCTGTACGAGTACCTACTGGCCAAGATCGCCAGCGCCGGCGTCAATGGCCAGTTCCGAACGCCGCGCCACATCATCAAACTGATGGTGCAGATGGTCGACCCGCAGCCCACCGACGAGATCGCCGACCCCGCGGCGGGCACCGCCGGGTTCCTCGTCGCCGCAGCAGAGCATCTTCGTGAGCAGCACCCCAGTGTGCTGACCGACGCCGCGCAGCGAAAGCACTTTCACCACAGCATGTTTCATGGCTATGACTTCGACTCCACGATGCTCCGAATCGGCTCGATGAACATGCTCATGCACGGCATTGAGGCCCCCGACATTCGCTACCGCGACTCCCTGTCGGAGGGGGCCAGTGAGGACACCGAGAAATACACACTGATCCTCGCGAATCCCCCATTTGCAGGGTCGCTGGATGCGGAGGCGGTGGCCAAAGACTTGCAGCGCGTGGTGAAGACGAAGAAGACGGAGCTGCTGTTCCTAACCCTGTTCCTCAAGTTGCTGAAGCCTGGCGGCCGTGCGGCGGTGGTCGTCCCCGACGGGGTGCTGTTCGGATCGTCTACTGCGCACAAGGAGTTGCGCCGCACCCTCGTTGAAGACCAGAAGCTCGACGGCATCGTCAAGCTGCCTTCCGGCGTCTTCAAGCCCTACGCGGGTGTTTCTACCGCCATCCTGCTGTTCACCAAGACGAACTCCGGCGGCACCGACAACGTGTGGTTCTACGACGTGCAGGCCGATGGATTCTCCCTGGACGACAAGCGGAATCCCATCCAGGCCAACGACATACCCGACGTGCTGGCTCGTTGGCAGGAACGAACTGGGGCCGAGCGGGACCGTGCTCGTACCGACCGGTCGTTCTGCGTCCCGAAGGCGGAGATTGCCGCGGAGGGCTACGACCTCTCGCTGAACCGCTACAAGGAACTCGTCCACGACGAAGTCGAGCACCGGCCGCCGCTGGAGATCATCGCCGACATCGAGAAGCTCGAAGGGGAAATCGCCGCGGGGCTGGCGGAGCTGAAGGCGATGCTGTCATGACGTCCGTTGGAGACCTGCTCGCAGAGTACAAGGAGATGCCGTCGGCTGAGTCCACAGCACCTGTCCTCACTCTCACTGAAAAGAACGGCTTCGTGCGTCAGTCCGAGCGCTTTCACAAGCGATTGGCGACCGACGACACGAGTAAATACAAAGTGGTGCGCAGGAACGATATTGCGTTCAATCCGTACCTACTTTGGGCAGGTGCCGTCGCGCAGAACACCATCGTGGATGAGGGAATCATCAGCCCGCTCTACCCTACGTTCAAGGTGCGCGAGGGGCATGATCCCCGTTACGTTGCGCGACTACTTCTCGCGCCTCAGATGATCGCCGCATATGACACCATTGCCTTCGGCTCTGTTCCACGTCGTAGGCGATCGTCGGTAGAGAACTTCCTGAATCTTCCAGTCCCAGAGCCACCGAGCGCAGAAGAGCAACAGCGTGTTGCTTCGATCCTCGATAAGGCAAGCGAAGTCGCTGATAAGCAAGGCGCAGTCCTAAGTAAGCTCGACGTTCTCGCGCAGGCGATCTTCCGGGACCTGTTTGGAGAACCATCCACATGGCCACGGCGGTGGCCCATGGGCCGCATCGGCGACATGGCGGAGGACGTCCAGTACGGGACGTCGGAGAAGGCGGGGGACTCGGGTGAGTGGCCGATTGTCCGCATGGGGAATGTCACCGACACCGGCCGATTGGACTTAACTGACCTCAAGTGGATCGACCTCACCGACTCCGACATAGTGAAGTACACCCTCAAGCCGGGGGACCTTCTGTTCAACCGCACGAATAGCAAAGAGAGAGTTGGTAAGACCTGCGTCGTCACGGTCGACCAGCCGTTAGCCTTCGCGGGCTACTTGGTGCGAGTGCGCCTCAAACCGCAGCACCGACCGGAATTCGTCAACGCCTTTATGACGAGCCGATATGGCCAAGCCCTACGCCGAAGCATGGCCAAAGCCGCAGTCAATCAAGCCAACATCAACGCATCAGAGATGCAGTCGATACCGATCGCTCTACCGCCCACCAACCTCCAGGTCAAATTTGCTGAAGCGGTAGAAGACATCACTGCTCAACGCCTCCGACAGCTCGGTGCGATCGCGAAGGCCCAGGACCTACTAACCGCTCTTCAGGCCCGCGCTTTCTCCGGGCAGCTCTGATGTCAAACTTCGCCTTCCTCCAATCGGTCGGCTGGCCGGAGACCTACGCCGACTGCGCTCGTGCCGAGAGCTACGCGCTAAGCGACCCTCGCGCCGCATGCATCTATGCCCGACGCGCTGCAGAGCAGGTGGTCGATTACCTGTATGACGTTCTGGCGCTGCCGCTTCCGTACGCCAGTGACCTGTCTGCGCGGATCAATGACGCCGCATTCAAGGCTAGAACGGGCCAAGGGATAGCAGCGAAACTGAACCTCATTCGGCGGTTGGGCAACTCCGCTGCGCATGACCAGCAGCAGATTCCGCCGCGTGCCGCCCTTGATGCGCTCAAGGAGCTTCACCACGTGATGGTGTGGGCGGCGTTCCACTACTCGGCGAATCCCGATGTGGTGCCTATGAAGTCAGTGTTCGACCCGGCGCTGGCCAAGAGGGCCGCACCGCTGACCCGCGAGGAGGTGGCTCGGCTCGCCAAGAAGTTCGCCGACCAGGAGGCTGCCCACGCGAAGGCGCTCGCGGCGAAGGATGAAGAGTCCGCGCAGCTGCAGGCCGAATTGGAGAAGCTCCGCGAAGAAGTACAGGCAGCCCAGGCTGCCAAGCAACTTGTCGACGATCGCGACTACTCCGAAGCCGATACCCGCGACACCTTCATCGACCTACTCCTCAACGAGGCGGGCTGGCCGCTCTCTGAGCCGCGGGACCGCGAGTACCCGGTCACCGGGATGCCGCCAAACGACGCCAAGGGCTACGTCGACTACGTCCTGTGGGGCGCCGACGGGCTACCCCTGGCAGTCGTCGAAGCGAAGCGCACCACCAAGAGTCCCCAGATCGGCCAACAACAGGCCAAGCTCTACGCCGACTGCCTGGAGAAGCAGTTCGGTCGCCGCCCAGTCATCTTCTTCACCAACGGCTACCAGCACTGGCTATGGGACGACGCCGCCGGGTACCCGCCGCGGGAGGTCGCTGGCTTCTACGCCCGCGACGAACTAGCGTTGCTGATCCACCGCCGGCATGCTCGGAAGTCGTTGACACAGGCGGGGATCGACTCGGCGATCGTCGAGCGGCATTACCAGATTCACGGCATTCGGGCGGTCGACGACGCATTCGAGGCCAAGCAGCGCCAGGCGCTGCTGGTCATGGCGACCGGGTCGGGGAAGACGCGCACGGTCATCGCGCTGGTGAAGCAACTGATGGAGGCCGGCTGGGCCAAGCGGGTGCTGTTCCTGGCCGACCGCACCGCACTGGTGACCCAGGCGGCCAATGCGTTCAAGGCGCACCTTCCGGCGGCGACGACGGTGAACCTGTTGACCGAGAAGGACGCCGACGGCCGGGTCTACGTCTCCACGTATCCGACGATGATGAACCTCATCAATGATGTGGACTCTGGCAAGCGGGTATTTGGGCCTGGCTACTTCGACCTGGTGGTCATCGACGAGGCGCACCGCTCAGTCTATCAGAAGTACGGGGCCATCTTCTCCTGGTTCGACTCCCTCCTGGTCGGGTTGACCGCCACTCCGAAGGACGAGGTCGACCACAACACCTACCGCCTATTCCACCTCGAGGACCGGGTGCCCACCTACGCCTACGACCTCAAGAATGCCGTCGAGGAGGGATTCCTGGTGCCGGCGTTGGGGGTGTCGGTCGGCACGAAGTTCCTCCGTCAGGGCATCCGCTACGCCGACCTGTCCGAGGAGGAGAAGGACGAGTGGGACACCCTGGACTGGGGGGAGGACGGCCCACCGGATGAGGTGTCCTCCGACGAACTGAACCGCTTCCTGTTCAACGAGGACACCGTCGATCAGGTACTGGGAACTCTGATGGAGAAAGGGCACAAGGTCGCCGACGGCGACCGGTTGGGCAAGACCATCGTCTTCGCCAAGAACCAGCGTCACGCCGAGTTCATCCAGCAGCGCTTCGACGTCCAGTACCCCCACTACGCCGGTCACTTCGCGCGCGTCATTACCCACAGCACCACCTACGCGCAGAGCCTGATCGACGACTTCTCCCAACCCGAGAAGGCACCGCACATCGCCATCTCGGTCGACATGCTCGACACCGGCATCGACGTCCCTGAGGTCGTGAACCTGGTGTTCTTCAAACAGGTCCGATCAAAGACAAAGTTCTGGCAGATGATCGGCCGCGGCACGCGACTGTGCCCCGACGTATTCGGACCCGGCCGCAACAAGACGAACTTCTACGTCTTCGACTTCTGCGGCAACCTCGAATACTTCAGCCAGGACCTACCCGGCTCCGAAGGCTCGCTGCAGAAGTCGTTGAACCAGAGGCTCTTCGAAACGCGCGTGGGTTTGGTAGCCAAGCTCGACGCCGACCTCAAAGGCGAGCCCACCGAAGCGCCCGAAGGTGCCGGCGAGCACAGCGAGGAGGGCCTGCGGTGGGACGTCGCGCGGCAGCTTCACGCCACGGTCGCCGGAATGACGCTCGACAACTTCCTGGTCCGTCCCCACCGCCAGCTGGTCGAGGGATACGCGCTGTGGCCCGCGTGGAAGAAGATCACTCCGGAGGCCGCCGAAATGGTCGCGGAGAACCTGGCGGGACTGCCGTCGGGGCACGTCGACAGTGACGAGGACGCCAAGCGGTTCGATCTGTTGATCCTGCGCCGCCAGCTTGCCCAGCTGCAGAGCGACACAACCGTCATGGAGCGAATCCGCGAAACGATTCAGCAGATCGCGGCGGGCCTGGTCGGCAAGAACACCATCCCCTCCGTGGTGGCACAGCAGGGGTTGTTGGAAGAGGTCGCCAGCGACGACTGGTGGATCGACGTCACCCTGCCGATGCTTGAGGTCGCCCGCCGCCGTCTGCGAGGGCTGCTGCAATTCCTCGACAAGATTCGCAAAGATCCCGTCTACATCGACATCCAGGATGAGCTGTCCGACGCGGTACCGATTGACCTGCCCGCCTTCGCGCCGGGCATCGACATGGACCGGTTCCGGGCGAAGGCGGCTGCCTACCTCAAGGCGCATGAGGATCACGTTGCGCTGCAACGACTACGACGAAATAAGGCCCTGACGCCCGAAGATCTCGTCTCCCTAGAGCAGATGCTGCTGGATAGCGGCGCCGGCGACGACAAGGCGATCGCCAAGGCGAAGGAAGATGCGCACGGCCTCGGGCTGTTCATCCGCTCGCTCGTCGGCCTCGACAGGCAGGCGGCAATGGAAGCGTTCGGCGGCTTCCTCGACGGCACCGCATTGAGCGCCAATCAGATCCACTTCGTCAACCTCATCGTCGACGAGCTCACCTCCAACGGCGTCGTAGAACCGGCGCGCCTCTACGAACCGCCCTACACCGATCTCACCGCTCGCGGACCCGAGGCATTGTTCAGCGCCGAACAGGTGGACAACATCGTCAGCATCCTCGACGCGGTGCGGGCGAATGCTGCTCCAGGCGGAGCCGCCGGCGTGGCGTAACGAGTCCCTATATTCTCGGCGCGGCTTGCATTACCGATTAGACAACGTCTCCATTGCTTGTCGAGTTGAACAGGTCGAGGTTCGGCGCGCCGTTATAAATGGCGTCGCCGGCAACTAGCTGAAGGCCTTTGGCAATCGCACAGGCAGCAATCCATCGGTCACCGGAATGCTCCCTCCCGTGCAACGCATGGCCGATCCGTCGACAGTCCGCCCCTAACGTCGCATACGCGTCTACTACGTCGTCATCGGAATAGATCGTCGGCATTCGGTCGAGAATGTCCATCAGTTGGGTCATTCGTGTATTGCCCCAACCCGCGGATCGGGCTCCTGAAAGGACTTCAGCCCGAGTCTGGAAAGAGATCAAGACGCGGCGACTGGTCAGATGCAACTTCCAGCCCGGCACCCGTGTGTCGGCTGAACTTTTCTTCACATATACGAGGCTGAAGACATCTGTGTCGACGAGCGACGCAGTCAGCGGTTTCACGAACGGGCGGCCCTCAAGAACTCGTCAAACTCCGAAGGCGTGAGTTCGATCCCACCGCCCAAATCCGCACCGGGGGCCGTCGACAGGATCTCGTCGAGTGGCACCACATGACGACCCAGATAAGCGGCGGCGGGATCATCGGTTCGGTGGATGCGCACGTTGTCCAAAGCGACTAATCGGCCGGATTGCTGAAGAACCGACTGCCCTTCAGCAACAACCCACTGGCCGACAAGCTGCCCTGCAGCCAGATCATTTTCGACGTGTCTCAGTTCCACAGCTTGGTCGACGTCATCACGCACTCGGAACTCATGAGAGCGCAGGTCAACCTTCTCCAAGCGTCCGTGGATCTGAGTCAAACCACCCAGCCGATCACCCGATGGGGACCATATCTCGGACTGAAGCGCAGCGGCAGTAATTCCTATCGTTGAACGAAAGTCCGACGATAGCTCGGCACGGGGTGCCGCGGCCCGCAGAGCATTGATCAGCTTGTTTGCGCTGTCTGCAACAAGGTCGCTGACCCAGTCGGGCCGACGATTATCGGCGATGCCGGCAATTACCTCCCAAAACCGATTATCAGCCAACTCCTGTTCAGGAATAGCGACGTCGAGCTTGTTCGCGGGCCCCTTGGCGAACTGCAGAACGGTACTCCCAGCGTCAAGGCCACGAAGTCGCAGTTGCGAGAATTCTTCTACGTACTGTTTCGTCCGGCCTGGCCCAGGCGTCTGAGCGACATCTCTGCCGATTCGCACCGTCAGTTCCTGGAGAGCACTGGCGAGTCCGGAGAGATCCTTCGCGGCAATCTCCCCGTTGGGGGCAGCTGCGTCGATGAGACGCAGCTCAAATTCGCTGGTCATCCTGATCACCCCCGTCCTTGAGTCACCTACCCACTCAACGGTAGGTCGCCTCCGTCTGCAACGACAACCGAACGGATCGCAATCCTGTCACAGTCTGCCGACGATTACCGACGTGGAAACCGACTGGTCGGCCACCTCTGGCAGGCCTCGCCATCGGTTTTTGACTTCGGCACGAATTCTGGAAAATGCTCTTCGCCATTCCGAGCGGAATTCCGCCAACGGTGCACGTCAGCGACCTAGATGTTCGCATCCAAAAAGGCGGAACCGACAAAGGTTCGTACGAATGCCTATCGACGTGTCCAGACACTTCGAAGGATGTCGACGCTGCGATGCCGAGGCTGTGTTCCAGGTGTAGCGGCCGGTGGAGCGACCAGGGCTACTGTCGGGCAGGCGACCTACGATCCAGTCATGCTGAAGAAGTTGGGGCACTGGCGCATCAGGGTGCCCGTGGTCATCGGAGCGATCTTGCTCACGATCGTGATCGCGGCGTGGGTGATCACCGCATTGAAGACGGACGCCAAGTGGACCAACGCGGTGTCGAGCCTGATCGCCTTCGGGGCACTGTGCATCGCCACCGCGGCGTGGCGCGAGACCCGGAGATCAGCCGAGGCTGCCCACCGCAGCGTGGGAATCGCCGAAGCCCAGGAGGAGCGTCTGCGGTACGGGTGGAGTGTCAGTCTGCACGCCAACGGGAGTCACTACGAGCTGAGGAACACGGGTACCGCATCAGCACAGGCCGTGGAACTCAGAGGTGACTTTATTCGCATCGGATTTCGGTCGAGGGACGGAAACGGTCCGGTGAATATCGCGGCTGGTGAGGCCCGCGCATTCCAAGCGCTCGCCAGCTTCAACGACAACGGCGTGGAGATGATCATCGAATGGCTGCCTGAGGGGGAGACGGAGCGACGGACTTGGCGCGAGACCGTCCCGCTGTTGCCGAGCCGCATCGGGGATTACGTCCAGGAGCGGCGCGAGGATCGAGTCCGAGAGGAGCAGCAGAGGCGCGACGACTCGCGGGAGTGGCGAGAGCTAATTCTGCGGCTCGGCGATGCGTACGTCGACTGGAAGGTTGATCGCGACGACCCCAAGAAGAAGCTGCGGGTACAGCTCTTGACTGCCGCACTTCCGCCGTCGATTGCACGCGAGATTGGATACGAGGTCGACGTCGCCCGCGACGTGTGGGGCGACGGTGAATACCCGTTCGTGTTTCACGTTGCAGAGGAAGACCGCAAGCTGATCGAGCCGGTGCAGGCCGAGATTGAGCTGATGTGGAACATGCGTCAGCTTGCCGGATACGAGATCTATGGACCTATCGACGCCGAAGGTCCGAACACGGAGCCGCGCATCTGGTGGGCCGTCAAGGGTTACGCATCTCGGGTCCGAGAGAGGGAATCCGGGGAGCGGAGGCTGCGTCGGTCCCGCGCGGATCAGGATCACCACAACCGGGCGATGCAGCAGCTCCAGCGGTTCGCGCGGGAGAATCCGACGCCTGGCAAGGGGCCGGAGTAAATGGTTCGCTCAACCGCTGTTGCGCCAACGGTGTCACGGCCTGTTCACAGCGAAAACCGTGAGGGCAAGGCGGAGAGTGAAGGAAGACGCTAATTCGCCGCGGCCTGAAGCGAAAGCGACGGCGCATGAGCAGGCATTGCGGGAATTGATCGACGAAGCTCGCCGCAGTGGTGAATCCACCTCGGCGCCAAGAGGACACCATCTGGTACCCGCCTTCTACCTAAATCGGTGGGCAGATGACGACAAGCTCAGAGTCACCGACATCGATCGCCGCAAGTCGTGGGTGACCACACCGAAGAGGGCAGCGAAGGAGACCGACTACTACCGCATCGAATCGTCCGATCTTGACCCGAACGAAATACCACCGATGCTCTTCGAGGTCACATTGAGCAAAGTCGAGCAATGGGGTGCCGATTTCATAAATGCCGCAATCACAGACCCCGCCGATGCCGCGCGCGACGACGAACTGCGCATGCTGTTCTCGCTATTTATGGGATTTCAGTGCGTTCGGGGCCGCAGCTATCGCAACGTCATCTGTGCCGCGGCCAATGACTCCATCAAGCTGGCTTACGGTGACATCACCGATGTCGGAATCCGACATGTTTTAGCGCACAGGGGAATTGAGGCCACTGCCGACAACATCGCCCTATTCCAGGGCTTTGTAGATGATCTAAATAGTGGGAACCTGACCGTCAGCCCCGAGAAAGCCGCATTAATCGGCATGTCGGGTCAACTCGCCTACGATATCGGCCAGTCCCTGTTTGTGCGCGGGTGGCGCATCTACCAGGTTCCCCGCGTGCTCGTGACGTGCGATGAACCGGTCATCTCGATCGCAGGCCCTCCTCATCCGCGCTCGGAACGGGCCGGCGTGAGCAACGCCGGGGTGGTTATCTTTCCTCTCACACCGGGTCTGTTGTTAGCCATGTTCAACGGAGTCACAGCACGCCCTGCGCCACCCGATGAGCTGGGACCGCACGATCTGGGACAAATCAACCGCGAAATCATCAGCGCCGCCTCGACCTACGTCTTCGAGCGCCCGGGCCGCAACCTGGCAGGGATGGTCAAGGTGCCGAAGGCCGCGGATCCCATCACCCGTGCGAAGCCGGTCCCCATCGACGGCACGGGGCAGAGGGCGATGATTCGCAGCTATCGTCCGACCCGGTGGTCTAACGCAAGGCGTCCGCCGTCCTGGCCCGTTGAACGGTGGTTCCGCTAAAGCGGCTCTTCGAGCTTAAGCGGGCAATGCCTGGTCAGGGTCTCGGCGTGTCGTTGAGGTGAGGCGCCCCTGGCTTTCGGGAATCTGGATGTTGCGAAGCAAACAGATTCTGCAAGGAGAGCCAG
>Ga0116151_10003475_pt1 | contig 14101 bp, 9 predicted proteins | sample AD_UKC117_MetaG_FD_89893 | JGI IMG/M metagenome (GOLD analysis project Ga0116151, IMG submission 89893) | Active sludge microbial communities of municipal wastewater-treating anaerobic digesters from Hong Kong - AD_UKC117_MetaG | ecosystem: Engineered > Bioreactor > Anaerobic > Digestate...
ATATGAAAAAGAGTATACTACTCGTATTGATTTTATTAAGCATTTTAATCATGAATACAAGGGCTCAGCAAATTGAGTTGAGTAATATTGAAAATGCAACACCCGGAGAAGAGGTCCTTATTTCGATGAATTTTACATCAATGAGCGATGTGGGAGGTATGAGCATTTATATCAATTATGATCCTGAAGCCATTGAATTTGTTGAAGTAATTAATACCATTCCTGAATTAACTCAGAATGTGTTTCTATTCAATACAATTGCCAGTCCTCCGCAAATTGCTTTATCATGGTTTGATTTATCCGGTGCCGGGGTTGATTTTCCGGATGGAAAGGTATTGGATTTGAAAGTAAACTACCTGGGAGGATCAAGCAGTCTTGAGTTTAATTCAAGTTGTGAAATAACAAACTCGGCCTTTCTGCCAATTGATGTAACTTATATCAATGGAGCTGTCTCGGGTAACACTGGCAGCAACATTTCGGTTTGGAATGGAACAGGAAACTGGATGGAAGAAACTAACTGGAGCAATGGCATACCGGGCTCTGAAACTGAAGCCACCATTCAAACAGGAGAAGTTAATATTGCTTCCGGTGCAATTTGTAAAACGCTTGCAATTAATGAAGGTGCAACCCTCAATGTAATTCAAAATCACTTTTTAACGGTCATGGAAGGATTTTCATTGGAAGGAACCATGAATATCCTTTCTGACCAAACCGGGAGTGGCTCCTTTATTTCAAATGGATCTGTAAATATTAGCGGAGACTTTAATGCAAATCTTTATCTGGCAGGCGACGGAAGTACTTCACATTTTATTTCTTCTCCCGTTCAGGCCGCTACTGCAAGTGTTTTTGGAGGAAATCAAGTAAGTTCATTTGATGAAACATCAGGTGCCTGGCAAAACATTGGTTCATCTGATCCGTTGATTTTAGGAGCAGGATATTCAGTTGCCGGAAACAATGGGCAAACCGTAACTTTTACCGGCGAATTTAATTATTTGGATGTTGATCTTTCGGGATTATCTTATACCGAAAACTCAGGAAGCGACTGGCCCGCCGGTTTTAACCTGGTTGGAAATCCGTTTACCTCAGCCATTGACTGGGATAAGGAAGAGTGGGTAAAACAGCAAATACATAGTTCAATATATCTTTGGAATGGTTATAATTATAGTGTTTGGAATGGCTACATAGGTTCTGTTTCGGATGGAGTAATCCCAGCCGGTCAGGGCTTTTTTGTTGTTGCTTTAAATTCAAACGCTCAATTGACCATTTCTGCAGGTTCACGCATACATTCTACGGAACCTTTTTATAAGGATCAAAAGGAAATTGAAAAGCTATTGGTTCTTAAGCTCTCCGGTAATGATATAGAAGATTTTTGTTATATCCAGTTTGATGTAAATGCAGGGTTTGGATTTGATGAGGAATACGACGCATTTAAATTAATGGGATTAGATGAAGCCCCTCAGATTTATTCTTTTACAAATACCGGTGTTAAAACGTCCATTAATGTATTTCCAACACCTGAAAATGTGGATACAACTTTTGCTATCGGAATGAATATTCCATCACAAGGGGATTATACCATTGAACGGACTGAATTTAGCATTTATGGATTCCCGATTTACCTTCATGACCTTACAACAGACGATACAGCAAACCTTAAAACAGATTCAGTATATACCTTTACCTCAGAAGCCGGAACTATCGAAAACAGGTTTGTTATTGAATTTAAAAAGCCATTCTCCATTGATGAAATTTCTGAAAATGATTTCAGCCTTTTTGTGCAAAGTAACCGGTTAAGAATCATTTCATCAACTTATCTGGGGGACCCGGCATTGTGCATTTATGACCTAAATGGCAGGTTGTTGCAATCAGAAAAACTGTTACCCGGTATAGTTAATCAATCTATTCAGTTAAAAGTACATAAAGGGATTTATATAATAACTGTCTCCAATGGAAATGCTTCTGTTTCCAGGAAGATATTCATTCAATAAAATTTAGCATTAACAGATTAAAATCTTAAAAAATAACAATCATGAAAAACAATTATCTTATCAAAATTTCCATGATCACATTTTTGATGATCATTATAGGAATTAAATCGCAAAGCCAAACGGCCACACTATCCGATGTTTCGGCAAATCCCGGAGAATCAGTTTTGGTTTCCCTTGATCTTTCAGGATTTTCAAACATCGGTGCAATCAGCTTTTATATTCAAATCGACCCGGCTGTAGTGACTTTTACAGGCATTACAAATGTATGGTCCGGAGCATCTACTACGCTTGCCAACTACATTCCTTCAACACAACAAATCGGTATTTCCTGGCTTGATTTTTCTGGCGTAGGTGTAAATTTCCCAAATGGAAAATACCTCGATCTTCAACTTGATTTTGTGAATGGTTACAGCGACCTTACATTTACTGCTAATTGTGAAGTTTCCGATGCCTCTTTCAATACAGTAAATGTGGTGTATACCAATGGAAGTGTAGGTCAACCTTCCGTTTCCTTTGATTTGACAGTTTTTCTGGAAGGTCCGTACAATACCAGCACGGATATGATGAGCAATGATCTTAATTCAAATGGGTATATTCCATTGAGTCATCCATATAATCCCGCATTACCATATTATGATATTACCAATAACGCTGATTTAAATTGGTATTATACAGGTGCTGAGTCAGTGATATCAATACCTGCCGATGTTGTTGATTGGGTGGTGGTTGAGTTAAGAGATGCAGGAACAGCTGCTACAGCAACAGGAGCCACAATGATTGCTCAAAAAGCATGTTTTCTTAAAACTGATGGTTCTATTGTGGATATAGATGGAACCAGTTTACCCCAATTTTTTGTTTCATTTACAAATAAAGCATTTGTAGTTGTTTGGCACAGAAATCATCTCGGGATTTTAAGTAGTGGGTCGGTTCCTCATTCAGGATCATTATATACTTACGATTTTTCTACATCAGAAACCAAAGTATTTGGTGGATCAAACGGACATAAGGAACTTGAACCGGGAGTGTGGGGAATGATCACCGGTGATGGAAATGGTAACGGCCTGATCCAAAATACCGATGAAACTGCTGTTTGGAAGGCTGATCTTGGAAGTTCCGGTTATAAGGGGGGTGATTTTGATATGAACGGACTTACCCAAAATACCGATGAAACAGCGATGTGGAAACCCAACCTTGGTGGTGGTGGCCAGGTGCCTGCTAAATCGAGCGGTACAGGCTATGTTTGCCAGGTTCCAAAATAATTGAATTTGATTAGCAAATAGATTACCTTCAGCCTGAAGATGTGAATCTTCGGGCTGTTTTTTTTAATTTAAGACATGTTACCTTATTTTAACATATACCCCACCAAGTTTAACCATTAGTTAATTCGAGTGAAATCGAATCTTCATGCTACCCTTCTAATTTTGATCCACAAGTAATTAGAATTTATTCATTAACCACAAAAATTATTACTATGAAAAAATTACTTTTCAGTATTGTTTTTTCTCTTATTGCTTTTGGGTTTATCAATGCTCAAAACTCGATTAACAATACTTTTTTCGATCATGTAGATTACATTGGCGCATTTGGTGATAATAACTGGACATCTCCATGGGCTAATTGGGATCCGCAAAACACGGTTTACCCGGCAACAACTACAACTATTGCTGCCGGTAATATTACTTCAGACCAAACCTGGTCATCGGGTAATTCGCCGTTGTTCAATGCAGCATCTTTTAGCGGTCTTGATCCATTTTTTACACCTACTACTTATATAGGTGCATTTGATGGTACTACCGATTGGACTTCTCCGTGGGCTAACTGGGATCCGCAAAACACGGTTTATCCAGTAACTACTGTTACAATTCCTGCTGGTGAAATTACAACCAACACCACATGGACAAGCGGAAATGTATACAAACTCAATGGTTTTGTTTATGTTCGCGATGGTGCTACCTTAACAATTCAGGCAGGTACTATAATTCGTGGTGACAAAACAAATCAAGGTACGTTGATTGTTGAGCGTGGCGCTAAACTGGTTGCCATTGGGAATGCAGCTCAACCTATCGTATTTACTTCAAATCAGGCCGCCGGTAGCCGTGATTACGGTGACTGGGGTGGTGTTATTCTTTTAGGAAAAGCCACAATCAATGTTCCCGGTGGTGTTGCTACTATCGAAGGTGGTGTTGGCTCGCAATACGGTGGAACCGATGATACAGATAACTCAGGCACTTTAAAGTATGTTCGTATTGAGTTTCCGGGTATTGCATTTGAACCCAACAATGAGATCAACGGACTGACCATGGGAGGTGTTGGAAATACAACTTCAATTGATTATGTTCAGGTTTCATACTCGGGTGATGACTCATATGAGTGGTTTGGTGGAACTGTAAACGCTAAACACCTGATTGCTTTCCGCGGCTGGGATGATGATTTTGATACCGATTTTGGTTTCCATGGAAAAATTCAGTTTGGTGTAGCTTTACGTGATCCTGATATCGCTGACGTTTCAGGTTCAAACTGTTTTGAATCAGACAATGATGGTTCAGGTTCAAGTAATACTCCTATTACTCATCCATTGTTCTCAAATATGAGCATTTTTGGCCCCAGGGTTACACCTTCCACACCCATCAATTCACAATATAAAAGAGCAATGCACCTCCGCAGAAATACCATGTGTTCGATTTATAACTCCGTATTTACTGGCTGGAATATAGGCTTATTTATAGATGGCGCTGCTGCTCAGGCAAATGCTACCAATAACGATCTTCAAATTCAAAATATGATCATGTCAGGAATGGCTACAAATTTTGTTAGCTCGTTCGAAGAAGATTATTTCTTTGAAGCATTCCGTCAAAATACTGTATTGACAGAAAATTCATCTTTGAATATCGCTGATCCATATAACCTTACTAATCCTGATTTTCAACCGCAAACCGGAAATACCGTTTATAAACTAGATGGTTTTGTTTATGTAAAAAGCGGCGCTACCCTAACCATTGAGCCAGGTACAATTATTCGTGGCGACAAAACTAACAAAGGTACCCTGATTGTTGAGCCGGGAGGAAAATTGTTAGCTGAAGGCACCGCCAATGCTCCCATCATATTTACTTCTAACCAGGGTGTTGGTTCAAGAGATTATGGTGATTGGGGTGGTGTAATCCTTTTGGGTAATGCTGTTATCAATGTTCCGGGTGGTACTGCTACTATTGAAGGTGGTGTTGGATCAACCTATGGTGGAGCTAATGATGCTGATAATTCAGGAACAATGAAGTATTGCCGTTTGGAATTCCCGGGTATTGCTTTTGAACCTAATAACGAGATCAACGGTTTGACAATGGGTGGTGTTGGTTCAGGAACAACCCTTGATTATATCCAGGTATCCTACTCAGGTGATGATTCATATGAATGGTTTGGTGGTTTTGTAAATGCAAAACACCTGATCGCTTTCCGTGGTTGGGATGATGATTTTGATACAGACTTCGGTTACCGTGGAATGGTTCAATATGCAGTTTCATTGCGCGACCCTGCAATTGCCGACGTTTCCGGTTCCAACTCATTCGAATCTGACAATGATGGCTCAGGCTCAAGCAATACTCCATTAACGGCTCCTGTTTTCAGCAATGTAAGTATTTTCCTTGATAATTCCGGTGGAATTCACAGCGATTACAAACGCGCTATGCACCTCAGAAGAAATACAGATATTGATATTTATAATGCCTTCTTTACAGGATGGCCAATTGGTTTATTCATTGACGGTACAGCTGCTCAGGCAAATGCAACTGCGGGTACATTAAATGTTAGTTCAACTATTTTAGCTGGTATCACAACAAACTATGTTTCAACTTTTGAGCAAACTTATTTTGAAACTGCTGCAAGAGAAAATGGAACTGAAGCTACCGCCGGTGCTTTGATGATCACAGATCCTTTCAATCTGACCAATCCGAACTTCCTGCCAATGACAAGTTCTCCTGTTCGTCACAGGTCATACTGGACTGTACAACTTAGCGGAACTGTTACTTATAATAACGGTGCCAGCACTCCATTATCGGGTGTTACTGTAAATATTAGTGATGGAGCTAAAGGTGTTGTATTAACAGCTACTACTGATGGTTCAGGAAACTATACTATTCCAAGGATTGGAGAAGGAAATTATACCTTAACCTTATCATCAACTACACCTTATCCTCCAGCAGGAACAGGCGTAAATACGCAGGATGCCCAGATTTCACAAGCACATTTCCTTGGAAATACAACTTTAACTGGTTTGAGATTCCTGGCAGCCGATATTAATAAAAACGGAACTGTAAATACCATTGACGCCTCAAATATTGCACGTCGTAGTATTGGTTTGTCTGTTCCGGCATGGACAGCATCTGACTGGATATTTGAATCTCCTTCAATCAGTGTAAGTACTTCTGATTTAACACAGGATGTGCAGGGAATTATTTCAGGTGATGCAAATGGTTCTTATACTCCTTCAAAATAAATTGAATAGTAATAAATAAGAAAACACAATAAAATGAAAACAAATTTCTTTAAAAAAATAATGATTGCCTGCGGAATGCTGATCTTGTTTTCAGCATCGGTAAATGCGCAGGGCAGTGCCCAGGTTATGGATGTAACTTCACCCCTGAATAGTGAAGTAGTAGTTCCGATTGTATTAAATGACCTGGGTGCAATTGGTGCTATTTCTTTCTATTTAATTCCTGATGAATCAAACCTCAATTTTGTACAGTGCGAAAATCTGAATTCAGGTGTATTTGGTCCATTGTTGCAGTGGAATCAATTACCCGATGGTAGAATTGCAGTAAGTTGGTTTGATATTACAGGTGTTGGTATTACCATTTCAGGTCAGGTACATGTACTGGATATGCGATTCCAATATACTGATTGTACGGGAGCAATTACCTTTGATCCTGTAAGTGAAATTTCAAATGAACTGGGTGTAACGCTAACCAATGTTGATTATATTGATGGAAGTGTTTCTCCTTCCGATCCGGGACCTGCCTCAGCACTGTGGACTGGTGCTGCAGATAACGATTGGTTCAACACTGCAAACTGGGATGGCGGAATGGTTCCTGCTTGTGCTTCTGATGTAACCATTGGAGCGGGTGCTAACTTTGCTGAGATCAGTGCATCTTCAAAAGCCTCTGTAAGAATAAGCAGTTTAACCATTGATCCAATGGGAGCATTAACTGTTCTGGGAAGTTTAATGATTGATGGCGACCTGACAGTAAAATCAGATGGATCCATCATCGAAAGCGGTAACGTAATGATAGGTGGAAATACCGTTGTTGAGCGCTCAGCAAACGGTGGTGCCAGTCAGTATCATATGATCTCGCAACCGGTTGATTATGCTCAGGCAATAATTTTTCTTGGCGAATACCTCCGTAAATGGGATGAGGCAACTCAAATGTGGGTAAACATTGAAGCTCCTTCAACTATTCTTTCAGCAGGTGAAGGTTATTCCTTAAACGCAACTGCTCCAAATACTTTCTATTTTGATAATGGAGCTTTGAACAGTGGCGATCTTACAAAAAGTGGTTTAACCGTAACTGCTGGTGGTCCGGATCCGTTGCTGGCCGGTTTCCATTTGCTTGGTAACCCATTTGCATCAGCCCTTCATTTCGACGGTAGCTGGCCAATGACAGGCATGGATAGTCATGCATGGGTTTGGAGCAATGCTGGAGGAAACTACCTCGTTGCCGATGGTGCAGGAACAGGAACACTTGCTGGTGATATCATTCCTGCAATGAATGGTTTCTTTGTGCTTTGTAACATTGCTCCTGGATCAGTAACTATGCCTCAGGCTTCACGTGTTCATGGAATGACTTCTTTCTATAAAAGCAAATCAGAAGGCAGGCTTGAATTCTCAGTTATGGGTAATGATTTGGCTGACTATTCAGTGCTTACAATTGATAACAGTTCTACTACTGGTTTAGATCAGGATGTTGATGCTTATAAATTGTTCGGACTGGAAGAAGCTCCTCAACTTTATACCAAAGCTGATGATATTCCGGTTTCATTGAACTCTATGCCCGAAGCAAGTTTTGTTGATATTTATTTCACCGCCGGAGCTGATGGTGAATATGAAATGAATTTTGATGGCATGGATACTTTCAGTGCTTCTACTACCCTTGATCTGGAAGATATGCAGGAAGGTAATATGATAAATCTGAAAGAAGTTAGCTCTTACACATTCCAGGCAGCAATTGGTGATGATGCAGCTCGTTTCCGTTTACATTTTGGTACAGTTGGAATTGACAATCCACTTGCAGGAAGCGTAAAAGTATATAGTTCTGAAAATGCTGTTAATGTTGTTCTTCCGTCAGGTTTAACTGCTGATATGGTAGTTTATAATGTTCTTGGACAGGAAGTAGCAAATGCAAAAATTAGTAGTGGAATGAATACAATAAAGGTAAAAGGTGGTGCTACTTATATCGTTCAGGTTATCTCAGGAACAGCTATCAAAACTGATAAAGTATTTGTTAAATAGTCAGGTAACTACGGTTAAAACAATTGTATAACTATTAAAAACGTAAATAATGAAAAAAGCAATAAAATATATCGCAGTATTAGCAATTGCAGTAATGACATCCGTAGCTATCCAGGCCCAAACTCCTCCACATCCAAGCCAAAATGGAAATGGAAGTAATGTGGGTGGTGGTCCTGTAGGTGGTGCAGCTCCAATTGACGGTGGTTTATCACTGCTATTATTGGCTGGCGCGGCCTATGGTGCCCGCAAAGTATATAAAATAAAAAAGGATGACCAATAAGGAAAGTTAGCCTCCTCATTTTAATAAAAAGCCTCCTGAGATCAGGAGGCTTTTTGTGTTTTGTGAAAATGAAGTTTGGAATGTGTTTTGACGGCCACTGTTATAAATATTTTTTAGAGTCATTGATTAGTTTATTTTTGCAACCTATTATGATTGAATATCTATATCTGCTTCATTGTTCTGATGGTTCCTTTTTTACTGGGTCTACCGATGATCTGGATAAAAGCATCAGCGATCATATTGAAGGCAAAGATCCCCATCATTATACCTTTTCCCGCCGTCCTGTTAAGTTGGTCTTTTCTGAAAAAGTACTTCAATCGCAAAAGGGCGGACTCACTGAGGAGCAATTAAAAAACTGGTCGAGAAAAAAGAAACCTGAGATTTTAAGCCGACCTAAAACAAAAGATATCGCCAAATAATTTCAGTTATTTTTCCCATATCCGGAAAATAAGTTCATTTTTAGAAATTCCGGTAAATGCTTAAATTTGGAGTTTTAAACCAAAAAGCTTCCCAATTATTTGATGTTTGCAAATGTTAGTCCTTTTATTTTGAGGGGTTTGTATGCAATTATTTTATTCTGAAATGAAGGTGCTAATTTGAAGAACAATTAGCTTGTTCAAATTTTAATTGAATGGCACCATTTATGAAATTCAGGGCCATGACACCGAAAGGTTATCTTAGTAATCAGGTTCGATAAGACAAACAACGATTCATGAAAAAACTTCTATCACTTCTTATTGCTATAGGTTTATGGATGCCAAATATTTGGGCACAATCATTAACTGTTGCCTCCGGAACATTGAATATTGGCGTAATTAACACCGGCGAATCCTCACCGGATGGAGCACACTGGTTTCAGATAACGGGAGCAGGATATAATCCTTACGAAATAATTTATGTTGATTCGCCCAGTTTATTATTCACCGTTTCTGAATCGGGTTTAAGCGGAACCTACAATTCAGCACTTTATTTTACTGCGAATAGCACAGGTGCCATCAGCCAGAATATCTATGTGAAGTATTCTCCCGAAGTAGCCGGAGTGGTTGCTACTCAGCTTACCATTTATGAGTTTCAGACGTTTGTTTTTCATTACAAGTCGCTGCAGGGTATAGGCAAGGCTCCGGAAATCATGATGGAAGGAAGGGAATCCGAAGGGGATAGTTGGGTGGAAATTGTAAATAACGATAATTCAACAACACTCACTGATGGAACTAATTTTGGCGAAACAGCTTATGGTGTAGCAACTTCAATCCGAAAATTTAAAGTTACCAATAACCTGCCATTGGGCGGATTGAACGGCGACTTACTATTGTTTGAATTTTCTGCCGGGAAAACGATTGAGATAACCGGACCGGAGGCTGACCAGTTTTCTGTTGAGCTTGAGCCTGCATCAGTTGTTTACCCCAATTACGATACAACTTATTTTAAAATTGCTTTTACACCCACCTCGTTTGGTTTGAAATCGGCCTTTGTAAATATTGCAAATAACGATGGAGATGAAGATCCATTTGTATTTGCTATTTCCGGGTTGGGAATTATCGAACCGGCTGGTATACCGGTCGTGAAAAAGGCATCTGTTATCGACAATAACAGCTTCCAGGCAAATTGGCTGCCGGGAACAGGCGGTACCCCAACTGGATACTTGCTTGATGTATCGGATGACCCCACGTTTTTTGATTTTTTACCCGGTTATCAGGCAAAGAATGTTGGAAATACTACCGCTAAAAGTATCGCGGGTTTGGTAGATGCTACCAATTATTATTTCCGCGTGCGGGCTTACAAACCTGGAGATACCTCAACCTATTCGCAAGTGATGAGTTTGAAAACAGCTCCTGAAGTTCCAACTGTATTGCCAGCCTCTATCATTGAGCAAAGTGCTTTTTATGCAAACTGGAGTTTTGTATCAGAAGCTACTGCTTACCGGGTTGATGTAAATACATCGCCGGATTTTACAGGTTTTGCTGCATTGCAAAATGCTACTGCCACTGCAAATTATCTGCATATTGAGGGACTTACAGGAGGGGTTACTTATTATTACAGGGTAAGAAGCTTTAACGGGGCCTCAAGTGAAAATTCGGCGGTTATTTCGGCTGTTACGCTGCCCGAAAAACCTGTGGCTAAAATAGCTACCCAGATAATTGATGAGGGATTTACTGCAAACTGGAGTTTCAGCAATCCCATTTTTGCTGAAGGTTTTTTGCTTGATATTTCTACTGCGCCTGATTTTAGTTCTTTTGTCCCCGGTTATGAAAATTTTTCAGTAGGACCTTTTCTCCAGGCTTATATTATTGGATTAAATCCAACCTCTACTTACTATTACCGTGTTAGAACCAGATATGAAAATGATACAACGGATTATTCAAATATTATTAGTGTTATTACTACTTCATTTGCGCCTGAAGTTCAGGTAAGTGTAAAGGTGTTTATGGAAGGGCCATTTGGTGGGGGACAAATGTCAACCATGTTAAACGATCAGGAGGTGTTACCCACTTCTCAACCCTATGCCACCGGTCCGTGGAATTATAATGGTTCTGAATCTGTTGGGGCAGTTCCTTCAACAGATATCGTGGATTGGGTTTTGCTCCGTTTGCTTAAACGCGATGATGTGGATACATCCATGTTTTACCTTTTAGGGACAGAGGCTGCATGGCTGCAGAACGACGGTCAGGTGATTAATTACAGTGGGGCAGGGGCCGTTGGATTTAAAACAGTAGTGGATGGAAACTATTACATACAGGTATTTCACCGAAATCATTTGCCGGTAATATCAGCGCTTCCGTTAACCGAAGATGAAGGTGTTTATACCTATGATTTTACCCTTGATAATTTGGAAAATTCAATGCAATATGTCGGTCAAAAAGAGCTTATGACAGGGGTTTGGGGTATGATTGCTGCCGATGCGGATGGAAATGGTGAAATAAATACCATTGATAATAACGGGGTGTGGTATCCGGCTAAAATGCAATCTGGATATTTAAGAGCAGATTACAACCTTGATGGAACCGTGGACGAATTGGATAAAGCCGGTTACTGGAAAATGAATGTCGGGAAAGGTGTATCATCTCAAAATATTCAAATTGTGGGAGATAATTTATAAGCTCTTTTTACGGAGTTGTCTTCCACTTACTTTGCTCTGATTAATTAAATAAACACCGAGCAGAATCACCGCCATAAATAAGATGTCGCCGGCGGTGATGGTTTCTTCAGCAACGATTCCCCACAAAATCGCAAAAATTGGAATAATATAAGTTACTGAGGCCGCAAATATGGCCGAAGTGTAACGGATCATGGTATTCATCAGTAGCATGGCGAAGGCCGTACCCACAATACCCAGGGTGGCAAGTGCAGCGAGGTGAAGAGGCCAGTCAGGATGTTCTGCTACCGGTGTAAAATCAGTGGTTAGTAAATAAGCAAGGGCTGCCGGAAAAATGAACATGAAGGAAAAACTGGTAATTTGGATGCCATTCAGATGGGTGAGGTATGATTTTATGGTATTTACATTGGTGCCGTAACACATTGTGGCAGCAACGATAAACAGCGCATAAGAGTTAATACTTAGTTCCGTTAAATTCTTCCCGGAGACAATGAGTCCTACTGCACCGATCAGTCCAAGCAGCAAACCATAGATCTGCCGGCTTTTGATTTTGGTTTGGTGCCATATTAAACCAACAATCAGTGTGAAAACCGGAGTTAGACTGTTAAGTATTCCTGCCAGTGCGCTGTCGATGCGAGTTTGCGCCTTGGTAAATAAAAAGGCAGGAATAAAACTTCCTATAAAAGCGGCAATGAGTAAGCTTTTAATATCCTTTTTTTTGAAGTGGCGCCGGTTTCGGTATGCCAATGGTAAAAGAACTGTAGATGCAAACAACAAACGAATGGCGGCCGCCTGATCGTTGCTGAAACTCTTAAGTCCCACTTTGATGAGGATAAAGCTACTTCCCCAAATAAAAGCGAGAACCATTAGAATCGCAAACTGAAACCATTTCTTTTCCCAGTGCATTCATTTTAATTTAGTGAGCAAATGTAGTTATATTCATTTTTCACCCGCTTTTATAATCAGTATTTAAAATTTTGATAATTTAAAAATCATTTTTTGTAATATTGCTTATTCCCAAGGAATATAATCAATGAAACAACTATATTGCCTGATCATAATTTCAGTTTTCGGATTCTCAACAGCTTTTTCGCAGCAAGCTGATACGATTATACTGGATACATATCACCACCAAATTATTGAAGATTCCACTATATTTGCTGTTGTTCAGAAAATGCCGCAATTTCCGGGCGGTGATGATGCAAGGTTTAAGTATATTGCTGAAAATATAACATATCCGCCCGAAGCGCTTAATAAAGGCATTGAAGGAAGGGTATTCGTCACCTTTATTGTTGAAAAGGATGGGAGTATTTCAAACATAAAAACGCTGAGAGGAATTGGCAGTGGTTGCGACGAAGAAGCCATGCGAATTGTGTCCAATATGCCCCGTTGGGAACCTGGTACGCAAAGGGGGAAACCAGTGAGGGTCCAATTTAATATGCCCATATTATTTCAGATTTCAGGCAATAAAACTCAACCTTTTAATTCAAGTAATTATGATACAGGACTAAAGTTTCTTAATTCAGAAGCATACAAAGAGGCAATTGATGCTTTTAGCTTATCCATCAAAAGTGCAGATGAGCATCAAAAAGAAGCTTATTTTATGCGGGCCGTAGCTAATTATCAATTGGGCAATTACTATGAGGCTGCAAATGATTTGATGACAGCCCAAAATATAGAAGCAGAAGTGGATCAATTTCAGTTATCCAACCTTATGTTTTTGGTCGCGAATGAATTGCTCATTCAAGGGAAATTTGATTATGCAATTACAGTATATGACCGGTGTATCGAAATCAATCCGCAAAATGGAAAGGCATTTATAAATAGGGCAATAACTTACCAGAAAAAAGGTAATGAAAAAGCTGCCAAGGCTGACTTCAAGATGGCGCAACAATTGGGAGTAAATATTCTTGAATAGATTAGTTTAGGTTTTACAATTTGAAACATGTCATGATTAAAAAAAATCAAATCCTTAAATTGGTTATACTAATTATTATTTTGTCTGCTTGCAATAAAAACAGAGAATCTGTAAAGTCTGATTCTGAAGTTCCTCCTTATGGTGTGCTTAAGGAAATTAAAATACTCGATTATCCTGAAACTGAAATTGGAAGTTTAACACCATGGGATGTTGAATCACCCCCCGACATTTATGTAAATATTATCGGTGAAAACACCTTGAATACAATTATTTACACCAATGAAGGGTCTCCAATTGCTGATATTAGCAGAGATTCGTTACCTGC
>Ga0116151_10003478_pt1 | contig 14094 bp, 8 predicted proteins | sample AD_UKC117_MetaG_FD_89893 | JGI IMG/M metagenome (GOLD analysis project Ga0116151, IMG submission 89893) | Active sludge microbial communities of municipal wastewater-treating anaerobic digesters from Hong Kong - AD_UKC117_MetaG | ecosystem: Engineered > Bioreactor > Anaerobic > Digestate...
ATTCTCTACAGAAGTGGTGAGAGTGAGTATCGATTGAATGATGTCTCTTGCAGGCTTAAGGACATCCGGTCGATGTTTTTGGATACGGGCATAGGCAGTGATTCGTACGCCATCATTGCACTGGGAATGGTCGATGATATTCTCGCTGAAAAGGAGCAGGCACGTAGAAAAATGTTTGAACAGGCGGCGGGAATTTCAAAGTTCAAAGAAAGGAAAAAGGAAACATTAAGTAAACTAAGTCTTACCAATGCCGATTTGGATAGGGTAGAAGACATCCTTTTTGAGCTTTCAAATAATCTGAAACTCTTAGAGAGACAGGCAAAAAGGGCTCAGAAATACCTCGATATTAAGGAAAAATATAAGGAGAAAAGCATTGCTTATGCTCGATTGCTGGTTTCTGATTACAAAAATGATTTTAAAAACATAGAAAGTCGCCTCAACGAAGAACTAGATAAATACCGAAACTACGAGGCAGAAATTCATCTCAATGAGGCCAATTTACAGGCAGAGAAATCAAAAAACTTAGACAAAGAAGTCAATCTCTCCGAGAGTCAAAAAAAACTCAATGCTCTGGTTTCTGAAATCAGAGGTAAGGAGGAAGAAAAAAATCTCTTGGCACAAAAGAAGGATTTTAGAAATCAAGGGGTAAAAAATCTGAACCGAAATCTGGAAGACATCACGAAGAACATTGAAAGACTCGAAACTGAAAAAAACCTTTTGACCGAAAAAATTAATCAAGAGATCATTAAAGAAGCAAGCCTGATGGAGGTCATGCGTCGGAATAAAGAGGATCTAGATACCAAACGAGAATTACATAATAAGTCGAAATCAGAATACGACAATACCATAAGGTTACGACAGCAAAAAGAACAAAAGTTATTCGCTCTCGAGAAGGAGATGGCATTGACTGAAAATAGTATTGAGAATTTTAGATCAGATGCAAAACGCTTTCACTCAAATATTCAGGATCGGCTCGACCAACTCAACAATTCAAAATCTAGACTTAAAGAATTGAATGATGCGATTAGCCTCAAGAAGGAGGAACTCGACGGACTCAACGAGCTGGAAACACAGAAAAATGCTAAAATTGCCCATTATGAACAAGAAATACGTAATCAAAAAGACAAACAGAGTGCATTAAGAAGGATGCTCGACGCCAAACAGAATGAGTATGAATTATTGCTCAGCCTGATTAATAGTATGGAGGGATTTCCCGAATCAATAAAATATTTGAATAAAAATTGGCGAAAAGACGTACCCTTACTTTCCGATATTTTGGACGTAAAAGAAGATTATAAGGCGGCACTAGAACAATATCTAGAGCCTGTATTAAATCACTTTCTTGTGAGTGACAAGAACATGGCCGCTGAAGCCATCAAGATGCTCATCACAGGTCAAAAGGGAAAAGCCAATTTTTTCGTTCTCGACGAAATTTCAGGCATTTCCGAGCATCCAAGTATTAAAAATCCCTTTCTCACGCATGCGGTTGATTATGTCAATGTGGAAAACAAATATTTAAACCTTATAAACAAACTACTCGAAAATGTCTATTTCACGGATGAAGATATCGTGGATTTTGAGTGGGAAGGATTGAAGGATGATACCATAATTCTCTCAAAAAATGGAACTCATTTGCGTACACAGTATCAATTGTCAGGCGGATCCGTTGGATTGTTTGAAGGGAAAAAGATTGGTCGAAAAAAGACTTTGGAAGATCTTTTGAAATACATTCAAAAATCAAAATCAGACCTCGAAAAGATTGATGCCCAGATTACTAAATTGAATAACGAAATCAATGCTTTAAAATCCAATGTCAAGAAAGGAGAGATAGATGAGTTGAACCACGAAATTAAAACCAGTGAACAAGAATTGGTTAAATTTTCGACCATGGTAGAAACCATTGAAGCATCAAATAAAAAAGATCAACACAGCATCGTAGAAATCGAACTCAAAGTAGACCAACAAACGATAAAACTCAATAATCTAGGTCTAGAATACCAGCAGTACAAGGAAAACTTATCCAATCCCGAAAACGTATCTGACGTGAATGATACCCAGATACAAGCACTCGCTGAAGAGTTGAGCAAATCGTCTGAATTATACAATAGTTCTAATATCGAGTATATAAAACAACAAAATTACCTGTCCAATCTCAACAAGGAGGCGGACTATCAGAGGTCGAGATTGGAGGAACTAACTTCAAGGAGGGACAAAGACGAGAGACAGTTAAAATACTACCTCGAAGAGGTGAATAATTTTGAAATCCATCTAAAGTCACTCCAAAGCGAAATTGAAGAAAAATACATTCAGAAAAAGAATTCTGAAGAACAACTCAACGAGGCTGAGCAAGCATTTTATGAGGCAAGAAAGAAAATATTGAAAATAGAGGATCAGTTAAAACTCTTGACACGAAACCTAAATCAACAGCAATTACTCATTCAAAATTTGAAAGATCAACACACCGATATCAAATTCAAAATCAGTGGCCTGAGTGAGAGATTGAGGATTGAATTTAATATCAACATCAATGAAGTCATCAATCAAGAGCCTGAAAACTCTGAATCAGAAGTTATTGACAAGGTGATGGCTGATGAAGAGTTAAGTCGGTTGAAACACAAAATTCAAAATTTCGGTGAGGTAAACCCCATGGCGGTGCAGACCTATAATGAGATGAAAGAAAGGCATGACCTTATCAACACCCAAAGAGCGGATATTCTGGAAGCACAAAAATCACTTGAATCTACAATTAAAGAAATTGAAACGACGGCTACAGAGCAATTCCTCGATGCATTTAACAAAATTAGACATCATTTTATCGATGTATTTAGAAGCTTATTTACTGAGGATGACACCTGTGATTTGATACTACTAGATGAAGATAATCCTTTGGAATCTGACATTGAAATCATTGCCAAGCCCAAAGGAAAACGACCTAAATCATTGAGTCAGCTATCTGGGGGAGAGAAGACGCTGACGGCTACGGCCTTGCTGTTTGCACTTTATCTTTTAAAGCCAGCACCGTTCTGTATATTCGATGAAGTAGATGCTCCATTAGACGATGCCAATATCAGAAAATTCAACAAAATCATTCAAAAATTTTCAAAAGATTCTCAATTCATCATCGTCACTCACAATAAATCTACCATGGCAGAAGTCGATATTTTGTATGGGGTCTATATGCAAGAATTGGGGATATCAGAAGTGACACCTGTCGATTTTAGGTCTTTAGAACACAAGGACTATTTCACCAATCTCAATTAATTGTACGCATGCCTATGGATGCGAGACAAAAAACAAACTGGGTTAAAGAGAAACTAATTCATCTTGGATTTTCCTCAGTTTCGGTCGCTAAAGCAGAGTTTATGGAGCCGGAAGCAAGGAGATTGGAACAGTGGCTTAACCAAGGATTTCACGGAGAAATGGGTTACATGGAAAATTACTTTGAGCTGAGAGTTGACCCACGTAAATTGGTCGATGGTGCTAAATCTGTGATTTGTCTTTTGTACAATTATTACAATCCCAACAGTGAGTTGAGTTCTGAATCTCCCAAATTATCCATGTATGCCTACGGCAGAGATTATCATAAAGTGATAAAGAAAAAACTCAAGGCATTTTTACGTGAACTGAAGGGAGAATTTGGTGATATTAATGCCAGAGCATTTGTGGATTCGGCGCCAGTGCTAGAGAGAGATTGGGCTCGACGATCAGGGCTGGGGTGGGTCGGTAAGCACACTTTACTGATTTCTAAACAAAGAGGTTCTTATTTCTTTTTGGCGGAAGTCATCATGGATTTGGAATTGGAATATGACCAATCGATAAGAGATCATTGTGGCACCTGCACACAGTGTATTGATGCCTGTCCTACGGATGCCATCTCGCCAAAAGGCTATGTAATGGATGGTTCCAAATGCATTTCTTATTTGACCATTGAGAAGAAGGGGGACATTCCCTCTGAATTTAATGACAAGATGGAAGGGTGGATGTATGGCTGTGATATATGCCAGCAAGTATGTCCGTGGAATCGATTTTCAAAACCCCATTCTGAGGCAGCATTTTTACCAAATGATGAGCTGACCTCAATGCGAAAAATAGATTGGCTTAATCTGAGTGAAGAGCAATTCAATCAACTGTTTGAAGGCAGTGCCGTCAAGCGAACCAAATATGAAGGATTGAAAAGAAATATTGAGTTTTTAGATTTGCGTTAAGCCTTCACTTCTTGCAATGCCAATGACCTATTGGTAATCCATGCATAACTGTAAAACAGTATGAAAGAAAAAATCAAATTACTCACCAAAGTCATTGTACTAAACGGAATGGCAAGAATGTAACTTTCCATCAAGCCAGCGAAATTTTGTGGGTAGATAGAGTTAGGACCTATCCAAGCACCAAAATTAGTAATCAAGAAAAAGATTACAGTCGAAACCAAGGCACCTCCTAAAATCCTACCGGCATTGATTTTTTTAAACCAATGACTGCCAAATAACACAATCATCGCATAGGAAAGATAGACTGTCACCATGTAATCAGAGAAAAAAATCAGCCCGGATTGAGCATTGAAAAATGAATTCAACACCAAATTATTAATTAAAAAATCACTCACATATATCGCCAATAGAGGAACGGCATATTTCCAAATTTTTTTAGAATACATGGCGGATCCAAACAGAGCAATACTCGCAAAAGGATTGAAATTATCAACAAATGGTATCAACCTGAACAACGCAGTCACTATTACCAATACTGAAACTAAAAAAAATTTATTTGTCTTCATTTTTCAAACGTGTTGATTACAAAGGTAGGAAAAATTTTATCATTAAAAATATCCGACATAGTTGTAGGGCGATATTTCTAATAGCTCCTGTTTTACATTTTCATTTACGTCGAGTGTTTGTATAAATTTAATGAGGCTTTGCTGCGTGATTTCGGTATTACCTCGGGTGAGTTCCTTTAGTTTTTCATAAGGTTTATCGATGCCTTCTCGACGCAATATATTCTGAATCGCCTCAGCCGTGACCGCCCAATTCTTATCTAAATCACCTTGGAGTTTTTTCTCATTCAGCTCTAATTTTGTCAAACCCTTCAAAATAGAAAGCAAGGAGATAAGTGTATGTGCAAACGGCACCCCTACATTTCGCAAGACGGTGCTATCTGTCAGATCTCGTTGCAGTCTTGATATGGGCAATTTCTCCGCAAGATGGGAAAAAAGAGCATTGGCAACACCGAGATTTCCTTCCGCATTTTCAAAATCTATGGGGTTGACCTTGTGAGGCATCGCCGAGCTGCCCACCTCGCCAGCAATGACTTTTTGTGTAAAATATTCCATAGAAATATAAGTCCATATATCTCTGCAAAAGTCAATTAATATCGTATTTATCCTCATCCAACTTTGACATAGAGCTGCTAAGTCATCATAATGGGCTATCTGCGTCGTGGTTTGATGTCTTTCCAGTCCAAGACTCTCAATAAATACATTTGCAAAATCGACCCAATTCCTGTGAGGATATGCTATTTTATGGGCATTTAGGTTGCCAGTAGCACCACCAAATTTAGCTTTTAAGGTAATACTAGATCGAAGTATCATTTCATTTTCTAGCCTTTCGACAAAGACAAATATTTCTTTTCCTAAAGTCGTCGGACTAGCCGGCTGCCCATGGGTTCTCGCAAGCATAGGGATGCCCTGATATTTCATAGACAAGTCGATCAAATGCTCCAATAATGAGGACAATGTAGGCACAATGACCTCGCTTAGTGCATTTTTTATCATCAAAGGGAAAGCCGTATTGTTAATATCTTGTGAGGTCAATCCGAAGTGTGTAAACTCTAAGATTTTATCAAATCCTCGCTCTGCCAATATTTCTTTAATGTAGTATTCGACCGCTTTGACATCATGATTGGTGACCTTCTCAATCTCTTTTACTTTGACGGCTTCTATTTCATCGAATCCCTTTAATATTTCAGATTTTACTACTTGGAACTGAACCAATTCATCGTTTGAAACCAATTCTAAATCCATAATCAGAGCCTCTAAATACTCCAATTCGACGTAAATTCTATATTTAATCAGTGCATATTCACTAAAAAAAGGACTCAATGATTGGGTTTTACTTTGATATCTTCCATCTATCGGAGAAATGGCTTTTAACATGCTTCTTTTTCTTTTTCTTTTAATAAATCTTGATTCGCTTTTTCTTCCATTCGTTTGGTGTAATAATAGGTTTCAACCTGACTTCTAATCGAAAGATCAGAGGTATTGCGCTTATATTCATTGGTCAGTTCTCCATCCAATATCCGTGCTTTAATATTGTCATTAAGTTGAATGTTTAGACAAGTTCTTACCATGTTTTTTATATTCAAATCCAGAATTGGAAACATAGTTTCGATTCTATAATGCAAATTTCTTACCATCCAATCGGCACTACTCAAGTATATTTCTTCTTTTCCACCATTTCCAAAAACAAATACTCTCGCATGCTCCAAAAATCTATCAACAATGGAAATACTACTTATATTTTCACTTATATTTTCGACATTTGGCACGAGGCAGCAGATACCTCTGATGATCAACTGAATTTTTACACCTGCTTGACTGGCTTCGTATAATTTATTTATCATTTCTTCATCTTGTAAGCTATTCATTTTCAATATCATATACGCATTCACCTTTTTTTGAGCATTTTCGATTTCACGATCAATAAGTGCCAGTAGTTTTGGCTTGAGATTGAACAATCCGACACCCATTTGCTCGAAAGGCTTATTAGGTAGTTGCTTGGTTTCGAGATATGAAAATATCCGTGCAGCTTCACTGGTCAGCCGCTGGTCAGTGGTAAAAATTCCCATGTCACAATAGATTTTAGCTGTGTCCTCATGGAAATTTCCGGTACCCATATAGCAGTATAGCATGGGACTTCCGGCACTTTCTATCCTCCTGACGAGTGCAAGTTTTGAATGCACTTTGTAACCCGGCAAGCTATATCTTACGTTGACTCCGGCGGATTCTAGCTCTTCACCCCACTTAAGATTGGCCTCCTCATCAAATCTTGCTTTTATTTCTACAAAAGCCGATACTTGTTTTCCGTTTTTTACAGCAAGTTTTAGCGCTTTCATGATTCGAGAAATGGAAGCGACACGATACTGGATGATTTTGATGTGAGTCACATTGACATCTACAGCTGCAGACTCAAAGAATTTGATGACGCTTTCATAGCTGTGGTATGGCAAATGAATAAAGTGGTCTTTTTTTATAATCTCTTTAAAGATGTCTTCAGATTCCTCCAAAATTCGAATTGGCAAGGGTGGGAGAGGGACATTTTTTAGGTGTTGTAAATTGAAATCTGGAAATTTGAAAAAATCAGAATTATTGTGATATCGACCTTCCGGCGAAAGGTCAAATTCTTCAAGTTCAAATACATCCATGATAAATTTTAGCAAATCAGGATTGATGGTTCTATCATAAACTAACCTTGAAGCCGTGCCAATGTTACGCTTTATTAAGCTCTTTTTTATTTTGTCAAGCAGATCCCCGGAGTATTCATCATCAATGTACAATTCGGCATCTCGGGTCAATTTTATTGAATAAGTGTCCTTAACATGAAAACCCGGAAACAATAAAGCTATACTATGCCTTACGATGTCATCAATAATAATAATATCACGTTGTCCTTCTTTTTTCGGAGGTAGAACGATGAATCGCGGAAGGTGATCTGATGGAATTTTTACAAATCCAAAATCAGGTTTCTCATCATTGGCTTCCTTGTCGATTAGATACAAAGCTAGATATAGAGCGGCATTGTTGAGAAATGGTTTGATTTTCTTTCCTACCATTAATACGGGTTGCACAAATGGCAGCATGTGATCGTTAAAATAATGCTCGATGTACTCGATTTGCTCTGGCGTCAATTCAGTCCGTTTGACAATGTTAATCTTATTTCTCTTGAGTTGCGGGATGATTTGGTTTTCGAAAATATCGCTAAAGAGCTCCTGTTGTGAATTTACGATGCTAAGAATTTCTGTCAATACTTCCTCAGGCTCAAAGTTGAGGTCTTTACGAGTCTTTTTACTGGCTCTAATCAAGCTTCGGTGATTCGCCACTCTTACCCTAAAAAATTCGTCAAGATTGGAAGAGTATATGGCTAAAAACTTGACCCGTTCTAGAAGGGGAACACTGGCATCCATGGATTCCTGTAGCACTCGATAATTGAAGCTAAGCCAACTTACATCTCTATGAATTAATGGTGTGACAGACATACTTGTTATTCACATTTATTAGCCCCAAAGTTAGCGTTTTTCTAGGCTTTTCTGACTATTTGAAATCTTTATATTTATAAGAAATCGACATCCACTGCCATGGGATTACTCATGAGATACATCACGGCTTTGTCAATATTGTATCCCTCAAATATGGTCTTGTAAAGCATGATGATGATGGGAAGTTCGAGCTTGTTTTTAATGGCGAGATGATGAATAATTTTTAATGTCATTACTCCTTCTACTGTGTTGCTGCTATTACTCATCAACTCATTCACGTCAGCACCTTGCCCCAGATAAAACCCAAAAGTATAATTTCTACTCAATGGACTCGTCGCGGTTGCTATGAGGTCACCGATGCCGGCCGTTCCTAAAAATGCTTCTCCACTTATTCCGAGCGAGTTCCCAAAATGGATCATTTCATTTAAACCTCGAGTAATGAGCAAGGCTTCCAGGTTTTTGCCGAGTTCCTTGCCCGCCAAGATACCACTTGCTAAGGCAATGATATTTTTAAATGCACCAGCTAATTCTGTCCCTCTGAGGTCATTGGAGTGAAAAGCGAAAAAATATTTGCATCCCAAGGCAATTTGACCCGCATGCACGACTTCATCAAATTCTGAGGCCACGACCGCAGCCGCCGGTTTTCGCATCATGATTTCTTGAGAAAGGTTGGGCCCACTGAGACAGCCGATTCTTACGACATTGGTTTCTTGCCTGATGACTTCCGACATAGAACTGATATCCTTATTGGTAAAATTTCCATTTTCAAAATCCTCTTTCGAAATGTTGTGAATGTCTAGCCCTTTGGTGCCGTGTATAAGAATGTGCCTTGCCCTCAAATGAGAATTGAGCTCTTTCATCAAATCACGGAAATTCTGTGAAGGGACAATTGGAAATATCAATTTGCACTTTTCGGTTACTCTTTCCAAATCATGGGTTCCAATGATATTTTTACTTATCTTATAACCCAGATGCTCATGATTTTCATTAATGTAAGCGATGGTCTCCGGATTCCTAGAATATAGCAATACCTTAGAATTGTTAGCCAATACACTTGCCATGGCTAAGCCGAATCTACCGGAACCAATTACCCCTACTAAATCAGACATAGTGACCGATTATTTTTTCTTTTTCTTATTGTCTTTTTGCTGTTGAGCAATCTGCTGTTGTTGCTTCATCGCTTCTTCTAGCCTTGCCGTGAAAGAAGATTTTTTTCGTGGTTTGGCCTTTTGGAGATGCAGCTCCTCACGGATTTTATCATCATCGAAAATGAAGTTTTTGGTGATAATCGTCTGTGCCACATTAATCATATTACTAAAGAACATATAACAGGTCAAACCTGAAGCATAATTGTTAAAGAAGGCCAAAAACATTACCGGCATAAAATATTGCACATATTTCATCGCAGGATTTGAGGAATAATCCATATTCTGACTGTTGTAATAAGTGTACAACAAGGTAGAAACAGCCCACAATACCGTAAATAAACTTATATGATCACCCATGAAAGGCACATTGGTAGGCAACCAAAACCAAACATCATAAGACGATAAGTCAGAGGCCCATAAGAACGGTTCCTGCCTAAAGGTAATCGAAGCCGGGAAGAACCGGAACAAGGCATACCATATCGGCATTTGCAATATCATCGGGAGACAACCCCCTAAAGGACTTACCTTGAACTCTTGATAGAGTTTCATGGTTTCCATCTGTACTTTCTGATTGTCGTCTTTATACTTGTCCTTCAATTTTGCAATTTCTGGTTTCAAGGCTCCCATTTTTGCTTGCGAATGAAGCATTTTATATAATAAAGGATAAAGCAGCATTTTGATAATAAAAATCAAGACAATAATAGCCAATCCCTTACTATGGGTAAAATTAGAGATAAAGTTGAAAAATGGCCTTATGACATACCGATTTATACTTCCGAAAACACTATTCCCAAAAGGGATAATGTATTCTAGCTCATTGTTAAATGCTAATAAGGTTTCATAATTATTTGGCCCGATATACCATTTCATGCTTAATGCATTTTTGGCATCCAGTGGCATACTAAAACTGGATTTCAATACTTTTAATGTTGAATCTTGTTCTAGATTGGTCATCACCGTTTCTAATTCAGCATCTTCAAAAGCGGAAGAATTTGCCATAAGTGTTGAATTAAAAAACTGATTAGAATTTGATATCCAATCTAATTTTAAATTGTCATCCAATTTTTCAACATCATCCCCAGTACACGAACAATAGGAAGGATCCTCATTGGCCTCTTTAAAATAGACGGTGGAATATCTTTGCTCAAATTGGGCATTTTTCTCCAACCTATTCAAGTGATTTTCCCAATAATAATTCACTTTATTATCTGCAAATAAGGAGGCTTGAGAACCGATGAGGTTGTATTCTATTTCGTAACTGTCAGGCTTTAGGCTAAAGCTTTGTACGATTTCATTGCCCAAAACATCCACCGCAACAAATCGGACCGAATTTCCACTTTTTTCAGGTTTGAAATAAAGATTTTCGCTTGAGATGATTTCGTTACCTATACCTTTTTTGATGGAGAAATTCCATTTATTAGCCGTATTATTTTGTAGGTGTAGTAACTCTTTGACCTCCTTATGATCGGGAGCTTCATCATGAACGACATAATAATCTTTGATTAAAGCATCTACTAATTTTGCCCCTTTACTGCTAAATGTCAACTTCAATTTTTCATTTTCGAGGATGACCAATTCTTCATTTCCAACGCCACTCGGAGAAAAATTACCGAATTGAACTTTCAGGTTTAATTGTTGTATAGAGTCCGGTAATACTGGAGGCTGATTTAGCTTGGCCGTGTTGACTTCAATCTTAGAGGTATCTATATTTTCTAAGGATTCAACTCTATTCAGGGAGTCAATTTCCGCTTTTCTACGAGCCAACTCGGCTTCGCTAGGCTTTGAAAACCAGCTGAATACAAACAAAGTAGCAAAAATCAGGATAAACCCAATTATGTGATTTTTTTCCATTATTTAATTCTAAAAATTAAAATTGAGTTGCAAAGGTAATATTTAGTTCTCTAAAGATACAACCAGAGAAATTAATTGTACATAATTTCGACTAAGTACTTGCATTGCCTGTTGAGATAACACATTTATTACCACGATACATATTACTTAAGCAAAGATTGCGTATTCTTGTAGATTAATAGGCAATTGAAAGTTAATGATGAATAAGAATATGCCTTGGAAGTCTTTTTTTGCGTTTCCAAAAAATAAACTTAATTTGTTTTTAGTATCCATCACTTTAATTTTGATGGTGGTATTTACAAGATACTTTTTGTTATGGAATGAGGATCGTCATGGTATTTCTATTTATGATCCTTTTATTAATACAACGGTTCCAATTGATTTTTCAATAATTTTGTTTTTACTTACCAATGTAACTGTTTTTCTCGGCTTTTTGAGACAGTTGAAACTACCATATACTACTATTCAATATCTCATAGGCGTCATTTTCATATTATTGATGCGGCTCATACTCATTTTTTTATTTCCACTATATGCACCAGATAATATAATTCCTTTAAGGGATTTGTTTCTGGAATCGACAATTTATGCTGACAAACCCATGACTCGCGATTTGTTCTTTTCTGGACATACGGCAAATCTGTGTCTCTTATTTTTTATCGAAAAAAATAGATGGTTAAAAGTATTATTTGGTGTAATTACCTTGGTCGTCGGAATTTTATTGATCTGGCAGCATGTACACTACACAATAGATGTGATGTTTGCGCCGATTTTAACTTTTGTCTGTTATAAAATAGCGAAGTCCATGACGAATGGCTACTGGCGAAAAATTCAATAAAATTTAGTTAATATTTAGATGCCTTGTAACTTATGGATAGTCTTTTAGTTTAAATACTCGTGGATTTTATTCTTGCATGAATATTGAAAGCTTAAATGAAACATTGCCTTTAATTACTTTCTTAAAAAACAAATAGTGACATGAAATTAAAATTAATAATCGCAACAATATTTCTTCTGTCAAGCTTGTCTCAACAGGCAAATGCCCAATTTGGTAAATTGTTAAATGATGCCAAAAAAGCTGTGACAGGGTCAAATGATAGTGATCAAGTAGGCTTGGGTCTCAAAGAAGCACTTAATGTGGGTGTCGAAGAGGCAGTTAAAAGCCTTTCTGCGACCAATGGGTATCTTGACAGTCCATATAAAATATTGATTCCTGAGGATGCCCAAAAAGTCATAGATAAAGTCAAAATGATCCCCGGTTTTGAAAACGTGGAGCAAAAATTGGTCGAAAAAATGAATGCAGCCGCAGAACTTGCCGCTAAGGAAGCTACGCCTATATTTGTCGATGCCATTAAAAAAATCACATTCAAAGATGCCGTTGGAATTTTAAATGGTGGTAATGGTGCAGCTACCCAATACCTTGAAACCAATACGAGGTCAAGTTTAAGTGCGGCCTTTTTACCCATTATAAGGAAAAGCCTCGATGAAGTCAATGCCCGAACCTATTGGAAGTCAGTCGTCAGCGCCTATAATGGCATTCCTTTTGTCAAAAAAATGAATCCGGAACTGGATCAATATGTTGACGATAAAGCTTTGGATGGGATGTTTTCTTTAATCGAAAAGAAAGAAGATGGCATCAGAAACGATGTGAATCAAAGGACAAGTCCTCTGCTGAAAGATGTTTTTGGAAAGAAATAAAAAATTACTCGACTTTTGAGGAGCTCAACAAATTGGAGACTTCAAGTATGTCAGAAGTAGGACGGTTACACATCTTATTCTGACATACAAAAATCATGGATTCATCGGTGTCGCGATATTCAAAAAGTGGTATATGCGTATTTTTATTCCATGTTAAAATGATGCTATTGGGAAAATATTTATTCAAGAGTTTACCGTGAATCTCTTGCCTGTCCTGTCCACTAATGACCACCTCATAGAATTCTTCCGTATGTCGTTGTAATAATCGAATCCAATTGCTGTAAAAGCTGGGTTGGCTGATTCTGATGAATGACGGAAATACCGCCTGTAACATTTGCATGCTGAGTTCAACGTATTGGTCATCACTCAAAACCTTTCCCAATATAAAGAGATTATGAGCCATAATGCTATTGGAAGAGGGGATGACATTGTCCATGATTTCTTTTTTTCTCACAACCAATTCTTGGTCGAGATCCGAGGTGTAAAAAAACAATTTACTCATCTCATCATAGAAATGTATAAGGCAATATTCTGTTAGGTCTGTGGCTTTTTTGAGATATTTCTGATCTGAATTCAACTGAAACAAAGACAAATACGCTTCAATTAAATAGGCATAATCATCCAAAAATGCATTGATTTTTACCTCTTTGTTTTTATAAGTTCGAAATAATTGATGGTCTTCTTTTAAGAAATTTTGACTTATAAAACTCTCCAACCCTTCGATTTCGGACATCAAATTCATATCACAATATCTGTGAGCATCGATCAAAGCGCAGAGGTACATGGCATTCCAAGCACATAATACTTTGTCATCAGTTCCGGGCGGAGTTCTTTGGATGCGTTGCGCAACTAGAATTTCATTACACTCATTCATGATTTTCTCAAATTTCTCATGACTCAATCCGTGCTTACTCGTGATTTCCTCCACTGATTGCGTGATGTGTAGAATGTTGGTGTGTTCCCAATTTCCATTTTTTTCTGCTCCATAGTATTCTAGATATACTTCATGTCCATCAATATTTTGCAGTAAATTGCTCAATTCTTCGAAATTCCAAGTGTAATATTTGCCTTCCACACCTTCACTATCGGCATCCAAAGCCGCGAAAAAGGCATGCTCACCATTGTGCCATTCTTGATTGATGAAATTGATACA
>Ga0116151_10003489_pt1 | contig 14072 bp, 9 predicted proteins | sample AD_UKC117_MetaG_FD_89893 | JGI IMG/M metagenome (GOLD analysis project Ga0116151, IMG submission 89893) | Active sludge microbial communities of municipal wastewater-treating anaerobic digesters from Hong Kong - AD_UKC117_MetaG | ecosystem: Engineered > Bioreactor > Anaerobic > Digestate...
GCGGTGTACATCCAGCGGCTGCGCAGGAAGCTCGAGGCCGACCCGTCGTCGCCGCGGCATATCGAGACGGTCTACGGCATGGGCTACCGCTTCACGCTCGACCCCGGTCAGGGCGGAGGCGGCCTATGAAGATACGCAGCCAGTTCTACATCCTCGTGTTCGGCATCGTCGTCGTGCCGCTGCTCGCGTTCGCCGGCCTCCTCGCGATGCAGGAGGGCCGCGAGTCGTCGGTCGTCCAGGTGCCCGGCTACGACGAGGTGGCAGCGCTGGCCGGCGGCTCGTTCGACCGGGCGTCCTGGGAGCGCCTCGCCGAGTACATGGCCCATAAGCCGCCGACGATGGAGTTCACCGTGCTCGACCCGGAGCGCCGCGTCGTCTTCTCCACGATGAGCGGTCATCGGGTCGGCGACCTCGTCTCAGACGAGGCCCTGCTCGGCTACATGCGCGAGACGAGCGGCGACTACTTCTATCAGATAGACTCGCCCGTGCGCTCGAGCGAGGGCGGCTTCCTCGTGCTGACCAGGATCGAGCGCTCGGAGCGAATCAGGCCGCCGAACCCGTTCAACCGCTTCTTCACCACGTTCGCGCTGCTGCTCGCGGCGCTGTTCCTGTTCTCGGCCGGCATGGCCGTCCTGATCGCCAGGTCGATCACCCAGTCGGTGCTGGCGCTCGACGCCGCGACCCGGCGCATAGCGGCCGGCGAGCTGGAGCGGCCGGTGGAGGTCCGCGGCTCCAACGAGATCACCTCGCTCGCCTCGTCGCTCAACGCGATGCGGCTGGCGCTGAAGGACGACCTGGCCAGGCGATCGCGCTTCATCATGGGCGTGACCCACGACCTCAAGACGCCGCTCGCGCTGATCAAGGGCTACGCCGAGGCGATCGGGGACGGCATGGACGACGGCGCCGGCACCCGGGAGCGCTACGTCGGCATCATTGGGTCCAAGGTGGACCAGCTGGCGGGGATGATCGACGACCTGATAGACTTCGTCAAGGTCGACTCGGGCGAATGGCGGGAGCGGCTGGAGCTGAAGCCGCTGGCGCCCTTCCTGCGCGGCCTGTGCCGCAGGCTCGAGGCCGACGCCGTGCTACTAGGGCGCCGGGCCGAGTCGTCGATAGAACTGCCCGAGGACCTGGCCGTGCCCTTCGACGAGCGCCTGATCACGAGGGCGATCGAGAACATCGTCAACAACGCGCTGCGCTACACCGAGCCCGGCGGGCTCGTGCGCGTCTCGGCCCGGGTCGAGCGCGGCGGCGACGGCGGCGAGCGGGTCGCGCTCGAGATTTCCGACGACGGGCCGGGCATCGGCGACGGCGAGCTGCCTCTGATCTTCGACCCGTTCTACCGAGGCTCCGGCTCCCGTCGGGAGCAGGGCATGGGGCTCGGGCTGTCGGTGGTCAAGGGCGTCGTGGAGTCCCACGGCTGGGCCCTGTCGGCGCGCTCCGAGCCGGGGCGGGGGAGCGCCTTCCGTATCGAGGCGCCGCTACGCTGATCGGTCCTCGAGGTGGCGCAGCTCGCGGACGAGAAGGGCCAGGGTCAGCGCCGTCGAGGCCAGGTCCGCTATCGGGAAGGCCATCCAGACCCCGTCGACGCCGATGAACAGCGGCAGGATCAGCACGATCGGTATCAGCAGCAGGAACTGCCTCGACAGGCCGAGCATCATCGACTGGGTCTTCTTGCCGACGGCCTGGAAGTAGGTCGAGCCGGTTATCTGGAGCGACGCGAGCGGGATGAACAACACCATGACGCGCAGCACCCGCGCGCTCGAGGCTATCAGCTCGGCGTCGGAGGTGAACATGCCGATGGCCGCGCGCGGCGCCAGCATCATGAACGCGTAGCCGGCCAGGGACACGGTCAGCGCCGTCAGCACGGCGGTCTTGAGGCTCTGCCTGACCCTGTCGAAGCGCTTGGCGCCGTAGTTATAGCCGGCTATGGGCTGGAAGCCCTGGATGATGCCGAGTATGGGCATGATGACGATCGACAGGATCTTGTGGTTCATGCCGTAGGTCGATATGGCGAGGTCGCCGCCGTAGCGTCCGAGCGTATTGTTGATCAGCAGGGCCAGGAGGCTCATGCCGGCGCTCTGGACGAAGGCCGGCACGCCGAGCAGCGCCTCGTCGCGCAGCGCCGAAGGCTCTATCCGCAGGTCGGACCGGCCGATCGGTACGTGGCTCTTCTTCCTGAAGTACAGGGAGAACAGGTACGAGCAGGAGACGACCTGGCTGATCACCGTCGCGACGGCGGCGCCCGCCACTCCCATGCGGAAGCCGAATATGAAGATCGGGTCGAGTACCGTGTTCAGGCCGGCGCCGAGCAGCATGCCCATCATCGACGCCTTGGCGTTGCCCTCGGCCCGCACGAGGTTGCTGGCGCACATCGACATCGAGAAGAAGAAGAAGCCGGCCGCGACGATGCGGGTATAGCTCAGCGCGTAGGGCATGACGGCTTCGCTGGCGCCGAAGAAGCCCAGGATCGGGCGCGTGAACGCGAGCACTAGCGCGACGAGGACGGCCGTGACGAGCATGACCGCCGTATAGGCGGTGCCCATCGCGGCGGCGGCGGCGTCCGGCCGCTTCTCGCCGAGGCGCCTGGAGACGATCGAGGCGGCGCCGACGCCGAGCGCCTGGGCGACCGCCGAGACTATCATCTGCAGCGGGAACACGATCGAGAGCGCCGCGATCGCGAGCGGCCCGACGCCGTGGCCGACGAAGATGGTATCGACGACGTTGTACAGGGCGTTGACCAGCATGCCTACGGCGGCCGGTATGCCCATTTTAAGCAAGAGCGGGAATATGGCGTCCCGTCCTAGGAAATCGGTCTTGTGAGGCTCGTTCATGCGTGGGTTCCTTATCAGTGATTGGAACATAGCGTATATGTGCGAGTAATGCAAGCGCTTGCTTGCATTATGCCTACGGTGTATACTGCGGATCCGATGGCCCATGCGAAGGAAAAGATACTGGACGCGTCGCTCGAACTCTTCTCCGCCCACGGATACGCCTCGGTGACGACCAGGGCGATCGCCGAGGCCGCCGGGGTCAACGAGGTCACCCTGTTCAGGCTGTTCGGCTCGAAGGAGCGCCTGTTCCGCGAGGTCTTCGCCTCGTTCTTCTCGAGGCCCGACGAGGCGCTATCGAGGATACGTCCGCGCTATGAGCTAGAGCCGGACCTCGTCGAGTACGCCGGGACGTTCGTCGACTTCTTTTCCGCGAACCATAAGCTCGTCAGCATGAGCATCAGGAATATCAAGGAGGACTTCGCGGATATCGACGAGTCGCTGCGCGACCAGGAGCGATCCATGCGCGCCGCGATCCTCTCGTACCTCGGCGGCATGGCGGCGTCCGGGGCCGTCGCCGGGAGCCCCGAGGAACTGTCCCGGCTGTTCGTCGAGTGCCTCTTCGGCATGGCGTTTAAGCGGATCAGGACGGGCGGGATGGAGAGCCTCGGCCCGTCGGCCGCTGCCTTCGCCGCGGTCTTCGCCCGCGGCGTCGCCGCCGGAGCCCTCGCCGCCGACGGCGCCCCGATCGCGGGATCGCCCGGCCCGAGCCCCGGAAACGCCTGAGAGTAGCCTTCGGGCGGCGCTTGCCGACCGCGCCGCGCCGCGCTACGATAACGGCATGTACTTCAACGAGCTGGTCGCCGCGTACGACCGGGAGCGCCACGAGCGCGATACCTTCCACGACCTGATGCGCCACCGCGTCCGAGAGATACTGCTCGTCGCCAGCCTCTACGACGCCTTCGTGCTCGAGAGCGACGGCGCCCTGTCCGAGCAGATATACGGCGAATTCTTCAAGCTCAACCTCACCACCGCGCCGAGGGTGTCCTGCGCCTATACGCCGGAGTCGGCGATGGAGATGTTCGGTTCCGGCGGCTACGACATGGTAATCCTGATGGCCGGCCTGGACTTCGACGTGCCGCTGGCGCTGGCCGCCAGGATGAAGGCCCTCTGGCCGTCCGTGCCGATACTGCTGCTCGCTATGAACAACTCGAGCCTGTCCGGCCTCGACGCCGGGTCGGACGCCTGCCGCGACGTGATCGACCGGGTGTTCGTCTGGAACGGCTACTCGAAGCTGTTCATCGGCATGATCAAGTACGTCGAGGACCTGTGGAACGTCGATAACGACACCAGGGTCGGCATGGTGCGGGTCGTGCTGCTGATCGAGGACTCGATACGCTACTACTCGCGCTACCTGCCGCTCCTGTACTCGGTCGTGATGAAGCAGACCCAGCAGCTGGTGGAGGAGGAGCGGGTCGTCGAGACCTATAAGATCCTGAGGATGCGCGGGCGGCCCAAGGTCCTGCTCGCGACGAGCTACGAGGAGGCGATGGCCCTCTACGAGCGATACGAGCCGTACCTCCTGACCGTCATCTCGGACGTACGCTACGGCCGCGGCGGCGCCGAGGACGCGGAGGCGGGCTTCCGCTTCCTCGAGATGACCAAGGCGCGAAAGCCCGACCTGCCGGTGCTGATCCAGTCCAGCGAGCCGGCCAACCGCGAAAAGGCGTACGCGCTCGGCGCATCGTTCGCCGATAAGAACTCGAACACCCTGGCCAGGGAGCTCGGCGCGTTCTTCCAGGCCCAGCTCGGCTTCGGGCCGTTCGTCTTCAGGACGCCCGACGGCGTCGAGCTGTCCAGGGCCAGGAACATGGAGGAATTCGTCGAGAAGATGCGGGCGGTGCCGCCCGAGTGCCTCCTGTACCACGCCACGCGCAACCACTTCTCCGCCTGGCTGATGGCCAGGGGCGAGGTCCGTTTCGCCCGCATCATCCGGAACTACCTGCCCGACGACTTCGCGGGGCCGACCGAGCTGCGCGATTTCATCTGCCGCGCCCTCGACGACCTGCAGCGCGGCAAGGCGCGCGGCGTCATGCCCGCCGTCGGGGCCGGCTTCGGCGACCGGAGCCTGGCCAGGCTCGGCGGCGGGTCGGTCGGCGGTAAGGGCCGCGGGCTGGCCTTCATCAAGAGCCTGATCGACAACCTGGCCTTCCCGAACCGGGGCGGCGGCGTCGACATCAGGCTACCGTACACGGCGTTCATCGGGATAGACGAGTTCGAGCGCTTCATGGACCAGCACGGCCTCTGGGGCTACTCGTGGTACTCCGCCCCGGAGGACGACGTGCGCGCCGCGTTCCTGTCGCGCCCTCTCGACGCGGAGCTCGTCTCCAGGCTGCGCTCCTTCCTGGCCTCGACCGATAAGCCGCTCGCCGTACGGTCGTCCGGCCTGTTCGAGGACATGCTTATGGTGCCGTTCTCCGGCGTCTACGACACCTTCCTGATCCCGAACGCCCACCCCGATCCCGAGCGGCGCCTGGCGCAGCTCTGCGACGCCGTCAGGCTCATCTACGCCAGCCTCTACTCGACGACGGCCCGCGCCTACTTCGACGCGTCCGGCTACAAGATCGAAGAGGAGCGGATGGCGGTCGTCATCCAGGAGCTAGTCGGGACCAGGCGCGGCCGCTGGTACTATCCGCTGATCTCCGGTACCGCCCAGTCCTATAACTACTATCCCGTCTCGTACCTGAAGCCCGACGACGGCCTCTGCGTGGCCGCCCTCGGCCTCGGGCCGTACGTCGTCGAGGGCGGCGAGTCGCATCGCTTCTGCCCCCGCTACCCCAAGCTCGACGTCGTCGCGCCCGGCAGGGGCCTGGGCGGTACCCAGCGCTGGTTCTACGCCCTCGATATGGAGCGGCTCGACTTCGACCTGACCCAGGGCGAGGAGGCCACCCTGTCGCGCCTCGACGTCTCCGAGGCCGAGCCGGATCCCGGCTTCGCGATGGTCGCCAGCACCTGGAGCGTCGAGGACGACAGGCTGGAGCCGGGCGTCTCGGCCAGGGGGCCGCGCATCGTCGACTTCGCCCCTGTGCTCAAGTACGACTCGTTCCCGTTCGCCGCGGTCGTCGAGGCCGTCCTCGAGGTCGGGACCAAGAGCATGGGCATACCGGTCGAGATAGAGTACGCCGTCAGCGAGGACGGGCCGGGCGGCGCGCCGGTCTTCTATATGCTCCAGATCAAGCCGCTCATCCAGCGCTCGGACCGGGTGTCTGTCGACCTCGGCGCGGTCGTCAAGGGCGAGTGCCTCGTCGCGAGCGAGCGCTGCATGGGCAACGGCCGCGTCCACGACGTCAGCGATATCGTGTACGTCGACCCGTCGCGATGGAACCCCGCCGACAGCGGGGCTATCGCCGCCGAGATAGCCGGCCTGAACGAGAGGCTGAAGGCCGAGGGACGCCCCTACGCGCTGATCGGCCCGGGCCGATGGGGCACGCGCGACCATTCGCTCGGGGTACCGGTGAATTTCTCGCAAATTTCGAACGCAAAGGCCATCGTCGAGGCCGACCTTCCCGACTTCAGGGTGGATTCGTCGCTCGGCAGCCACTTCTTCCATAACGTCACCGCGATGAACATCGGCTACTTCTCCGCGGCCTACGGCTCGCCGTCGTCCTTCGTCGACTGGGACGCGCTGGCCGCCCTGCCGCTCGTCGCGCGTACGGAGCATTGCTCGCTCGTCCGCGTCGAACGGGAACTGGAGATCCTCATGGACGGAAGCCGGGGCCACGGCGTCATACGCCCGGCCTCCGATTGACGACGGCGGCGAATTCCGACACTATCGTAGCAACTATAGCAGACGCTGGAGAATGCACCATGGATCCACGATCGTTCCTCAAGGGCTTGCACCCGCTCGAGATAAAGGTACTGCTCCGATACGCGCCGGGAGACGGCCTCGACGCCGCCAGGCTCGCCGCGGAGCTCGGCTACGTCGAGGGGCACGCCAACCAGGCCCAGGCCTGGCTGAGCGCCAAGGGCCTCGCGGCCGAATCCGGCCGCTCGTCGCGTAACGTCTACGAGCTGACCTCGCTCGGCCGCTCATGGCTCGAGGCGGGCTCTCCCGAGGAGCGCATGGTCGCGTGGCTTGCCGAGCACGGCCCGGCCGCGATGCCCGCCATCTGCCAGGCCGTCGGCATCGAGCAGAAGGACGCCGGCTCGGCGTACGGCCGCCTCTCGAAGGAGGGCGTGCTGGCGATGGGGCAGGATAAGCTCGTCGCGCTCGTCGACGCGTCCAAGTCGCTGCGGGCCGCCGCGCTCAAGGCGCTGCTGGCCAAGGCCGACGCGGCCGGCGGCATCCTGGAAGAAGGCGCCCTGGGGGACGCCGAGCGCGCGCTGATGGCCGAGGTGGCCAAGAAGCGCGGCGCCGCCGACGCCGCGTTCAAGGCGGCCGAGCGCGAGACCGTCACCTGGACACTCACGGCCGACGCGGCGGCGGTCTCGGACCTGCTGCGCGCCGAGGGCGTGTCCGGCGACGAGCTCGGCGCCGTCACGCAGGAGATGCTCGAGTCCGGCTCGTGGAAGGGCGCCGCGTTCAGGTCGTACAACATCAAGAGCCGCCCGGCCCGCCTGATACCGGGCCGCCGCAACCCCTACGTGCAGTTCCTCGAGAGCGTCAAGGACAAGCTCGTCTCCCTCGGCTTCGAGGAATTCGACGGAGGGCTCGTCGAGACCGAGTTCTGGAACGGCGACGCGCTGTTCATGCCCCAGTTCCACTCCGCCCGCGATATCCACGACGTCTACTACGTCTCGGAGCCGACCAAGGCCAAGTCCATCGAGGAGCCCTACCTGTCGCGCGTCGCGGCTACCCACGAGAACGGCGGCGCCACCGGCTCCCGCGGCTGGCGCTACGGCTTCGACCGCGAGTTCACCAAGCGCCTGGTGCTGCGCAGCCAGGGCACGGTGCTGTCCGCCAGGCAGCTGCCGACCGCGTCGGTGCCCGGCAAGTACTTCGGCATCGCCCGCTGCTTCCGCTACGACAAGGTCGACGCGACCCACCTGTCCGACTTCTACCAGACCGAGGGCATCGTGCTCGGCGAGGACGTCAGCCTGCGCACCCTGCTCGGCTTCCTCGAGATGTTCGCCGTCGAGGTGGCCGGCGCCAAGGAAGTCAAGTACGTGCCCGGCTACTTCCCGTTCACCGAGCCGTCGGTCGAGGTGCACATCAAGCACCCGGTGCTCGGCTGGTTCGAGCTCGGCGGCGCCGGCATCTTCAGGCCGGAGGTCACCGAGCCGCTCGGCGTCAGCGTGCCGGTGCTCGCCTGGGGCATAGGCATAGACCGCATGGCCCTGATGGCGCTCGGCCTCAACGACCTGCGCGAGCTGTTCAGCTACGATATCGAAGACGTGCGCCTCAGGCGGGCGAAGCTGTAGTCAAGACGAAAGAACGTGGAGATAGCGAATGCCTAAGATAGAAGTGAACGAAAAGCTGTTCTTCAGCCTCGTCGGCCGCCGCATGGACGCGGCCGAGCTGGAACCGGCGCTCGAGACCGCGAAGGCCGAGCTCGACGCCTGGGACCTGTCCGGGCCCGAGGACGAGCGGGTCATCAAGATAGAGCTGAACGATACCAATAGGCCCGACCTCTGGTCGACCGCCGGCCTGGCGCGCCAGCTGCGCGTCCGGCTCGGCGGCGGCATCCCCGAGTACCCGTTCTTCTCCAGGGACGGCGACCAGAGGCCGGCCGACTACCGCGTCGTCGTCGACGGGTCGATACGCGAGCTGCGCCCCTATATGGCGGCCTTCGTCATCTCCGGCAAGGCGATCGACGACGCGATGCTCCGCGACGCCATCCAGACCCAGGAGAAGCTGTGCTCGAACTTCGGCCGCAAGCGCCGCTCCGTGTCGATGGGCATGTACCGCATCGAGCTGATCAAGTGGCCGGTAGCCTATAAGGGCGTCGATCCGGACGCCGTCAGCTTCGTGCCGCTGCAGTCGGACGAGAGCATGACCCTCAGGCGCATCGTCGCAGAGCACCCGAAGGGCAAGGAGTACGGCCACATCATCGCCGGGTCGCCCGTCTACCCGATCCTGATGGGCGCCGACGGCGGCGTCCTGTCGATGGCGCCGGTCATCAACTCCGCCGACATAGGCGCCGTCCAGGTGGGCGACCGCGACCTGCTCGTCGAGTTCACCGGCACGGACATGGCCGCCGTCTGCCTCTCGGCCAGCATCGTCGCCTGCGACTTCGCCGACGCCGGCTACGAGATTAAGCCGCTCCGCGTCGACTACGCCTACGACACGCCGTTCGGCCGCTCGGTCACCTTCCCGTACTACTTCCAGCAGCCGGCCTCGGTCGATTCGGGCCGCGTCTCCAAGCTGCTCGGCGACAGCTTCGGCCCCGAGCAGGTCGTCGAGGCGCTCGCCCGCATGGGCGTCAGGGCCGAGGCCCACGGTCAGCACGTCAGGGCGGCCGTGCCCGAGTACCGCGACGACTTCATCCACGCGGTCGACCTCGTCGAGGACGTGATGATAGGCCGCGGCATGGCCAGCTTCGCGCCCGAGCGGCCGCGCGACTTCACCATCGGCCGGCTGTCGCCCGTCGAGTCGTTCACCAGGCGTGCGAAGGACGTGATGGTCGGGCTCGGCTACCAGGAGATGATCTACAACTACCTCGGCTCCGGCAAGGACTACATCGAGCGGATGAACGTGCCGGCCGACGACGTGATCCGCATCTCGAACCCGATGACCGAGAATTTCGAGTACGTGCGGCCGTCGATACTGCCCGGGCTGCTGCAGTCCGAGGCGGTGTCGAGCAAGGCCCCGTATCCCCATCGCATCTTCGAGGCCGGCAAGGTCGCGTTCCTCGACGACGCGAGGAACTACGGCACGGCCACGAGGCAGCGTATCGGCCTCCTGTGCGCTCATCAGGCGGCCGACTACAACGAGCTGGCCGGCGTCGTCTCGGCCCTGCTCTATTACCTCGGCGAGGAGTACTCGGTCGACGATTCCGACGATCCGAGGTTCCTTCCCGGCCGGCAGGCGCGTATACTGATAGGCGGCGAGCCCGTCGGCGCGTTCGGCGAGGTGCATCCGGCCGTCCTGGGGAACTGGGGTATCACGATGCCCTGCGCGGCCTGCGAGCTCGACCTCGAATCGCTCCTGTAATGGCCGGGGAGGTCGCATGGATCTAGAGAAACGTTACTCCAGGCTTCCGGACCGGGACTACGCGAATTTTAGGTCGATGTTCGACTCGATCTTCGACCGGTTCGGCGGCTTGCCCGCGGTCAAGGCCAAGCCCGATCCCGGTTCGCCGTATACGGTATGGACCTACGCCGACGTGCGCCGCGAATCGTACGCCGCGGGGCGTTTCCTCCTGTCCAAGGGGCTATCGGCCGGCGACCGCGTCTGCGTCATGTCGGAGAACCGCCCGGAGTGGTGCTTCGCCTATATCGGCATCGTCGCCGCCGGCCTCGTCGTCGTGCCGGTCGACTCGACTATGGACGCGGCCGGCTTAGCCGGCATCATCGCCGCGTCGAGGAGCCGGGCGCTGTTCTACTCGCCCTCGCTCGGGGCGAAGGTCGCTGAGGCGCTCGTGCGGGCGCCGGTAGACCTGGCGATCGAGTTCACTGCGGCCGTCGGCGACCGTCGGCCGGCCGAGAAACCCTCGGCCGTCTCGAGCGCGGCGGTGGAACGCTTCGGCTGGCTCGAGCTCGGCTCGTCGGGCGACGCGGGGAGCGGCGGATCGCCGGATGACGGCGCGGAGCGCGACGCCCGCGGGCTTCCCGCCCCGACGGCCATCGACGGTGACGCGCCGGCTGTCATTATCTATACGTCCGGCACGACCGGCCTGGCCAAGGGCATCGTCCTCAGCCACCGCGGCGTTATCTCCAACGTCAACGCGGCGATCCAGTCGCTGAACGTCGACACGAGGGATGTCTTCATAGCGGTGCTGCCCCTGCACCATACCTACGCCGCTACCTGCACCTTCCTTTCGCCGATGGCCGCGGGCGGCGATATCGTGTTCATCGAGCGCATCGTCCCGTCGGTCGTCCTCAAGCATATCCGCGAGGCCGGCGTGACCATGGTGATCGGCGTCCCGCTCCTGTTCGATAAGATCAAGCAGGGCATACGCGCCGAGGTCCAGAAACTGCGCCCGCTCGTACGCGGCCTCATCGGCGTCCTGATGGGCGTCTCGGGCTTCTGCGCCAAGTCCCTACGCGTTCCGGCCGGCCGCGTCCTGCTCTCCTTCATCCGGAGGAAGGCCGGCCTCGCCACGGTCAGGCTCGGCGTCGCCGGGGGAGGGCCGCTCGCGCTCGACACGGCCGAGTTCTTCGACGCGATAGGCTTCAACCTGGTCCAGGGCTACGGGATGAGCGAGAACGGGCCGCTCATCGCGGTCAACCTGCCCGAGTACAAGGACAACCGTTCCGTAGGCCTTCCGGTCAAGCGGACGCTCGTGAGGATTGCCGACCCCGGCCCCGACGGCGTCGGCGAGATCCAGGTCCGGAGCCCCTCGATGATGCTCGGCTACCTCGACGCCCCCGAGGCGACCCGGGCCGCCGTCACCGACGACCGATGGCTGCGTACCGGCGACCTGGGCTACGTCGATAAGCGGGGCTTCGTCTTCATAACCGGCCGATCGAAGAATATCATCGTCACCGAGGGCGGCAAGAACGTCTATCCCGAGGAGATAGAGCTGCGCTTCGAGGGCTCGGCCTGGGTATCCGAGGCCCTCGTGCTCGGCCGCAAGGTCTCCGGCCACAACGCCGGCGAGCAGGTCATAGCCGTCTGCGTGCCGAACTGGGACAGGGTCGACGCGGAGCGCGGGAACGTCCCGCGCGGCGAATTCGCGCTCGAACGAGTCCGCGACGAGGTGCGCCTGGTCAATAAGAGCCTGCCGTCGTTCATGAAGATCGTCGACTTCATCGTGCGCGACGACGAATTCGAGAAGACGAGCACCCGTAAGATACGGCGCTTCCTGTACGCCGACTACGGACGCGCCCCCGCCGCCGAGCGGCCCGAGGCCGGCCGATGAGCCTCGACGTCGCCGCGCTGGCGCTGCGCTTCGCGGTGATGGCCGTCGCGACCTTCCTGGCCATCGTCGTATGGTCGCGCGTCCGCGACGTATCGTGGATGCTCATCGTCGTCGGCATCGTCGCAGGCTACGGCGACATCCTGTACTCGCTGCTGGTCGAATTCGGCCTCGTGCCGGAGCTCGGCGAGGCCTTGGGCGGCTGGAGCGTCCTGGCCTTCGTCGTCCCGAACCTCCCGTGGGCGTTCTTCTCGATCGCCTTCGTAACCATGCTGGTCAGGAGACGTTCCCGGCCCTGATCCCGCAAGCGCCGCGGCCCCTTCGCGCGTATAGCGGGACGGAGGCCGGCGATGACAGTCTACGCGTTCGCGCCGATAGGCTTCGACGGCGAGCTCGTCACCGTCGAGGTGGACCTTCGCCGCGGCATACCGAGCGTCGACCTGGTAGGCTTGCCGGACGGCGCCGTCAAGGAGGCCCGCGAGCGCATGCGGGCCGCCATCCGCAACTCGGGTTTCCAGTTCCCCCTCGACCGGCTGCTTATCAGCCTCGCGCCGGCGGGCATCCGCAAGGAAGGCGCCTCGTTCGACCTGGCGATGGCTATCGCGGTGCTCGCCGCGTCCGGCCAGGTGCCCGACTCCGACGCCTCGCTGATGGCGCTCGGAGAGCTGGAGCTGTCGGGCCGGATACGCCCGGTATCCGGCGTGCTGCCGGCGGTGGCGGCCGGGCTCAGGGCCGGCGTCCCGCGCTTCATCGTTCCCGTGGAGAACATCGGCGAGGCGAGGGCCCTGGCCGGCGACCGGGCCGTGCCCATCGCCTGCCTGGCGGATTGCGTCGACCTGGCTTCCGGCTTACGGGCCGCGTTTGAGCCAGGCTCGTTCCCGGCCGCCGCGCGTCCGGAGGAATCGCCTGCGCCGAGCGAAGATAGCGAGGCGCCGGCCGCGCCGAACGGCGACGAGCCCTGCGATATGGCCGATCTCAGGGGGCAGCCGCGGCTGAGGCGGGCTATGGAGATAGCCGCGGCCGGCGGCCATCACGCGCTCCTGTTCGGGCCGCCGGGCGTCGGCAAGACCATGGCGGCTCGGCGCCTCGTCGGCCTGCTGCCGGATCTCGACGACGATGACGCCATCGCCGTGACCACGCTGCACTCGCTCGCCGGGACGCTGCCTGACCATGCTTGCCTGATCAGGCGGCCGCCGTTCAGGTCTCCGCACCACGGCGCCTCGGCGGAGGGTATCGTAGGCGGCGGCCGCTCCTGGAAGCCCGGGGAGATAAGCCTCGCCCACGCGGGAGTGCTACTGATAGACGAGGCGCCCGAATTCAGGTCGGACGTGCTGCAGGCCCTGCGCGAGCCGCTCGAAGCCGGCAAGGTGACCATCGTGCGCGCCGACAGGGTCGTCTCGTATCCGTCAAGGTTCATGCTCGTCGCGTCCTGCAATCCGTGCCCATGCGGGAATCTAGGCCGGAAAGGCGCTGTTTGCCTGTGTTCGGCCGACGAGATACGTCGATACTGGAAGCGACTGGGCGGGCCGCTGCTCGACCGCATCGATATTCGCCTCCCGGTATGGCCGGCTACCCCCGAGGAGCTGTCCTCGGGGCCGGGCGAGTCGAGCGCCGCGATACGCTCGCGGGTAGCGGAGGCGAGGGCGGTTCAGCGAGCCAGGTTCGCCTCGTCGTCGAGTAAGCTCAATGGGCGGATGGGCGTCGGCGCGATTGACGCGTTCTGCCGCTTAGGCGGCGAAGCGGAGGCTAGGCTGACCGAGATGGCGGTGAAAACGGGGTTCTCGTCGCGGGCCTGCCATTCGACGCTCAGGGTCGCTAGAACGATCGCCGATCTGGCCGGGGTTGACGACATAGAACGTGAGCACCTCGACGAGGCTATTACGCTCCGACGCTATGGCGACGACGATATCTTCTGGATGATTCCGTGAATAATTCTCATCGCGATATTGACAAGTAGGATGAATCGTATTATAAACACTGCGCGGCGATAAAGATCGCTACCGTGTACGCTGAACATTGACTATTGCTGACGATTGTTTGATAATTATCTCAATCACAGTCATAGGATTCATCAGTGGTACGTCATTCATATGGCGCCTTGCCATGTTGTACGACATGGCCCGGTTCATTCGAATGGCAAAAAAAAATGCGCTCTAGGGCGCTTGACACGAATGATCGAAAGGCGCTATAAAAGGCGCCGCGCCAACGAAGCTGAGCTTCGGCGGCTGATACAGTCTGATCTGGCACGCAAGTTGCATGCTGGTGATGACAGTGGTCTTAC
>Ga0116151_10003491_pt1 | contig 14066 bp, 8 predicted proteins | sample AD_UKC117_MetaG_FD_89893 | JGI IMG/M metagenome (GOLD analysis project Ga0116151, IMG submission 89893) | Active sludge microbial communities of municipal wastewater-treating anaerobic digesters from Hong Kong - AD_UKC117_MetaG | ecosystem: Engineered > Bioreactor > Anaerobic > Digestate...
AACATCAACCAGAAGTTCTTCGCATACCTGACGTTTGTGAGCATCCTCCCGCTGGTGGTGGTAGGGCTGCTTTCCTACAAAGTGGCCCGCAATACGTTGCAAGAAGAAGCCAGCAAATACACCCTTGCCCTACTCAACGATCAGCGTGAATATCTGGATTTGCAGTTGGACCAGATAGAAAGCCTGCTGGCTAATATTTCCGGTGTGGAGGAAATTCGCAACACGCTGGAAGACAAAGATGCGGCTAGCGATGCCTACGCCAACCTCTTAACCCAGGCCCGGATCGGCTACATTCTGAACGGCTACTCCGACCTGAAAGGTCTGGTTTCCATCGACATTTTCACCATAGACGGCACCCATTACCACGTGGGCGACACGCTTAACGTCGAGGACATTCGCACCAGCACCCGCGACAACCTGTTTGCCGAGGCCTTGCAAAGCGATCAACTGGTCTTATGGGCAGGCATCGAAGAAAACGTCAATGCCAACTCTTCCCACCATCACGTCATCAGCGCCGCCAAAGTGCTGAAACGCGTTAACCGTGACTTGCTGCAAGAAGAGCCAGTGGCCCTGTTTTTGGTCAACTACAGCATCGACTATCTTTACAAGCACTTTAGCCAGATAGACCTGGGGAGCGGGGCATATCTGATCGTGGTGGACGCCAAAAATCGCATCATCTACCATCCGGATCAAAATCTGCTGGGCAAGACAGTCAGCAGCTCTTTTATAAACATGCTTGGCGAAGAGCAAGGCTCCATGACCAACCGGGTGAATGGCGAGGAGATGCTCATCAGCTACACGCGACTAGACAAGAGCGGCTGGCTGGTTCTGAGCCTGATCCCTGTAGCCACGATGAACGCCAAAGCCTCCGTCATAGGCATGGCGCTGGGGTTGATGCTGCTGATTTGCTTTATTATAGTGGCCGTGGTGGCTGGTCTTTATAACCGCAACGTGGTGGCACCGATCCGTGAAATTACCCGCCGTTTCCAAAACTTCCAGGAAAAAGGTCTAACAGAACAGGAACCGCTTGTGCCGGCCAGTGATGATGAAGTGGGAGAGCTGGTGCAGTGGTTTAATACCTTTACCGAAACGCTGGTTGCCCGGGAGTCTGCTGAACGGGCGCTGAAGGAAAGCGAGAAACAATACCGCAGCATCTTCGAGTCAGCGACTGACGGCTTTATTATTGCTAGCCTGGACGGTTATGTGGTGGAAGCGAATCCGGCCGTTTGCCAGATGCACGGTTACACGTACGATGAATTTGTCGGGTCGCACTTGAGCAAGTTTACCCTGCCCGATTTTGACGTGGAAGTGGCTGTTTTTGTCAGTATGGCGCAGGCAGATAACCAGCAGACAACGGCCGTTACCAATCTGCGCCGTGACGGAACTCCCTTTGACGTAGAAGTCAGGGGCGCGCCCATCACCTACAAAGGCGAACTCCACCTCTTGGCCATCATCCGCGACGTTACGGAACGCCGCCAAACCGAAGAGGCGCTGCGCCGGGCCCAAAAGCTAGAAAGTCTGGGAGTCATGGCCGGCGGAGTAGCCCACGACTTCAACAACCTGCTCGTAGCCATGTTGGGACAAACCTCCCTGGCTCTGAAAAAGCTCCCGTCCGACAACCCGGCCCAGCCCCACGTCGCTAAAGCCGTCAAAGCGGCCGAACGCGCGGCCGATCTGACAAGACAACTGCTGGCCTACTCCGGCCGGGGCAAGTTCGAGATCCAACTACTCAATCTCAACACGCTCATTCAGGACAATTTGCACCTGTTTGAGGTAGCCATCGCCAAAAACATCACACTGCGCTCCGTGCTGGCCCCGGACCTACCCCTCGTTCACGCCGACCCCGGGCAAATGCAGCAGGTAATCATGAACCTGATCATTAACGGTGCAGAAGCCATTGGCACGGTGAACGGAACAGTCACTGTCACGACAGGAGCAAAACAGGTGGCCATCGGCGATGAGCATTTGTGGCGGCATACCGGCGATCCCCTGCTGCCGGGCAGTTATGTGACGGTGGAAATACAAGATGATGGCTGCGGCATGGACGCTGACACAGTTTCGCGGATTTTTGACCCCTTTTTCACGACCAAGTTCACCGGCCGGGGGCTGGGATTGGCGGCTGTGCTGGGTATTGTCCGAGGACATGAAGGTGGCCTGCAGGTTATCAGCAAAGTGGGCCTGGGCACGACGTTTCGGCTTTTCTTTCCCACGGTCAGCACGGAAGAATTGAAGCTGGCATCGCCGCATGGGCACCTGCCAACCGCTAATGGGCATCAGGATGTGGTGCTGGTAATTGACGATGAGGAGCCAGTGCGCGATGCCGTCAGCGATATTCTCGGCATTCTGGATTTAGAGGTTATCACAGCGGCAAACGGCCGTGCTGGCGTGGAGATATTCAAAGCGAAAGCCGACGCCGTGCGGCTGGTATTGTTAGATCTCTCGATGCCCGGGTTGAGCGGCGAAGAGACCTGCCTGGCTCTGCGGGAAATCCGGCCCGACGTGCCGGTGCTGCTTTCCTCTGGCTACAGCCAGACAGAGGTCGATCGCCGCCTGCCACACCTGGAAATAAGCGGCTTCCTGCAAAAACCCTATGACATGGAGCATTTACTAGAAGCAGTGCGCCGCTATTTACACTGACGCGCCGCACGTGTGCGGTACGCCCTCGTTGTCCATAGCGCAGCAGCCTCCGCAGCCCTCCTCTCTGGGTAGTCCACTGTGTTCAGAAATGAGGGAGTGTGGGCGGGAACCGTTTGTATAGATATTCGTACGTGATGGTTTTGAAGCCGACTCGTTCATACAGTTTGCGGGCGGCCAGATTGCTTTCCACGGCCGTTACCCAGGCAGTCGTCGCGCCCAAAGCTTGCAACCGCCGTAAGCCTTCGCGCACAACGGCCGTGCCTACTCCCTGCCGGCGATAGGCCGGATGCGTACCGACCGGCTCAAATAAACCCACGTGCGTCACCGGGTCCAGCCAGCACAGGCAATAGGCCGCAAACTCCCCCTCCGACGTGACGGCCACCAGGTCCAGATCAGGACGATAACCCGGCGCAGCCCGCAGCCGTTTATAAGCCGCCAGCGTCACACGGGATGGATGCCATACCCGGCGGTGCAGATCCACCCGCTGCGCCCATTCCACCGAACTTTCTACAGCCCGCAGCGTGATCCCCGCCGGCTGCGGCGGATCGGCCAGGGCGTGCAGCAAGGAAAATTCCATCTTCCGTGCCAGCCGCTGGTCGGACAGAAAACCCAGCCCAGGTAGCACCTGCAAGGTGGCCGCATCCGTGGCACAGGCCGTCGTCCATAAACGAACTTCGGCGGTTGGTACCTCCGGTTCAACGAGATCGGCGGCCCAGGCAACGATGGCTTCCTCCAACATACCCTGCCCCCGATACTGAGGATGCACGCACCACACCACCCCATCCGGCGCTTCTAACCAGGCAAACGCAACCACGTCACCATCCGATTCCTCCCAGAGCCGCACATATTTCAGGGGATCAAACAAGCTGCTCTGAAAAAAACGCCACAGGATGTCGCCCATATGCAGGTATGTCGCCTCTGGTGTTAGCTGACTGCTGAACTGTGTAAGCGCCAGAAGATGAGGCAGATCCGTTTCCGGATCGTAAGCACGCCCTTTGATAGCCATTTCAGCCTCCGCACAAAAACGGCCGTTACCGGCCACTCCTCGGCCAGATCCGCAAAGCCCGTAACGTTCCCCCCGTTGTTTACCTGAAGGCCAATCATACTGCGCCTGACGGCCGTTTACCAACCCGCAATCGTTCGCCCACCCTTGATTTTTTTCCGGCAAGCGATTAGAATCTTTGTTCTATCTGCAAACGGCCGTACATCAGCGCAACCACCGCCCCACCAAACCAAATGGAGGCAACAACCCCATGAGTTCCATCTCGTCTGAACACTTTACCGAAGCGTTACGCACCCTGCTGGACGAAACATTTGATAATGTCCAGGGGTATTTTCTGGATAAAGGCACCTCATTGTTTGAAACGCTGGCCGAAGTTTCCGCCGCCGAAGCCTCGATCCCGGTCGGCGGGCGCTGCGCCACCCTGGCCGCCCAGGTAAAGCACGTGGCGTTTTATCTGGATGTAACGGAAAGATTCGTTCGCACTGCCACCCCGACGCGCGTGGACTGGGGCGAAATCTGGCGCACGGTGGACAGCGTCACGCCGGAAGAGTGGGCCGCATTTCAGGCAGAACTGCGTACCAACTACAACCGCATCCTGGCCCTGATCGATGACATGCCGGGCTGGTCCAACGCCGATGAAATCGGCGGCGCGATGGCGGTGGTGGCGCACACAGCCTATCACCTGGGCGAAATTCGGCAGGCGCTGTGCACGATCAAATCCTAGCCGCCCAACGGCCGATTGGCCGCCAGAATCAAGCGCATTCCCGCCCATCAGACGCATGAATCACGCCGATCACGTGGCCTTGCTGCGCGATGGCGTGCCCGACCGACCCGGCGTTTGGGGCGATTTTGGCTCCGGTACCGGAGCCTTCGCCCTGGCCCTGGCAGACCTGCTGGATCCGCAGAGCCATCTCTACGCCGTCGACAAAGACAGAAATGCCCTGCGCCAACAGGAAGAGGCCATGCACGGCCGTTTCCCCCATTTCCACGTTGAATACCGGGCGGCCGACTATACGCAGCCGCTGGAGCTACCTCCGCTGGATGGCATCGTGATGGCCAACGCCCTACATTTCCAGCGGCGCAAAACGAGCGTGCTGCGGCTGATCTACAACTATCTGCGGCCAGGCGGCCGGTTTATTTTGGTGGAATACAATGTGGACCGGGGAAATTTGTGGGTGCCCCACCCGCTCTCTTATCCTACCTGGGAGGTGATGGCCCGGCAGCATGGCTTTGTAGAAACGCGCCTTTTGGCCACAAGACCCAGCCGGTTCCTCCGCGAAATTTATGCCGCTGTCAGCCTGAAGCCCGGCTAAACCCAACCCGCTAACACTACAGGAAACTTCCTGACCCGGGTAAACGTATCCCGGGTTATCTCTTCGGCAGTGGATCAACGCCCCATCAGATCAAAGGCGTCTGCCTGCGGCTGATAACCAAACACGCTGCGGGCCTCAGTCAGGTCCAGACGCTTGTAGCGGTTGTCCGAGATTGCCGGAACGAGGGCAAACGTGATGCCGGGGGTTTCCAGGCACTTCAGGAGCAGTTCATTGAAATCGTCGGGGTGCAAAAAGGCGTCCCGCTCGTCAGGGCGCAATCGTTCCGACTCCTCCGGAAACAGGTAGGCGCCAATTCGCAGCGCTACCGTGGGCAGACCTTCGTTGAAGGCGTAATAAGCTGCCAGCGCTTCGCCAAAGCATTTGGAAACGCCATAAAGGTTTCGGGGCCGAACCGTCATATCGGCCTTGATCTGTACGTCGGCCGGGTAGGCGGCAACGGCGTGAACGCTGCTGGCGTAGACAAACCGCTGGCAGCCCGCTTCTTGCGCCGCCCGAAACATGTTGTAGGTGGCAATGACGTTGTTGGACAGCAGAGAATCCATGAAGTCCGCGTCCGGTGAGGGATCGGCGGCCAGATGGACCACTTTGTCTATACCGGCACATGCCTGCCGGCATAGTTCCAGGTCGGACAAATCTCCTACCAGACTTTCGCCGGGGAAACGGCCGTTCACTTCCTCATCCCACGCCACCTTATCCACCAACCGCAAGGCATAACGCTCTGCGGCAAAACGGGCAAAGTACGAGCCTATTTTGCCGCAACCACCCGTGATCAAAACGTTCGGTCGTGATGCTGAATTCAATGCCTCAGTTTCCTCCTCTTGGTAAGGGCCAGGCCGCACGCGCCGCTTCCCCCCCAAGACACACTAAATGGAATAGTCCGGTTCCGGCACGGAGCGCGGATCAAGCTGCGCCAGCTTCTCCAGCCGCTCCACACGCCGATGAATGTTTCGCAGATGGTTTTCCACCACGTCCGGCAAATCATCATGGCGCAAGTCTGGATGCGGATGGTGCGGATCATGGCGCACAATCGCGCGCCCGGGAATACCCACCACCACGCGCTCCGGCTCCACATCCTTCACCACCACGGCGTTGGCCCCAATGCGGCTGCCCTTCCCTATGCGAATAGCGCCCAGTACCTTTGCTCCCGCGCCGATGACTACATCGTCCTCTACAGTGGGGTGGCGCTTGCCGCGTTCGGAACTGACCCCGCCCAGGGTGACACCATGATAGATCATCACGTCGGCCCCAATTTCGGCCGTTTCCCCTATCACCACCCCCATGCCATGGTCAATGAAGAAACGCCGCCCAATACACGCCCCCGGATGAATTTCAATCCCCGTCATGGCCCGGCTGAAGTAGGCGACGACGTGGGCCGCCAGCTTCCAATTTCTCTGCCACAGGCGATGGGCCAGCCGATAAGCCCAGATAGCGTGCAATCCGGGCCAAAACAGAAATACATAGAGCCGGTTGGTAGCCGCCGGATCACCCTCCAGTACGACGTTGATGTCTTCACGCAGCGCTGCCAGCATGATCTTCGCTCTCCAGGTGGGCGTATAATGCGGTCGAGAGGTATCGCTCGCCAAAGGACGGGATAATGACCACGATCAGCTTGCCCTGGTTTTCTGGACGGGCAGCTACTTGCAAGGCAGCCCACGTGGCCGCGCCGGAAGAAATACCAACCAGCAGGCCTTCCTCGGTAGCCATCTTTCGGGCGGTGGTCATGGCGTCATCGCCAGTTACGGTGATCACTTCGTCGTAGACGGCCGTATTCAGTACCCCCGGTACAAAACCCGCCCCAATACCCTGAATCGGATGCGGCCCCTTCTCCCCGCCCGACAACACAGGCGAGGCAGCCGGTTCCACAGCCACCACCTGCACAGCTGGTTTTCGCTGCTTCAGCACTTCCCCCACGCCCGTTATGGTCCCGCCGGTGCCAATACCGGCCACCAGAATATCTATCTGGCCCTCGGTGTCCCGCCAGATTTCCTCGGCCGTCGTGGCCCGGTGAACGGCTGGATTGCTAGGATTTTCAAACTGCTGGGGAATCCAGGCGTTGGTCTCGGCCGCCGCCAGCTCCTGCGCTTTGGCGATAGCGCCCATCATACCGGCGCTGGCCGGCGTCAGCACAAGTTCCGCGCCGTAAGCGCGCAAAAGCTTGCGCGGCTCCTGACTCATAGAATCCGGCATCGTGAGAATAAGCCGATAGCCGCGCTGTGCGCACACCATCGCCAGGGCAATGCCGGTATTCCCGCTGGTCGGCTCGATGATCACCGTATCCTGATTGATACGGCCGTCTCGTTCCGCCGCCTGGATCATGGCAGCGCCAATGCGGTCTTTCACGCTGTGCGCCGGGTTAAAATACTCCAACTTGGCCACGACCTCGGCCTGAAGCCCGGCCGTCACCCGATTCAAACGAACAAGGGGTGTATTGCCGATTAATTGGGTCACGTCATCTGCAATTTTCATGCTTTGCATCTCCTTTTATAAAAAAAACGAGCCACTTGTGTAGCTCGCAATTGACTGACTGATGGGAAAATGCCCGGTTACAGGCAACAAACACACTGCGCCACAAGAGGTGGATAGGGGGTTGTCTGGCCCCAACAGGAGCAACAGGAGCAGTGAGTGGGGAAACGGCCGTTTCGCGCCGCATTCCGCAGATAAGAAAGCATCATAACCCTATCATAGCATAAGTGGCTCATGTCGAACATAATCCCAACAGTTGGCGTCACGTCAGCCAAGCTGCGCTTCTGCCAGATGCGCGTAAAACGCTTCGTCGCTGCCCAACAGCGCCAACAGATTATTCACTGGATACGCAAACCACAACGGGCTGTCCGCTGGTTTGGGGCTGGTATTGGCCTCGTGAATAATGTCCACCAGCCAGCTAATGGCCTGCAGCGGCACGATTTTGGCCGTCGACTGCTGCCGCAGGAAGCGAATGTCCTCGCCCGGCTGCATATCGGGAAAGGCGTTTGTGCGCCAAAACGCTTTGGTGTAACACAACGTGCTGCCGGGCATCCAGGGCCATTTGCCAGACGGCCGTACACTGTGCCAGCCCCGCCGCGCAAACGGATCATAATGCAGCAGATTGTCCAGGCCCACCACGTCCGCCCCATACTCCGTCAACGCCGCCACCTGATAACTCAGCCGCCAGGGCGCATACCACACATCGTCGTCCCAACTGGCCAGGATAGGGCCGCGCGCTTCTTCCCCGCCCAAATTGCGCTTCGCGCCGATGGTCTGACGTGTGTCCAACCGGACGTAACGAATCCGCTCATCATCAGGAACCAGGCTGCGTACCGGGTCACGGCCGTCGTCGAGAATGATCAGCTCCCGGTTTGGATAATCCTGGCGTAAGAAAAGGTCAATCGCCAGCGGCACAAACGGCCGTCTATCAAACGTGGGCATAATGCACGATACCAGCGGCGCGGGCAGGCCAGCCACGTTAGCCCTCATCGTTTGCGCCTCGGCCACAAAGCGCTCTGCCGTCGGCAGCGACACGCCGCGCAGCGCATTGGCAATGTCTTCTGGCGCGGCCGCCGCCAGCCGGGGGATGGAATCTACGCCCAGTTCGGCCAAGGCGCGCGCCCGAATCTCGGCAATGCCGTTGATGGCAGCCAGAGGCACAGACAGAGCAGCCAGTTCCGGGGCACGCACTGCCCAGTCGGCAGCCGTGGCTGTGAGCAGCGGAGCAACGGCCGTCTCCACCCCTCTGATCTCCGGCGGAGCGGGGGCAGCCACGGCCAGCGGCGGGTGCGCCACCGCCGGACGCACAGTCGCCGGGCGGGAAGCCACCGCCGCCGGGCGGCGCGGCGCACTGGTTTGCAGAGCGCGCGCAGGCGCGGCGGCCCCCTCATTTGGCGACGCCGACTCATCGTCACCGCACGGGCCGCAAGGCGATGTGCACCAGGCGCAGCAGCCCGAATCGCCTGTCCCGCTGCGTCCGGGCGGCGTCGGCGGGCACAGACCCTCCGGCGGTATGGGTGTAGTCGCCACCTCGCCCACGTCGTAGGCCACGTCAAAGCCGGTCACCGTCAATTTTCCGGGAGCCTGAGCCAGGAAATGCACAGGCACCGTCACCAGTTCCACCGGCACAAAGGAAATCTGCTGCACCAGCAAGGTGGTTCCCGGCGGCAAAACGAGGTTCAGGGTGGCGGTGGCAGCGGCAGCGGGCACGGCCGTTTCCAACTGATGCTCCTGCTGCCCGGCCACCACAGACAGACTGCTCGTGCCCGCCGCGTTTCCCTCAGCGTCCAGCCAGTCCAGCCTTACCTGCGGCGTGCCCCCGGCCAGCTGACTCACAATCGCGCCGCGCAGCTGCAGCACAAAGGGCTGCCCGCCCGTCACCGCAAAAGATTGCTTCAGGGAAATGGGCACGGCTTCTTGGTTCGCCAATTCGACGCCATCGTCGACCGCGTTTAGGGTGACGCCGGTAACAGAGGCCGGCGCTAACTGCCAACCGGCCAGTTCGCCATCCTGCACCAGCAGCAGATCGCCGTTGGTGATGGTGTCGCTGGTGGCCTGCAGAGAAACGCTGTCTACCACGGCGTTATGTTCTGGCGGCGCCAGAAAACGGATTTCCGCCTGTGTGGCCCCTTCCGGCGCTTGCAGCCGCGCCCGGTGGAACAGCAGCTCCGGCAGCCGCCGGGCCACGGCCGCATTGACGTTGACCGCCAGCGCCGCGCCCGTGGCGCTATCCGAAAAACCGCCGGGCTGAAGCCCGCCGGGGAACGTCTGGGGAGCAGGTCGTATGCTGTTCTCGATTTCCGGCAGTTGGATGGGGATGCGGTCGGTGCGCTGCACAGCGCATGCGCCACCGCGCCAGATCACCTCGGCCACCGCTTCCAGGCTGTCGGTGATGCCCCAGAAGCTCAGATCATAGGTGCAGCCGCCCACCACGGCCGTTGCCTGCGACAGCGCCGACGGCCGTAAGGGACGCGCCTCCCGCTCTTGCGGGGCGACCGGGCCAAGCACGGCCGTCAGGTGGAAAGGATCGGCAAAGGGGATGGGCTGCACAAAACCCGTGGTCAGCGTCCAGTTGTCCGGCTGCTGGCGGCCCAGCGGCAGAAAGCGCAGGCCAGAAGTTGTGTCTGGGTAGGGATTTTGCAGCGCCACATAGAGCCGATCTCCAGACGGCGTGACGGCCACGTTGATGTCGCCAAAGTCCGGCTCGCCGACCGGCACGGGCTGGCGCACTTCCAGCGTCACCAGGTCTATCACGCTGACAGACGCGGTTTCGCGGTTGGCGACGAAGGCACGACGGCCGTTGGGCGCAATCGCCACGGCCACCGGCAGCAGCACGCCGTCGGCCGGGCGGGGCAGATGGAGCGTGCGCTCGTGGCGCAGCCGGGCCGCATCGATGAGGGTGAGGGAATCGTCGCTGCTGTTCACCACCAGGGCGCGACGGCCGTCTGGCGTCAGGGCCAGGTCCATCGGATTGTTTCCGGCGAAGATCGGATCGACCAGGGATTGCTGGCTGGCGGTGTCGAAGACGTACACGCTGCCCGCCGCCGTCTGCTCACGGGCGGCGGCGGCAAAGAGGCGACGGCCGTCCGGCGATACAGCCAGACTGACGGGGCGGAAGCCTTCTTCCAGCGGGATAGGATCGCCAACAAGCGCCTCGCTGGCGCTGAAGGCGGCGCTGCCAGCCAGCAGTTGGGCCAACACGGCCGTATCCAGCGCCCATATCTCTCCGTGCGGCGGGGAAAAAGCGAAACTGCCAACGTACAGGATACGGCCGTCCGGCGACAGTGTCAGGCAGTTGGCCGAACCGGGCAGCGAAATGCGGCTTCCCATCGGCTCAAAGGCGGCCGCGTCTATCACGTAGAGGTCGGTAGACTCGTTGACTTCGCTCATCAGGTAGAGGCGCTGGCTGTTTGGGCTGATGGCGGCGTGCTGCCGCGAAACCAGCGGAGGGAAAGCGCCCGCCAGCGGCTGGTGCAGGGGCAGGCTGATCACGCCGCTGCCCCCGGTCTCCAGGCCTGCCAGCGCCCATTCCCCGCTCGGAGCAATGACTATGCTGCTCAGGCCCGGGATACCGGTGGCTTCTTGCAGCGGCCCAAAGCTTTCTCCGATGGTGCTCCAGTGGGCGAAATCGCCATTTTGCAGTTGTTCGCCACGAGCGCACGAGGCAGCCTCGGTGCGCCGGGCGGCTTCGTTGATGGCGGCCACAAATTCAGGAAAATCGATGGTGAAATCGATGCGCCCCAGCGGTTGGAAGCGATCCAGGGAAACAGGCACGGCCGTTTCGCCCTCGCCCACCAACACCGAAAGCGGCATCTGGTACTGGTCGGGCGTGCGGCGCAGGCGGAAGAAACCGGCCAGCGGACCGGCTACGCCGTCTACGCGTGTCAGCCGCCAGGAGAGACCGCCGGTGGTGGAGTGCTGTAAAGCGTCGCTGTCGGCGACGGCCGTCTGGCTATGCCAGGCCGCCTCTCCTTCCCGCGCCTGCACAATTAGCCAGTACCGCTTGCCCGCCGCGAACTGAAATTCTTGTGGCAGGCGGGCACTGATCCAGGTGGGATTGGCCGCCAGGTCGCGGTCCAGTTCCAGCACTACGGGCACAGGCAGCAGCGGATCGGCGAAGGGTTTGCCGTCTACGTCGGCCATGAGATTGAGATCCAGCACGGCCGCGCGGCTGACGCTGGAAAGCAGCAGGTCGATGGCGGTAACGGCCGTATCGGCCGCCAGCACCACAGGCTGGGCCTGTCCGCGCCCGCCAATGACCGACACGGCGGCCACAGGGTCTAGCGGACCTGTGGGGCCATAGACGATGCGGCTCTCATCGAAAGCACCGAGCACCTGTACGCTGGCCTCTGTAACTTCTGCGCCGACGGGCATGGTCACCTGCACCAGGGCGCTGTCGGCCTGGGCGGTACTGTCGTAGCCGTAGGGCAGACTGACTTCGTCTAGCCCGGCGGGCAGCGCCGACTGCTGGCGGCGGTATTCTATGTCCACCAATACGCTTAACCGCGCCAGGCTGTCGGAGTGAATAACGAGGGGGAGTTGGTAACGGCCGTTACTCACGTCGGCCTCCTGCAAGTAAAGCTGCAGGAAATCGGCGAAGTCAGGGGTGGAAACGGCCGTGGTTATCTCGCCCGGCAGCGCCCAAAACGGCGGCATCCCTGCCAACGCCAGACTGACGTTGTTTGCGGCCGTACGCACCGTCACCTGAGTCACGTCCAGCGTCGGCAGCGGATTCGTAAGCGCTCGCAGCCGGAATTTTCCAGCCAGCAATCCCGGCAGCACACCAGTGGCCGGAAGCTGGTACAGATCCACATCTTCCGACGCCGCTACCGCCCCGTATTCATTAATCCCCATGAAAACACCGCCGCCCAGGTCCACTACCAGTTCGCTGTCTTCTAAACTGGACCCGCGCACAACGGCCAGCGTGCGCCGGGCGTGAAAATCTACTTCCACCACGCTGGGCATATCCGCATCGCCGGGATGAAGTATCTTTGTCATCCCAAAGTCGCCCACGCTGCCGGCAAAAGTCAGCACTTCTTCAAAAAGGGGCCGGCCCGGAGCCGCGGCTGGTGTAAGGGTAATGATGGCCTTCTGAATCTGCGCCCCTTCCGGCAAACCCGGAATTTGCACGGTCCGGCTGCCTTCAAAACGAACAGATTCACCTGGAAAATCAGCGGTCAGTCTCATGGATTTATACCTTATAAGATTAGAGATTGGAGACTGAAGACAGGAGGTGACGCAAATTCCAGTCTCTCGTCTCCAATCTCCCCTAACTTATGCACGCAGCAATACCATCAGCTTTAACTCTCGCTGAATGGCTTCCAGGTCGCGCCCTTCTTGCCGCAAACCGTTTATTACTTCCTGCGAGTAGACCGGCTCGGTCAGGAGCAACAGCCCTAACTTGTTAAAGCCAAAGTGCGAGACCTGCACCATCGTGGGCGCGGCCGTGGGCAAATCCACATTGTCGTCTCCGGCGGGACGTATGTAGTTCACCGTCTTGCGCGGAACAAACTTGATCCACATATCATCCCAGTCTCCTTTCTGCTTCAGGCTCTTTACAGAGCGTTGGTCGCGGCAGCAGCGGTCAAACCAGGGTGAATGAGCATACTGTTGATCGTCAAAACGGTCGTTGGGCGAGGCAAAAATGGCGTCCCACAGCTCATTTTCGATGTCATCCAGCGTGGAGTTATCGGTATAGTCTACTTTGTAGCGTTCTAGCATCTCCGCAAAAGAAACGCGATACGCCTCACCGTCTGTGGGTTCCACTTCCACACTCACGGGCGCATTCTGTCCGTCCGGCACAAAGCGAATGCGTTTTTCGCCAGAGTGGTAGAGGAAGAAATTGACCCAGGTTAGGTATTTGTAGTCATCTTCGGAGGCTACTACCAGGAAATAGTCAAGCTGATAGAGATCTACCAGCGGGCTGTTTTGCAGTTTGTGGTATACCACCGATTCTTCACCGACCTGCAGCTTCTTAAAAAGCTGCGCGTAGCCGGACCGCAACCCCATCTCGCCGATCGCCTTATCAATGATGGCCTGGGTAATGTCGGCGAGCGACTGCCCTTCCAGGTGATCGGCGTCCTGGGCGCTGGGCACCTGGGTGATGGCGTCAACGGCCGCTTGCGCCTGGCTGGCAATATCCGCACGAATCTGGGATTGCATATCGTTCATTATCTCGGCCGCGATGAGTTCGCCGGGTTTATACTCTACATAAGGTTCTGGAATAGACATTTGTAACGCTCCTTTCTAAATATTTTGAGACCGAAAACCGGAAATTTGCGGCTGGCGGCTGGTGTCAGCTCCAGTCTTAAATCTCTACTCTCCAATCTCTCTTGTACGTTCACGAATCACACGAACAGAGACGCCGGCGGCTTTGGCCTGTAGAACACCAACCGGGCCAGGCTGCAATGAATCGGTCGTGAGGGCGGCCAAAGGTTTGCCCAGCACCGTCTGACGGCCGTTTTCAAACGGCACGCCCTCATAAATGACAGAAAAATCGAACATGGCCGGGCCAGAACTGCGGGCAGCAACGGCGATGTTGTTGCCAAACGCACCCGGCTCGCGCGCCTGAATACGCAAAAAACCCTCGATGCCTTCGCTGGTCAGATAAATCTGGGCGGGATTGGCCG
>Ga0116151_10003495_pt1 | contig 14056 bp, 8 predicted proteins | sample AD_UKC117_MetaG_FD_89893 | JGI IMG/M metagenome (GOLD analysis project Ga0116151, IMG submission 89893) | Active sludge microbial communities of municipal wastewater-treating anaerobic digesters from Hong Kong - AD_UKC117_MetaG | ecosystem: Engineered > Bioreactor > Anaerobic > Digestate...
ATCGGTCGACTTCACCAGCAGCGGCACCAAAGCTCCTCCCAACGGCGCGTTCGGCGCCGCTTTAAGCAGCAGGGGAATCTGACTGAGATTGGCAGAGATCGTATCCGCCTCCCAAGTGACTCCCGGAGGAAGGTTGGGCATTTCAAATTTGAGGTCGCCAGAGAAATTCTGGCGACTCACATTGACCAACATCACGTAATTGCTGCCCTGAGGCACGTTGAACTGTTTCCGGTACTGGAAATCGTTGCGGACCATCTCCGGCATCGAAACGAGGATCGTGGGATCAAAGGATTCCGTCTCAATGCGATAGACAAAGTCTTCTCCACCCCGCTTAAGCATGTCGCGAATACCAACAAAGTATTCGCCATCAGCAGGCGCCGTGAAATCAATCTTACTGTCCGTCAATCCGTCGGAGTCATCATTGTTCCCCAACGCCCCGCCTTTGTCATTGTAAAGATACATCACCGTATCCACGGGAGATCCCAGAATGTTGGCCATTGCCCGGAAGCGGTAGCGCTCCCCTTTTTTCGCGGTGAATTTGAAATAGTCGATGTCATCGGGAGCACTCAAAATCCCGTTGAAAGCCGAAGGCAGAGCCCCCATGGGAGCGGTCACATCCTTCATCTCGTTGTTTGGCTCCACTTCCATGACATTGTCATAACTGGAAACCCGCATGGTGTTACCAGAAGGGGAAAACAGACCGTTTTGCTGCGCAAGAACCGGATAGCCATCATCAGCCTTCGCAGGAAGTTTGACCTTTTGTTTGAAAACACCCAAAGGATCTCCGATGAAGGAAACCTCGACTTCGGAACCACCTTTGCCACCCGCAGGATAGACGACCAAGGGACGAGGATAGTTCCCGATATGAACCCGGTAACGCCCATTGCCTTGGTAGGCGGAATCACGGATTTCAATGATGTAATCCCCATCCTTGGGAGCCACCGCCGAAACTACCGAATCCTGCTTGAGCAGCGAAGAATCATCCGATACAGCCAATTCAAAACGCTCTGACGTCAATATCGCGGCGTAGGAATCCATTCCATAACTGTTCGGCAGATTGTTCAGGCGAAGAGCTTCCACTTCCACAGAAATGCGCTCCCCTTTCTTTGCCTTGACCCTGTAGAAGTCCACCTCTTCAGGCTTGGTGGAGCCTTCAATGGTCACATTCATGGAAATGTCCTGGGGCGCGGCAAAATCGTCATTGGGCTCGACCTCCAAAACATTGTCGAACTGGGAAACCCAAAATGTTTTCGCGTAGGTGAACCCGGTGGCACACCGCAGCACCATGTGGTGCTGGCCCAGCGTGCAATCCGGGGCGATTACAATGGTGGCCTCCGCCTTGGCCCCATTCGCCTTTGGATCAACGAGAATGTCCTTGGCGGACAACCCGGACTCATGAAAGATGATTTCCTGCAGATCCTGAAGACGCTGACCGGTAATGACCACCTTGACCTCGGTTCCACGCTTTCCTCCACGAGGTTCGGTGTATTGAAAGTTGGGAGACGCGGCGCGCAGAGACCCCATTAGCATGAATGCTGCCAGCCCAAAGGCTGCCAGCATTCCGCCAGAGATCCTGCCTCGCACCGCATCCTGAATGGGTTTCAGAACGCTTTGATTCATGGTGTGGGTCGAGGAGGTTAAATATTTCAGATCAGGCAGATTTGGCGATGATATCAGTGATGACGTTGCCGTCGGCAACGATTTCGATCGGACGAGGACCGGGCGCCAGCAACTCCTTGTCGGCATTGATACCCATCTGAGCGTAAACTGTTTTGGCAAGATCGCCAACCCCCACCGGATTCTGGTCCGGCTCACCACCAAGGGCGTCGGAGGTGCCATAGGAGATACCACGCTTGATGCCGCCACCGGCAAGCACGACACTGAAGACCCGAGGCCAGTGGTCGCGACCATCGGTTTTGTTGATCTTCGGAGTCCTTCCGAACTCGGAAGAGACCATGACCATGGTGGAATCCAGCAGGCCACGATCATCGAGATCTTTCAGCAGCATGGCAAAACCACGATCAAAGTCAGGAGCCTGACGGCTCATGGCATCACGAATACGGTCATGGTGATCCCATCCACCGTAAGTCATCGTGACCAGACGGACACCAGACTCGACCAAGCGACGGGCCAACAGCATACGTTGCCCTGCCTGATTGTTGCCATAAGCCTCTTTCAGCTTGGCATCCTCCTTACTGAGATCAAATGCCTGACGAGCTTCCGGAGAACTGATCAATCCGTATGCCTTGTCATAAAAGCTGTCCATGGCTGAGATTTCATCAGCCTTTTCCTTGTTGCGAAAATGGCTGTCGACCGCCTCGAGAAGCGAACGACGACGATCAAACCTCTTTTCATCCACGCCACCCGGAAGACCAAGATCGCGCACTTGGAATCCTGCCTGGGCAGGATCGCTCCCCAAGCTGAAGGCACCATACATGGAACTGAGGTAGCCCGTGCCGGCAAATTCGTTCGGCTGACTGGGAACACAAACATACGGAGGCAGGTTTTTGCGAGTTCCCAACTCATGGGAAATGACGGCCCCAAAACTGGGATACTTCAAAGCAGGACTTGGGCGGTAACCCGTGAACATGTTGTGAGTGCCGCGCTCATGAGCCGCTTCGCCATGATTCATGGAGCGGATGACGCACATTTTGTCCGCCACCTTGGCGCACTCTTTGAAATTTTCACTGAATTGAATCCCGGGAACATTGGTGTCAATCGCACTCAATGGACCTTTGTATTCGGTGGGAGCATAGGGTTTAGGATCCCAGGACTCCTGATGAGCCATTCCACCGGGGAGATAAATGTGGATCAGGGACTTTGCGACCCCCTCCTTGGACTCATAAAACTTCTGATCACCGCGGGCCTCGCGCTTCAGAAGTTCGCCAAGGGAAAGTCCAAGACCACCAGCCATACCAACCCACATAAAATCGCGGCGGGAATGGTAGCCAGTTGAGAGAAGGCGGCTCATGTTGTTCGTATTCATCGGCAGTAGTTCGTCAAGAACAAGGTGTGGTTGGTGTCGGGGTAGGTTTCTACAATGATGATCATCGCCCAGATTCTATCAGATTCAAGAGGCGCGAAAGCGCCAACCAGTTTATTTTAGGTGTCACGCGCTTGCGCCAATCCCTTTCCGAGCGGCTCCCCATTCCTTAAAAATCACAAAGGATTACAACAATTACTAGATTCGAATATTCAACTTGACCGAAGCAAATTCCCCGGCCAATCGGGCAAAAACTGCGTATTTCCCTGCAGGGGCGCCTTGGTCACCAAGAAACTAGCCTTTCCCAAACGACCCCGCCTCCAAGGTTGGAAGCCGTATCCGAACGATTTGAATAGTGCGGGATGATCGGTCCCATCAGCGTCCCGACTCATTGCCGGAAACATTGACGGGTTTCGGCGCCCCTTCGAGCTCGATGAAATCCAACAAAATTCGAAGGGTCTCTCGCTTGTAAGGGTCGAAGAGATGCGGATATTCGAGGGCTTTTTCGCGAGGATCCTCTTTTTTCGGTTTGGTCATCATCCCGCTGGCGGCTTCATTGGAAAGATCAGCCCGCAGGGTTAACTTTTCATCCCGGACATTGTCCTGGGTCAAGGAATAGACCTTGAAGAGATCTTTCTCCTTCTCCCGAGTCTCCGCAAACCGCTTGATTCGCTCGTCCTCCCGAGCGACCCGGATCGCTTCCAACTCTTTGGATTCGCTCTCCCGCTCCGCGCGGTTCAAGCTGATCTCATTGCGCTCTTTGCGCTCCTTGTAACGATCCATGTCTTCGGCAACATATTTGAACTCTTGGTCAGTGCCAATCCGAGAGGTGGTCCTTGCCTGCAAATCCTTGAAAGGAAGCGGTGTTGTGCGGGCTGGCTCGTAAGTCGCCGGATCGATGGTTTCCCATGGAAGGGGGTTTTCCAAAGATTCCTCTCCGTAATCCGCCAAGTCATTGACACTCGGCATGTGAACATCGGGCGTGACCCCCTTAAGCTGGGTCGACCCCCCGGAGATGCGGAAGAACGTTTGGATGGTAAGTTTCAAGGCACCTTCCTGCGGCGGATTGGTGAAAGACTGCAGAAGCCCTCCGGTGGTATTGTAGACCGGGCGGAGTTGTTGCACGGTGCCTTTCCCAAAGGATGACTTTTCTCCCACAATGACCGCCCGGTTGTAATCCTGCAGGGCTGCGGCAAAAATTTCGGAAGCTGACGCGCTGGAGCGGTTGGTCAGCACCATCAAAGGTCCGTCATAAATGGGATAGCGGTTGCGGGAGTATTTGATGTCAACCCGGCTGCGCCAATCCTTGGACTGAACGATCGGGCCCCGCGGAACAAAGAGCCCCGTGAGGTTGATCGCCTCTTCCAGAGAACCTCCCCCATTGTCACGAAGATCCATGACAATCCCCTTCACTCCTTCGCCGGTCAGACGATTGATCAAACGCTGCACGTCAGCGGTGGTACTAACTTCCCCTCCTCCCATGTCGCTGTAAAAGGAGGACAAATAAATCCATCCCAATTTGATGGGATTGCCTGCCGGATCCTTGGTCAGAATCAACTCGGCGGACGCAAGACTCTCTTTCAAGTCCACTTCGGCACGGGTGATGGTCACCACATGCTTGCCGACGTTGCCCGAGGAATCTGCCGGGATCACCTCCAACCTAACCTGGGTCCCTTCCTCGCCGCGGATCATTTCCACGATGTCATTGAGCTTCATTTTGACCACGTCAACCATCTTGCCGTCCTCGCCCTGGGCCACGCCGACCACCTTGTCGCCGATCACCAATTCCCCCTGCTTGTGGGCCGGACCTCCCACCACCAGACCTTCAATCAGAGCCACATCATCCTTGGTGCTCAAGAGCGCTCCAATACCTATGAGCTTTTTCTCCATGCTGATGCGGAAATTGTCATATTGCTGCTGCGAAAAATACTCGGTGTGGGGATCGTAGGAATGCGCCAGCGCCTTGATAAAGGCGATCGCAACATCTTCATTATCATTATCATTCACCCCATCCAGAATCCGCTCATAGCGCTTGGTGATCGTCACTTCGGGCGTTTCCTTGGCATCTTTCTCCTCTTCCTCGATGGCCTCCGCGCTGAGCCGTCCAGCGTCTTTGGCCCGTTTCATGGAATCCCGAAGCAAGATCTCCTGCAGGAGGTCAGCCTCCCAGAGATCCTTCCAAAGAAGGTCGGAGGCGGCCAAATCCGCCGGGTAAGGCTCTTTTTCGCGGTCGATTTTGACTTTTCGCGAGGAATCAAACGACGGAACACCCTTTTTGGCCAGTTCCTTGATGAGATCGACCCGGGACTTCACCCGCTCCTTGTAGACGTTGTAGATTTCGATGGCCGGTTGCACGTCTTTCGATAAGAGCGCGTCGTCGAGGGTATGCCGGTATTTCTTGGTAAACGCGTCGATGTCGCTCTGCAGGAAATACACGTGGTTGAAATCGAGGTAGGTGAGATAACGGTCGAAGACTTTCTCCGACATTTCGTCATTCAACTCCCGCTTCAGGTAATGCTCCTCAATGAGCATTTTAGCGACCCGCATGGAGATTTCACCAAACTTGTTCTGCCCTCTGGAGGTGGCAGGGATTGAGACTCCAGCGAGGAAAAGCGCCAAAGCGGAAAACAGAGTTCCAAGTCTCAGGCAAGAATTTAACCCGTGGGAAACTGGTCGCGGAATTGCGGACATCGAAAGCAAGATGGTAAAAGAGAAGGTCTGTCAGACCGCCACAGGCAGGCCCAATCTGACGAATTAGGGGAGAATACACGGGAATTCACAGATTAGAAACGGAATTCTTACCCCCGCCTCAAATCCGCCATCGGCGAATCTTCCCAGTTGGTGGCCGGGAGTTGCACCTCCCCCAATGTGGAGTATAACTGGTTCCCTGTTGAAAGATTTCCGATTACGCCGCTATACCGGGGGCTACTTTCAGACCAATGCCTACCTGCTCGAGAAGGGGGAGGCCTGCATCCTGATCGATGCTCCCGAGGGGGTGGAAAAGTGGCTTCATGAGTTGCAGGCAAAGCCCAGCGCGCTGCTGTTGACCCATTTGCACTATGATCATGTTCTGGGCGCAGCCGCCACCCAGGAGAGCTTCGACTGCCCGATCTGGGCCCACTCGCCTCCGGATGGAGACCTTTTGTTGACTGACTTTCTCAGAGATGTCGTGGGTTGGCCGACCCAGGTGGCCTCATTTTCCGTCGACGAATTACTAGGCCCCCGGTTGCACTCCCTTCCGGGTAAGTCCGCGGAAGTCAGGGTTGGTAATGTGAGCCTGGAGGTGCGTCATGTTCCCGGACACTCCCCGGACAGTGTGGTTTTTCGATTATCTGGGTCAGAGGAATCCGGGGATTGGTTGTTCGGTGGCGACACTCTGTTCCGACTCGGCGTTGGTCGTACCGATTTCCCTCACGGAGACTCTAATTTGCTCCTGAACAGCATCACGCAACAAGTGTTCACCCTGCCGGAAGCCACCCGTGTTTTTCCCGGGCATGGAGGGGAAACGACGGTGGGTTATGAAAAAATCCACAACCGTTTTCTCAGAGACCAGCCTCCGACCACCTGTTGAAGCAGCCTCAGGCGTGGCTCTGCGACTTGGCAGCCAAAGTCGGGGACACCGCAGAAACTGCCAGAACCACGGAGAGGATGGCGCCGAAGGTCTTTGCCGCCGAAGTCACCCAGCTGGCCCCGTGGAGCATGCCGTTCACCGTAAAGAAAATCAAAGAAACGGACAACAAAACCGTGGCCACAGCCCCGATCAGATTCGTCGTTTTGTCGGACAGGTTCAGACATCCAAGGGTGGCAAAAATCACCAGAAATCCGATCACGAACAGCAGCAACGCCGTGGAATGTCCTTCCGTGGCGCGGAAAATGGACTCCGTCATGCACCAAGCGAGGAGAGTGATGAAAAGAAAAGCTCCGTTGAGATTTTTCATGCGCGCACTTTAGCGGGGTCTCTCAATTCTGCCACTGTTTTTCCTGCATTTGATCAGGAGAAATCTTCCGGCGCCCTGTGATACCTGCTCAATTTGGGATGGAATTCCTGTCGACCGTCGACAAAACAAGCCACCCACTCGGCGAGTCGGCGCCCGAGCCGACGGCAGCTTTCCTGCTCCCAGTCAGCCCGGGGCTCGCCGGCGCAGATCGCACCGTAGTGGAGGGTGCCCTGCTTGCCGACATAGTCGGTGACACCAAAGACGAGGAATCCAAAGTTGATCAGAATGGTGGAAAGCGCCTGACAGGTGAGCTCCGCCCCCCCTCCCCATCCTCCTTGGGTGGCAAAGGCGCAGGCAAACCTCCCATCGACCCGCATCCAACTGTCATAAGCCTCGGTGTCCCACCAGCGCTTCATTTCCCAAGCCACCGTCCCAAAATTGGTTGGAGATCCCACCGCAATGCCATCGCACCATTCCAAATCCGAAGCTTTTGCTTCCTGCGTGGAAAGCACGCGCACCTCCATGTCCGGAATGGAACCGGCGCCTTCGCCAACCAGAGCCGCCATGTGCTGAGTGTTCCCGCTATTGCTGTGATAGAAAACGAGGATGCGGCCCATGGGAGTGCTTGGTCATTGATTCAAAGCGGCCACGGCAGCCTCCAGGGAGGGAACGTCAGTCACGGAAATGACTTTGGCCTCGCGGTCGATCCGCTTCATCAATCCCGCCAAAACCCCTCCCGGGCCCAGTTCGATAAATGTTCTCTCACCTTGATCCAGAAACACCCGCATCGACTCAGTCCAACGAACGGACCCCGTGACCTGGGCTTCCAAGGAAGCTCGGATTTCATCGGGATCGCGGACAGGACGGGCCAGATAATTGCTGACCACCGGAATGACCGGCGACTTCAATCGGGCGGAAAGCAATACTTTCCCCAATGCCTCCTGGGCGCTCCGCATCAGCCGTGAGTGGTAAGCCCCGGCCACGGTGAGTTCTTTGGCGATTTTGATGCCACAGGCCTTGGCGCCGGCCACGGCCTTGGCAATGCCCTCCCGTGTCCCGGAGAGCACGATTTGGCCCGGCGAATTGTAGTTGGCCACATCGACGTCACAGGCTTCCGCCAGCGCCCGCACGGCTTCTTCCTCGCCACCGATCATGGCAGCCATGGTGCCCTGGGTCCGGCCGGTGGCCTCCTCCATGAAAGCCCCGCGCTGCAACACCAAACGCAACCCTTCTTCCCTGCCGAATGTGCCTGCGGCAGCGTGGGCCGTGAATTCCCCCAGCGACAGACCCGCTGCCCCGGCGACTTCCAACCCCGGCACACGCTCCCTCAGCAGGTCCCAACAAAGGAGTCCGTGGAAATACAGAGCGGGCTGGCACCGCGAAGTCCGGGTCAGCTCTTCGAGGGGTCCGGAAAACATGGTTTTCCCAAGATCAAACCCCAGCACTTGATTGGCCGCTTCCAGCGAGGCATGGGTGACAGGGTGGGCTTCAATCAGATCCCGGGCCATGCCCACTTCCTGGGCCCCCTGGCCTGCAAACAACAAAACAACTCTTTTTGACATGATGATTTAGGATGACGCCGGTTGGCAGCCAACCAGAGCGCCACTCAATCACGGTTCATCTGCCTTGCAAGCCCCGGGATCGCATCCTGAGGCATCCAGGGAACTTCAGACAAAAAAAGCCCCCGGAAATGCACCAGATCGGGCTCCCGTAAGACGGGAACCCTTCCCCGGAGGTCAGTTCTCCCAAGTCATGATGTTGTCGGTCACTTGGGCTTCTTCACGATCACGCCCAGGAGACCAGACGATGACATTCTCGCCCACTTCCGTGAAACGCTTCTCCCACCCCGGCACGTTGACGCGATTGTTGTAATCGGTGTCGAGAATGATCGAGAAATTGTTGCCCCAAGGATCCCAAAGCGACCCACCACCATCACCAGAGAAATGCACTCCGCCGGAATAACGCCCGCTGCCGGCTGGTTTGGCCGCCTTGGCGGAGTAGAAGGAGATCTTGCGGGGATTCAGCCCGTCAGCTTGCCCTTCCTTGTCGGAGGCGAGCAGGGCCCCCATGATGTTATCATCACTGAGAACCTGCTTGTCCGAACCACCGGCGTCTTTCACGGGGTATTTCCGATATTCCGTGTAGTAGGAAGTAATTGAGTTTTTCAACTGCACCGCATCGGCTTTGCAACGAGTCTTTTGCGCGTTGAAAATGACCTTATTAATGGCCGGGATTGTAATGGACATCAATATTCCCAAAATTACGATAACCACCATCAATTCGATGAGGGTAAAGCCACGATGGTCGCGGCGGGAAGTTGGCTGGTATTTCATGACAGAATATTGGTTGCGATCCATCCCGTAGATCAAGATAAATCCGGTGCTTCACCGGAAAATTTCATCTGAGAACATGATCTTGTTCATGTTGTCATTGTAATTACATAGTGAATCTTTTGTCGAGGATTTTTCCTGCGAATAGCAAAGAAATTTCGATTTTGGTCGCATTTTGGCGGGTTCGGGGAATCTTGTGGCATTCTGATCTGGCTCAGGAGGCTGCGGCAAGTCACATGGTTTGCCGCCGCGAGACGGGCATCGCCCGATGCCGCTCTCCCATCATTGCCAATTTGTTTTGCGGATTCCTTTCGCGTGATCGCTCCCCCCGGGCCAAGAGAGTCCGGCCTCCCAGAGTCGAAACCGTGGTGAACCCCCGCTCTTCCCACACTCTGCATGAACCAAAAGAAAGCCCGACCAACCGGCCGGGTCCCCCAGCGCCAAACATCCGCCTCTCAAGGACCGGATCTCGTCGCCATCATCCGCGATTTTGTCCGTAAGCCAGGCTTCGTCCCGGCCAACAAATCTGAACTCGCCCGCCAGCTCCGCATACCACCCGATGACCGGGCAGACTTTCGAGAAGCCCTGAGAAAACTCATCGCCGATGGCACCCTCACGGAGGGCCGCAAAGGCCGGCTCGCGCCCGCCGACCGCCCGGGAACTTCCCGACTGACCGGCACCATCGTTTTTCCCGCCAGGGCCGAAGGCCGCGGCCACGCGTGGTTCATTGCCGAGGTGCCTGAGGCTGCGGCACTGAGAGGTTCCGCCGCCGAACGCATCCACGTCCCGGCGCGCTATACTGGAACCGCCCTGCATGGCGACACGGTCACCGTTGAAGTGTCGCGAAGGAAAATTCCTCCCTGGGAGCGTTTCGACCGCCAACGGCAGCGTGACCAGGCCGATCCGGCCGTCGAAGCGCATGTTTGTGAGGTGATCGGGCGCCGCCATCAGCGCATCGTGGGCACCTATCACGCCCATCCGAGATTTCCCTCCGTGACTCCCGACCTGCCCATGCTGCCCCAAAGCTTGCGATTGGTGAACATTCTGCCGGAGGCCAAAGCCGGTGACAAAGTTGCCGTGGAAATCACCTCATGGGAATCTCGCCATCAGGCGCCGCAAGCCCGGATGGTCCGGGTTCTCGGAGCCCCGGGGACTCCCGGAGTGGACATCCTGACGGTGATCTGCTCCCACGATCTGCCGCTGGAATTCCCGCCCGAAGTCCTCGCCGAAGCCGCCTCCCTGCCCTCAGAGGTGCATCCCGACATGGTCAAAGGTCGCGAAGACTGGCGCAACCAGCCGGTCTTCACCATCGATCCCTTCGATGCCAAAGACTTCGATGATGCCATTGCGGTCAAGCCGCTACCAGAGGGCGGCTGGGAACTCGCCGTGCACATTGCCGATGTCTCGTATTTCGTCCGTCCGGGAACGGCCTTGGACCGGGAGGCCAAGATCCGGGGAAACAGTGTGTATCTGGTGGACCGGGTCATTCCGATGCTTCCCGAAAAACTCAGCAACGGCGTCTGTAGTCTGAAACCTGACGTCGACCGCTTGACCTTCGCGGCCATCCTCACCTTCAATGCCCATGGGGTTCCCAAAGGAGCCCGCTTCACCCCGGCGGTCATCCGGAGCGCCCGGCGCTACACCTACGAGGAAGCCTACGAGCGGCTGCAACTCACACCGGACCAAATCGCCGGACTGCCCAAGCACGAGGCCAGCTTTGCGAAACACCTCCATGAGGCTTGGCGCTTGGCCAAAACGCTCCGGGACCGCCGCTTCCGCGAGGGCGCTTTGGATCTCGATTTCGTGGAAACCAAGGTCATTCTGGACCAGGATGGAGTCCCCGTGGAAGTCCGGCGGGTTCAAAACGACATTTCGCATCAGCTCATCGAAGAGTGCATGCTGGCAGCCAATGAAGCGGTGGCCCGCGAGACCAAACTCGCCAACCACCCGGCCATTTACCGCATTCATGAAGATCCCGATGAGGAACGCCTGATGGATTTCCGGGAGCAGGCACGCACCTATGGCCACAAAGCGGGTGATGTGACCCAGCGCCCCGAACTGCAAAAACTGCTCCGTTCCATCCGAGGTCTGCCGGAGGAGCATGCCCTGAAAATCGCCTTGCTCAAAAGTCTCAAGCGCGCCGCCTACAGCGCGGATCCGCTGGGACACTATGGTTTGGCGAAACTCAATTACACCCACTTCACCAGCCCGATCCGACGTTACGCGGACCTCATCGTCCACCGGGTCTTGCGGCGCCTCCTGACCCGTCGAAAAACCGAACCAGGGGACAAAGCTGGATCCACCCCGGGTTATGGACGTCTGGTAGAAATCGCCCGACACATCTCAGAGACCGAGCGCAATGCCGCCGATGCCGAAAATGAAACCAAAAAACTCAAGCTCATCGAGTATCTCATGCGCCTGACCAAGGCGGAACCGGAAAAGACTTTCGAGGCGGTCATCAATGACGTGCGTCCCGGAGCATCCTTCGTCGAACTGACGGCTTACTATATCAAGGGGATGATTAAGAGTGAGGATCTCCCGCGGGGGGCGCGACCAACCTTGCAGGTTGGTCAACGCGTGGAAGTCCGCGTCGTCCGTGTCGATCCGGTGCGGGGGTTCATTGATTTCACGATTCCCGAAGGATCCGGCAAAAATGCCGTGCAAGAGTCAGGCGCGAGACCCTCCTCCCGGAGACCACGAACCTCTCGCGAAAAGAATACCCAGCAAGGCCGGAGAAAACGGCCGCGCTGAGAGCGACCACCCAAGCCAGAGCCGGACGGTTCTCACCGGGAGCTCAGGGAGGCAACGATCCCCGCCGGCAAAGCATCCGGCAGGGATCCGCTGAGTTTGGACTACTTTTTCTCGAGCGGATGCTCTTTGAGAATTTCGTCGACCATGTAGAAAATGGCCCGGTCTTTGGTTTCCTCGCGGACCCTTTTGACATCCTCCACCTTCACCATGGGCAGGTTGTTGCCGAAGGATTGGTGCACATAGGAAATCACGGCGGCGATCTCTTCGTCGTTGAGTAAGGGACCGAAGCCCATCATTGGTGGCGTGCCTTTCTCGGGACCGTACTTTTTGCCTTGGAAATCCAATGGACCGAAGAGCCCCTTGAGCACGATTTTGATGACCCGGTCACCGTTGCCCTCGAGCCAATTGCTGTTGACGAGAGCTGGGTAAATGTTGTCCACCCCCTTGCCATCAGCCTGATGACAGGTAACGCAATGGGCTTCGCGATTGAAGACTTCCTTGCCCAGATCGTAAAGCTTCTTGTCGGCACCCGCGAGCTTCTTGTTGGTGGGACCATAGCTGGCATCCGGCACGACCCGGAGCCGCGCCGTGAGGAGCGGATCTTTGGAGATCAGATCCTTGCCTTCCGGAAGGGAACCCAGCTGGCTCATCGTCTCGCGGAAGCAATAGTCGATGTAATAGTCCTTCTCCAACATGACCAGCTTCGCCAGCTCGATGGCTTTGACGGCGTCGGGACCTTTGACAAAACTGAGCGCGCGCAGGGCCTCAAGACGGACCCGGGGAGCCAGGTCTTTAATCGCGGTTTCGAGAATCGCCATCCGATTGGGAAGGCGGTCACTCCAGTAGTTCGCCACACGCACGGCCTGGGCCCGAGCGCGGGGCTCGGGGGATTTCAGCACCGCGTTCAGCAGATCCAGATTGACGACATTGTGCCACTGATGCACCCAGAGAGCTTCTAGGCGGTGATGCTCGTATTGCGAATCCCCTTTGTCGAGCGCGGCTTCCCACTTTTGAACCGCCGCGATGACCTCTTTGGTGTCATGGGTGTCCAGCTCGATCTTGGCGCGGAGGCGGACATTGTCCTCATGCTCCTTGAGAAGTTCAAGCAGGTTACCAATGGACTCACCTTGGATCTTTTTCGGTTTCAGCAGAGGCCGCCCCGGATAGGTCAGGCGGTAGATGCGTCCATGCTGGTGGTCCCGGTTCGGGTCGCGCAAATGGTGCTGGAGGTGACCGATCAGCATCTGTGACCAATCCATCACGTAGAGGGAGCCGTCCGGGGCGACGGCGACGCCGCTGGGCCGGAAATTGGGATTGGCCGCAACGTCGGTCTGCAACATGGCCGGCTCCACCGTTTCCCCCTTCAGACCGGAGCCCTCTTCCGTGATTTTGGCGCGGAAAATCCCCTGGAAACCGATCACATTGGTGTTCAGGAAGGTGCCCTGCCAGTCATCCGGGAAATGTCGGCTGCTCAGAATGGCAGTGCCGGGGCAGGGACGGGAGGGCCGCTCCCAGAACTGTTTCATCCGGGAATGGGCGCCACTGTCGAGATGCCCGCTAAAACCGGGACCGAAATAGCTGGTGTTGCCTGTGGCGTCGGTGATGATGTCATTCCCCCAGTAGTCGAAAACGCGGCCGTGCGGGTTGGCAAAACCATAGGGCACATAGCGGTCGAAACGGCTGGTGCGGGGCTCGTAGCGGTAGATGGCGCCATTCACGTTGCGCACGGGTCCGCCCAGCGTTTCCACATTGGTCCGATGGAAGACCCCATCGCTGAAATACAGGGCGCCTCCGGGCTCGTAGCAGATGGAGTTCGTTTCGTGGTGGGAATCCGCCGCGTCCAGTCCTTGGACAATGCGCTCTTTCCAGTCCGCCTTACCATCGCCGTCGGTGTCGCGGACATACCACATGTCGGGCGACTGCATGACGAGAACACCGTCCTTGTAAAGCTGGAAGCCGGTGGGACAATTGAGGCCGTCCAGGAAGGTGGTGCACTTGGTGAACTTGCCGGTTTCCGGATCGATGTCGAAGACAAGCAACTTGTCATAAACCTC
>Ga0116151_10003496_pt1 | contig 14055 bp, 12 predicted proteins | sample AD_UKC117_MetaG_FD_89893 | JGI IMG/M metagenome (GOLD analysis project Ga0116151, IMG submission 89893) | Active sludge microbial communities of municipal wastewater-treating anaerobic digesters from Hong Kong - AD_UKC117_MetaG | ecosystem: Engineered > Bioreactor > Anaerobic > Digestate...
CGCTGTGAAACACGTCGGCGCGTCATGTCCGGATACGCCGGCCTGGCTCCCTTGCGGTCGCAGTTCGGGTGGCATGCTTGCCCTCAAAGGCAAGCATGTGAAGTCGCGCAATCGTGAATGCGGCGCGAGCCCGTCGGGTCGATGACCTAACCTACGATGTACAGATTTGGCGAACGGGCTGATCGTCAGCGGACGACGACGATCGTTCCGGGGGCGGCGCGCAGATGACTGGCGGCGTTGCCCTGGTTGACGGCGATCTCCAGCATGCCAGTCGAACCGATCACGGCCACGATTTCGCCGGGCTTCACGTCGGAATAGGTCGTGTGCAGATTCCCGATCCGCAAAGGTCCGACGTGAACGTTCAGTCGCTCAAGCGGCGAGCGGACGTTCTTGAGGTCCGTGGCGCTGATATTGCTGATGACGTTGCCGAAGTGATCGACGTAGAGGACCTGGCCTTCGAGACCGCCGCGTTCGAGCGACTTGGGCCGATCGATGTTGAGCAGTTCGAGCTGTCGGGAAATCGGTCCGACCTTCTCCATCAGCATGCCCTGCCACAGGTGGCCGGCGACGGGCGCGAATATGTCGCGGCCATGGAAGGTGTTGCTGACTTCATTCTGGTAAAGGCGGGAGTTCTCAATGGCGCGCAGCTCATCCAGGACGAAGTCCCGATGGATGAAGGTCATGAGACCGTTGTCCGGGGCGAGAATCGTCTGATTGCCGTAGCGCGCCGCGAGGATACGGCGGGTGGTCCCGACGCCGGGATCCACCACGGCGATGTGGATGGTTCCGGGCGGGAAGTACTCGAAGGCCTGTCGCAGCACGAACGCGGCGTGGACGACGTCCTGCGGCTGGATCGTGTGCGTAATGTCCACAATCTGGGCGGTCGGCGCGCGTTGAAGGATGACACCCTTCATGCAGGCGACGTAGTGGTCGGCGGCGCCGAAGTCGGAAAGTAACGTGATAACGCTCATCTGTACGTAGTATCGGCGTCCTGTGGTGTCCCGGCGGCCCAGTTTGGGGCGATTCCGTCATCTGAGTGTATGAACGGCCGCGCCGAAGCGTCAACGACCGGAAAAGGCGGGTCCGAAAGCCGCCGCCACGCCCGCCGAGGAAGGCCCCCGATAATGGAAAATCCAGGATTTCCGCGGGTTGCCGCCGTCGCGCCGCCAGCGATCGGACGTGTTCGTAAGTATTTGTGGATGAATTGTTTAGGGATTCATGTCCGATATGGGAATTCGGTCCGTGGCGTTCGGCGGCGGATGGACCGATTCGGATGTGGGGCCTCTCGGCGTGGATTGCGATACTATTCCGAGAGGTTTGAACCCCGCGCCGGGTACGAGTACCTTGCGCATCCCCATCGCCGTTTCCGCTGGAACACGGGTTTGCGACGGGGCACGAGGGCAGAGGCTCGCTGCGAAGGTGGCGGGATTCTACATGTTCGATTTCTCCTGGCTCCGGCCAAGCCGTTCGACAGATCCGCGCCGCAAGGGTGGTCCTCAGAACGCGTCATGGCGCGAACGCATGCGCAGGGCGATCGGCTGGCCGATGGTGGTCGCCGCTGGATTCTGGGCCTGCGCGTCCCTGATCGTCAGCTCGGGCGATGAGCCGCTCGGGTACGTCCCCGGCAAGGAGCTGTTCCAGCCCGTCATCTCCCGCGTCAGTTTCGAGCGCGTGAATCTGCTGCGAACAAACGATCTGCTTCGCAAGGAACAGCAGCAGGTTCCGAACTACTTCCGTTACAACTCGGCGCTCGCGAATCAGATCAAGGGCGAGATTCGATCGCTGTATCTCGATGTCAAGGCCTCGGTGTCCTATGAGGCGTTTGTCACGGAACACGGCGCGCAATGGAAACTGGACCAGCCCCTCTTCGATGTTCTCAAGGCCTGGACGGAGAAGCCGGGCAGCACGCTGGAAGCCGAACTGGCTTCACTTGAAAAGAACCTGAAGCAGGAGCCGATGACGGCGCGCCCGGGGATTGAACGGACAGTCAATTACACCGGGGAATACGTCGAACTTGAGACCGGCGAAGGCCGCGACGGCCTGAAGCGATATCGGCAGGTTCCCAGCGCCGAAGTGACCTATGCGGCGAACACGAAGCACGTGACGGAGCTTGCGAAAGTCGTCGTTCCGTCGGGGCTGCCCGCTGAAGCGAGGCCGTTGTTCGAGTCGATTGTGTCGAACGCGATCACGCCGGAAGGCGCTTCACCCAACCCCGTCTATATCTACGACGAGGAAAAGACAAAATCGGAGCTGGACCTGAAGGCCGCGTCCGTTGAGCCGGTGAAGGACACTTACAACAAGGGCGATCGACTCGTCGCCGCCGGAAAGATCACCCAGGAGACGTACGCGCTGCTGGAGGCGGAACACGCCGAGTACCTGAAACAGCGCGAAACGGACAAGGAACTGGCCGCCGAATGGAACAAGCGGCGCCTGGGACTGATGGGCGTGACCTTCCTCCTGACCATCGGTCTGTCCGTGTTCACGTTCAAGTGCCAGCCGAGAATCGCCCAGAAGGCGCCGCGGGCGCTGGGCGTCGCCACACTGCTGATCGGCATGGCCGCCTTCGATCGTTTCGTCCTGCTGGAGATCGGCAACTCGCCGATGTGGGCCGTCACGACAGTGACGATGACCGCGGCGATCCTGACAGTCGCCTACAGCCAGCTGTTCGCGTTCGGCGCCACGGCGGCGCTGGCGCTGCTGACGGCGCTGATCCTCGGGGCGCCGTACGGCCTGATGGTCATGCTTGTGACGGTCGCGGCCGTGACGACGCTGATGCTTCGGGAAATCCGAACGCGCATGAAGATGGTGAAAGTCGGTGTGGCGACGGCGATTGCGGCCGGCGTCAGCGCCGCGTTTACGCTGGCCGCGGACGGTCAGCCGATCTCGACGGACGTGGTCGTCGCGTCGATCGCGGCCTTCGTCGGCGTGGGCATCGTGCTCGTGCTGCTGCCCGTGATCGAACGCGCTTTCCGCATCACGACAAGCCAGACGCTGCTCGAGTGGGCCGACACGAGCAAGCCGATTCTTCGCGAACTCATTGAAAAGGCGCCGGGCACATGGCAGCACAGCCACCTGCTGGGCAGCATGGCCGAGACGGCGGCGGAAGAGGTCGGCGCGAACGGTCTGCTCGTTCGCGTTGGCGCCTACTACCACGACATCGGAAAGACGTGCAAGCCGCACTACTTCATTGAGAATCAGGACGCCAACATCAGCGCCCATCGCGGGCTCGCGCCGAGCATGAGCCTGCTCGTCATTCTGTCGCATGTGAAGGACGGACTGGCGCTGGCGAAGGAACACGGCGTCCCGCCGGTACTGCACCAGTTCATTGCCGAGCATCATGGAACCACTGTCGTTCGCTACTTCCACCATCTCGCCAGCGAGGAAGCGAAGGCGAGCGGCTATTCGTCGCGTGAAGTCAGCGATACGGATTTCCGTTATCCGGGTCCCAAGCCTCGGACGAAGGAGACGGCGATCCTGATGGTGTGTGACGGCGTCGAAGGCGCCGTGCGATCGCTGCACGAACCGACGCCGGGGCGGATCGAGGCCGTCGTGCATGACGTCCTGATGGCGCGCCTGATGGACGGCCAGTTCGATGACTGCGACATCACGCTCCGAGAGCTCGCGCTGGTCGAGCGCAGCCTCGTGAAGAGCCTGCGAGCGATCCACCACGGACGCATCGCCTACCCGAAGGCGAACGAGTCGTCGCGTGCAAGAGCGAAGACGGCATGAGCGCGTCCGAGGAGTCCATTCCCTCCGCCGCCGACGAGCCCGAGCCTGAATCGGGGATCGAGATCGCCGTCTCGGGCTGTCCCTCGCCGCTTGCCGAGGTTCTGCGGCGGGCGGCGGAACTGTCCCTGACGACTCATGGCGTGCAGCGCGGCAGCTTGGAGATCGCAGTCGTCGACGACGCCGAGATGAGCGCGCAGCACGCCCGCTGGATGGACGACGATTCCACAACGGATTCCCTGGCGTTTGACCTGAGAGACGAACCCGACGAAGACCTCGTCGATGGTCAGCTGATCGCGTGCGAGTCCGTCGCTCGACGGCGCGCCGAAGCGGCCGGTCACGACTGGCGCGACGAACTGACGTTGTACGTCGTCCATGGCTGCCTGCATCTCTGTGGTTTTGACGATCACGATCCAGAGGAATCCGCCGAGATGCATCGGGAAGAGGATCGGATTCTGGTGGCGCTGGGACTGCCCCCTGTATTCGCCAGGGGAGAAGCGCGTGACGAAGGAGCGTCGGAATGAGAGTTGCGGCCATACAGCTGGCGATACACCCGTCTTCCCGCACCACGACGATGCAGCGGGCAATCCACGAGATCGATCGCGCGGCGGAGATGGATCCGGCGCCGGATCTCGTCGTTCTGCCGGCGTTCGTCGACACGTGCGTCGATTCGCCGGACGACGTCCTGGAGAAGGGCGTGGGACCCACGGCGGCGACGTGCGGGTTTCGTGCGCGAAGCTGGGGCGTCTTCGTCGCGATGGGGATGGCGGAACGCGCGCGGCCGAGGCCGCGACTCAACGGTCTGTTGTTCGATCATGACGGCGACGATCTGCTGATCCAGTCCCTGACGCGGCCGGGGACCGCGCTCGCCGAGCGCTTCGACGCCTCGACGGAACGGCTGGAAGCGGCGGAAACGCTTCTGGGGCGCATCGCCGTGCTTGTCGACGACGACATCGTGGACGAGGCGTCATGGAATGATGTGGTTGCGGGGGGCGCCCAGTTGATTGTCGGCGTCGTTGGCGCCGGCGCGACGAGTGAGAAGTCGTTCGCCTCGGCGTTGTCCGATCTGGCGAAGCGATTCCATCGGCCGGTCGTTGTGGCGGACGTCACGACGTGCGGTAAGAAGGGCGCCGTGCGCCGGCGCGGCGTGAGTCGCATAGTCGCGGCCGATGGCGAAGTCGTGGCCGAGGCCGAGGCGGATACGGCGACGATTCTTGTCGCGGATCTGACGCTTCCGGCCGCCGCCGTGGTGGACGAATCCGTGGCCACATCCGGTTCGGGAGATTGACGAGAGGCGTCGTGCTCATCGGTTTCATGATTCTCTGGACGATTCTCGCCGTCTTCTTCGGAACGGCCGTCATCGCTGCGCGCTTCGCATCGCCGACACGACTGTCGACGCTGATGGGACCTGAAAAGGCGGCGCTGCGGCTCGATCCCTTCTTCGAAAACCAGGATGAATTCGCGCGATGCGCCCTGGGGTATCGACAACTGGCGATCGTCGCGTTTGTGCTGACACTGAATTCGTATGTGGCGAACCTCGACGCCGGCGCCCTGCGCTGGCTGTGGTTCTGGCTGATCTGCATTCCATGGCTGGTGATCGTCGGTGTTGCCGTTCCGACGGCGTGGGCGCGACACGCCGGTGACAGTTTTCTGTCCCGGACGATCGGTCTGCTCGATTCGATTCGAATTGCCAGTCGGCCTTTTCTCGTGGTGCAGGACTTCATCGGTGAAATTGTTCGTCGCCTCGCCGGGGCGCCGCGAGAGGACGATCCGGAGTCCGACGAGGTCGAGCGGGAGATTCTGGACGCCGTGCGGCATGGCGAGACGCGCGGCGCCGTGGATGCGACGGAGACGGAGATGATCCGTTCCGTCATGGTGCTCGACGAGACGAGCGTCGGCGAAATCATGACGCCGCGGACGGACATCGTGGGCATCGCCGCCGACGCGCCGCTGGATCATGTGCTGCACGTCGTGCGCGAGGAGGGGCATTCGCGCATTCCCGTCTATGAAGGCACGATCGATCATGTCATCGGCATCCTGTATGCGCGCGACCTGCTGATCGCTGACGACGGGGATTTCTCGATCCGCGAGAAAATGCGAGATGTGACGTTCGTGCCCGAAACGAAGGACCTCGCCTCGCTGCTGCGGGAATTCCAGGCGAACCGCGTCCACATCGCGATTGTGCTGGACGAATACGGCGGCACGGCGGGGCTCGTGACGATCGAGGACATCCTTGAGGAGCTTGTCGGCGAGATTGCGGACGAACACGACGAGCCGCCGATTCCTCCCATCCAGCGCATCGACGACAAGACGGCGGAGGTCGACGCGCGGCTGCGCGTCGACGAGATCAACGACGAACTCGATCTTTCGCTGCCCGAGGACGACGCCTACGACACGATCGGCGGATTTGTGCTGAGCAAGATGGGCCGGATTCCGCGGACGAGCGAGTCCTTTGTCGAAGGCGACATCCGGATCGAAGTCGTTGAGGCGGCCGATCGCGTCGTGAATCGTCTGCGGATTCAGCGGCTGGAACCCGTGGCGGAGGATTGAGTCGTGGCGCTCGTGAAGGACTCGGCGATCGTCCTGCGCCGACTCGATTTCAGCGAGACTTCCCAGGTCCTCGCCGTCTTCACTCGCGAACACGGCCAGCAGCGTGTCATCGCCAGGGGCGTGAAGCGCAGCACGAAATCGCGAGCCGGTATCGGCATCGATCTCCTCGAAAAAGGCGACATCGTATTCTCGGCGCGACCGGGCAAGGAAGATCGACTCGCCACGCTGACCGAGTGGCGGCAACGCGATGGTTATCGTCATGTTCGCGAAGACCTTGGCAGGCTGTACGCCGCCGAATACGCCGCCGACGTGACGACGCAACTGACGGAAACGCACGACCCGCACGCCGGATTGTTCGACGCCCTGGATGCGTTTCTTCAGTCACTTGCCGACAGCGCCGCGGAGGATGCGCTGTCCACGTACCTGTGGCGCATGCTGCGCGAAATCGGATTGCAGCCTCAGCTGGACGCCTGCGTGAGCTGTGGTCGCGACACGACGGGCGCCGGCGCGCTGTATTTCAGTTCGCACCAGGGCGGCGCGATCTGCTGTGACTGCGAGTCATCGGCGCTGGAAAAAAGACTGTTGTCGAAGGAAACGGCGCAGCTGTTGGCGCTCGGTCGCGACACGATTTCGGGGCGAGCCTTCCCGCTTCTGGATTACCACCTGCGCGAAACGATGGGCCGTCCGTCGAGGCTGTCGGCGCTGGTGCGCCGGACGTTTGGTGTCCGCCATCGGGCGTGAAATCCGGGTGGGGGGCGGTTTTACCTTAGTAAAACGATTTTCTTCGGCGTTTTTTCTTGACTTGACGCCGCGTCAAATCCCCTGTTGCGGATGGACATGGGATTTTTGCGAGTTTATCATACTCAGATCGGTACCGATGTCGGAGGTCAGTCGAACACGTTGGCTCTTTCGGCCACGCAACTCTGCGACTCTGAACGACGATGCCATGGCAGGGTCCGCCTGTGGGACCATTTCTTAGCGACCCGGAAAGTTGATAGGAGGTCGCACTGGCCCAATTTGTTAGGAAGAAACAATGGCCAAGAAGTTGTACGTTGGGAACCTGAGCTATTCCGTCACGGCGTCGGAACTCCAGGAAATGTTCGGTCAGTATGGCCAAGTCGTCAGCGCCGAAGTGATTGAAGATCGACACACCGGTCAGAGCAAGGGCTTCGGTTTCGTCGAAATGAGCTCGGATGACGAAGCTCAGCAGGCGATCGATGCGCTCGACAACACGGAAAGCAACGGCCGCACGCTGAAGGTCAATGAAGCGCGACCTCGCGAAGATCGCGGACCGCGCGGCGGCGGCGGTGGCGGCGGCTATCGCAGCGGTGGCGGCGGCGGCGGCGGCGGTGGCTACCGCGGCGGTCGCGGCGGCGATCGCGGCGGACGCGATCGCTACTAAGCGGCGCCTACGCAGCAACGCAGTTAAAAGAGAGAGGAGCGTTTCGACGCTCCTCTCTTTTTTCATGCGCAGTGGCCGGGTTCATGAGGCGCTCCGAAGGCACGCGCGATGGGAACCCCGGATTCCGGAAGGTCACACACTCGGCGTTGCCAACGGCGCGCATACACTGGCGGGCGTTGCGACAACGCGTTTCGGAAGGCGTCCCGACGGGACGCGCTACGGGAGCCCCGGGCAAGTGCAGGTCGCGAAGCGACCGGAACGCAGCCCGGGGTTAGAGACATTGTATCGTATTAAGTCCTGCAGGGACGTTCTGATTTCAATCCCACACGTATCGTTCATCGAACTTGATCTTGTTTCGTTTGAGGAACAACCGAAACTCATCCTGAAATGATCGCGTTCGATGATGCTCCTCCTGCCTCTCGATGTAGGCGACAACGCTTGCAACGTTGGATTCCGACACGGCGAACGCGCCGTAGCCGGCCTGCCATGCGAATGCGCGGAATTCGTCGCCCTTCGCCTTGATCCACCTGGATGACGAGGCTTTCACATCCTTGATGACGTCGCTCAACGCGTGTGTGCGTGACAGGTCGAACAGCGCGTGCACGTGATCGTCGACGGAGTTGATCAATAGCGGTGCGCAAGTTAGCCCCTTGAGCACAGTTGCCATGTAGGCGTGCATTTCATCGCGGATGGCGTTTGCAATGAGGGGTTCGCGATGTTTGGTTGAGAAAATCATATGGACGTGAAGGTTGGAGAGCGATTGCGACATGGATTCACCTCGACTCGTGATTGGCGTGAATGTGGAATTGCCGAGTTGGCATCGTAGTGATGGGTTGTCAATTGAGAAATCGAATGATGATCTCGGGAGTGCCAACAAGGTGGCGTAGAACGCCCTTACAGGGCTTGATTTCGTGTGGGGCGGTCAACCCGGGGCTGCACTCCGACCGCATTCGCGGTCTTCGTTTGCCCCGGGCTCCCGTAGGTCACGCTTTCAGCGTCGGGGGAATGATGGCAACTATTCGCTTGCCCCGGGTTTCCGTGGAGCACGCCTTTTGAAGTGGATCTTTCTGAGGGGGCGAGTCGTCGCGCGTCAGCAACGGCAATCACGCTCTGTTGGGGAAGTACGAATACGCGATTCGAAAGGCGTCCCGAAGGGACGCGCTACGGGTGCCCCGGGCAGGTGCAGGTCGCAACGCGACCGGAACGCAGCCCGGGGTCCGCATCGTTTCGCGTTTCACTGATTCCTGAAGGGACGACCTACGTTCAGGCCTGGTCGAGACGACACAGCGATTTGTTTCGGCAAGACGACGCGTTTGCAGATTCCTGGAATCGCGCACGGATCCACGTAATCGCAAATGGCGATCGCGCTGATACGGATGGAAATGGACAGGGAGTGGGTCGCGGCAATCAGCCCGCCAGCAGTTCGATCGCCTTGTCGCCCAGATGGTCGCGAAGCTTCGCGAGGGCGCGACGTTCGATCTGGCGGATGCGTTCCTTGCTGATACCGATGTCGCGACTGATGGCGTCGAGCGTGTCGGGGCCACTCGAGGATGCGAGACCGAAGTGTCGCTCAACGATCTTGCGTTCGCGGCTGGTGAGGGCGGCGAGGCCCGCGGCCACCGTCTTCTGGACGGCGGATCTGGAGGATTCCTCGATCGAGAGCGTCGGAGCGCGATAGTCCCGCGCGGCGGCCAGGAATTCGTCGTGACCCGTGCGGAAGCGATCGCGTCGCGAATACTCCTCGGGGATCGAACGTGCGAAGGCGCGCTTGACGGCCCACGTCGCATAGGTGCTGAACTTGAAGCCCTTGGCGTAGTCGAACTTCTCGACAGCCCGCATCAGGGCGACATTGCCGTCGCTGATCAGTTCGAAGAGCGACGCGTCGAACTGGGCGCCGAGATGCCGCTTGGCGATGTTCACGACGAGCCGCAGGTTGGCCTGCGTGATCTTCTTCTTGATCACGATGGCCATGTCAATCTCGGCGTCCACCGCGGCGATATCCGACGTTGTGGCTTGTTCGGGCGAGGCGGCGACATGCTGTCGCAGGCGCTCGGCCCGATGCATACGGTAGTTCATCTGCTGGAACAGAAGCCGCTCCTGATCCGCCGTGAGCAGCGGCGTGCGATAGAGGGCCTGCAGATAGGCCGGCAGCCCGGCCGGAACACGGGCGGCCATCTCATCGGCCGATTCCGATTTGAGCGGAGAGGCCGGCTCGGCGTACAGGATCGAGTCTTCGGCGTCGGGCAGATCAAATGACTCGTTGAAGATGTAGTCCAGCGGACCGGCGCAGAGTTCGGACAGTCGGCAGTCCGTGATCGCCCGGCCAATCTCCGAGACGCTGCGATGGAAGCGCGACGCCAGGGCGTCCAGCGCCTCGCCCTCCATGAAGGCGTTGTAGATAACCTCTTTTTCGTCCAGCTTGCGGGCGTTTTCCGCCTTGTCGAACAAGGCGTGCTTCGGGTTGTCGAAGTCGAAGTTTCGCAGCGTGTAGCGAATCGTCTCAACGGCGCGACCCGTCTCCTCGGCCAGCTTGAGCGTGACGGCGTGCAGCGTGGCTTCGCCGGTCGCCACGAGCTCGCGGGCTCGCGAGATAATCGCTTCGCGCTCGTCGTCGCCCATCAGCTGGAAGGCGCCGCCGCGCTGAATCAGATCCTTGTTTCGAGCCACAAACACGCGAACGCTTCGCGCCGTGTAGCCGATGCGAGGCCGTTCCCCGGCGCGGGCGAACCAGCAGCCGAGCAGACCGCGCTTGCGCCAGCGGGAAATCGTCTTTGTAGATACGTTGAATCGACTGGCGAGCATGTCGGCGTCGTAAACGCGGCCGAACGCCGTGTCATATGGAAGGGGCTGTTCCGCCGTGAGGTCCTCGGCGAGGCTGACGAGGTCGTCGATCAGCGTCTTGCCGCGCATCGGGACTTCCGTTGTCGTCGAGGGGCGCCTGGAAGTGTAGCCCGTTACATGGAACGCCACGAACGAGAATGGATACTCCCGGGCGGGATCGATCAGCTGGATCGCACGGTCCACACCGGCAATCTGGCGAAGGCGCAATCGTGCGGGGGACATCTTGAGCTCATGGCTGAGCTGCGACATCTCCTGACACTTGTATCGCTTCATCGAAACTGCCTCCGCGCCGGCGGGTTTGCACGTCGGGACCCAGAGACGGGGCCGGGTAGGTCGGATGCGTGGCCCGTCGCCTCCTGAGCGAGCTTGTGGTTCGTTAAATCGTATCGGCGAGGCTGATGTAAAGTCAATAAAAATCATGATTAAGGGGCGTCTGGACAGGATTGCCCCGTTGGGGCAGGATAGGAACCGCGTTGCGGGTGTGGTTTATGCAACGCCCCATAAAACAAGAGGTTACAACATGGCGCGCATCGAGCCCTTCACGGCGATTCGATTCAATTCCGCGGATGTCTCCCATCTGATCGCCCCCCCATACGACATTTTGGACGAGTCTGACAAGGCAACGCTTCAGGGGAAGGATGATCACAATATCGTCGGCATCGATCTGCCTCACATGCCACCGAAGACCGCCGGGCCGGATGAGGTCTATCTGAAGGCGGCGGGGGACCTGACCTGCTGGCTCGACATCCGAGCGCTTGTTCGGGACGGTCGACCGGGGCTCTACGTCTATCACCAGACGTACAAGCTCGGCGGCAAAACGCTGACCCGGAAGAAGTTCTTCGCCCGGCTTCGGCTGGAGGAACTGGGCAAGGGGCAGATCTTCGCCCATGAGCAGACGTTCGGCGGTCCCAAGGAGGACCGGCTCAAACTGACGACGGCGACGCGATGCAACGTCAGCCCCATCTTCGGTCTCTACCCGGACGCGACCAATGAGATCTCGGAGCTGATTGGCGAGGCGATCGAGGGGGAGCCGTCGCAGCAGGGCATGCTGGACGGCGTCGAGAACAAGCTCTGGGTGATCGACGATCTGCCCACGATCAAGAGCATCCAGGTCCGCATGGCGGACAAGCCGATCTTCATCGCCGACGGACATCATCGCTACGGGACGGCCCTGATGTATCGCGACCAGTATATTGCGGAATATGGGCAGGTCGCTGAGGACGATCCAGTGAACTTCGTTCTGGCGGTACTGGGCGGCATGGAAGATCCGGGGGCGACGATCCAGCCCTATTTCCGATCGATGACGAATCTGCCGGGCGTGACGTCGAATGAACTGAAGGAAACACTCGCCGACGCGTTCGAGTGGAAGGCGACGGCCATGCCGAAGGACGACGCGGCGCTGGCCAAGGTCCTTGCCAAGGCCAGTGCTCAGGCGATTGCGCTGTATGTGGCGAAGGATGACGCGTGCGCAATCGTCACACCGAAGCATCCGGATCCGCTCGCGGGGCTGGAGAAAGGCCACAGCGAGGCGTGGCGAACGTTGTCCTACACGATCCTCCACAAGCTGATCATCGATCGACTCGTGTCGCCGAAGCTGAACGGCGGCGAACCCGTCGCCATGCACTATCAGAAGTCGATGGCCGAATCGATCGCGGACGCCAAGGCGAACTCGGGTGTCGCCTGCCTGATGCAGGCGACAACGATGACGCAGCTCCGTGACATCTGCACGGCGGGGGACCTGATGCCGCAGAAGTCGACCTACTTCTATCCGAAGCTCGCGACGGGAATGGTGATCAATCCGTTATATTGATTGACTCCAGGCGCGCCGGATCTGGGTAAACCGTTTCGTGTCTATCTGGGCATCGCGAATCAAATCGTGCTGCATCGACTGTGTGCGATTCGAAGCTGAAATCTTGATTCCAGCTCGTGCACGTACTCGTATTCGCGGAATCGCCATCCGATCCAGGAAAGGACGCAAGAATGGCTGGCGCGGACATCACACACGCGGAGAGGTATATACGCGGAACACAGAAGGAACGCTGGAAGATCGCCCAGGATGTCTTCAAGCGAGTCACTCGTCGATTCGGAGCGTCGGCCACAGGCGGCTACTCAAATCATCTTCCGATGTGTATGGATGGCGAGACGGGTTTGTATTTTCGGTACATCCCCGGCGGCACATTTCGAATGGGCCTGAGTGAGGACGAGGAAAAGGCTGCGGAAGCAATCAGTCCGATTTACCGGGAGCATTACACGAGGATGCGCCCGTGTCGCGAAGTCACTGTTCGCGGATTCCTGCTGATGGTCACGACGCTTATCAATCGTGACTATTGGCGATTGACCAACCAGCCTGTCGCGCCATTCAAGGGCATCGATTTCCCCGCGACGATGACGCATGAGGATGCCGTCGCACTGGGCTCGCGATTCGGCTACAGGTTGGCAACTGAGGCGGAATGGGAATACGCCTGTCGAGCCATGACGACATCACTCTTTGTGTGGGGCGATTCGCTCCTCGACGACGACGGCCTGCACCGCTGGCTCATTAACGATTTCTGCGGGTTTCAGGATCTCGAATCCAACGCATTCGGGCTGTTCGGATTGTATCATGGCGAATGGTGCGGCGATGTGTGGCGAGTGGACTATAACGAGTCCACGTCGCCGAGCGAAAGCGACTTCGTGGTTCGCGGCGGCGGATCGCAGTTCTGGCCTTGGCAAGGGGAGCAATGGCTATGGTGCGTTTCGGCAATGCGTGCTCCGACACACGAGATTGATGAAGACAAATGTGCAGCGGTTCGATTTGTTGTCGATATTCCGAAGCTGCGGAAAGGATGGTGACGCAATCCCACTGTGTCTCGCATCAGATCCGTACGATTCTCGCGATTAATCGCTGACGGCTCGAATTCAAGAAGGACTCCTATGGATCGCCCGAGTTTCTTCAAGACGCCCGCCGCCTTTCGCGCGTGGCTGAAGAAGCGCCACAAGACGAAGGACGAACTCCTCGTCGGCTACTACAAGAAACACACGGGCAAGCCGTCGATGACGTGGCCCGAGAGCGTGGCCGAGGCGCTGTGTTTCGGATGGATCGACGGTATCCGCCGCAGTATCGATGACACGTCCTACATGATCCGGTTCACGCCGCGGCGAAAGACCAGCCGCTGGAGCGCCGTCAACGTCCGGATGATGGCGGAGCTGGAGGCGGCCGGAAAGATGACAGCGGCGGGACGCGCCATCTTCCAGGCTCGCAAGGACCCGGCGGACGCCGGCTACGCCACGAAACACCACGACGCCGAATTCGACAAACCGCGGATCGCCGCGTTCCGAAAGCACAAGGCGGCGTGGAAGTTCTTCCACGCGCAGCCGCCAGGCTATCAGCGCCGCATTCGCCACTGGATCATGAGCGCCAAACGCGACGAGACGCGCGACAAGCGCCTCGCCACGCTGATCGAGAAGTCTGCGGCGGGGGAGCGGCTCTTCTGATCCGCGTCAGGGGCCGAGCAGCGCCGTGATAAACGCGTCGATGTCCAGGCCATTCTCCTGTC
>Ga0116151_10003497_pt1 | contig 14051 bp, 13 predicted proteins | sample AD_UKC117_MetaG_FD_89893 | JGI IMG/M metagenome (GOLD analysis project Ga0116151, IMG submission 89893) | Active sludge microbial communities of municipal wastewater-treating anaerobic digesters from Hong Kong - AD_UKC117_MetaG | ecosystem: Engineered > Bioreactor > Anaerobic > Digestate...
AACCTCTTAATTCGTGTAAAAGAACATTTAAAGATTCAGGTATTCCCGGTTCGGGCATTGCCTCTCCCTTTACAATAGCCTCGTAAGCCTTAGCTCTACCCATTACATCATCGGATTTAATGGTAAGTATTTCCTGAAGGACATGAGAAGCGCCAAATGCTTCCAAAGCCCAAACTTCCATTTCTCCAAAACGCTGTCCACCAAACTGAGCTTTACCACCAAGAGGCTGCTGAGTAATAAGAGAGTATGGTCCTATTGAACGCGCATGCATTTTATCGTCAACCATGTGGCCTAACTTAAGCATGTAAATAATACCTACTGTAGCCGGTTGGTCGAAACGTTCACCAGTTCCTCCATCGTATAGATAAGTCTTTCCATACCTTGGAACACCTGCTTTTTCAGTCCATTGGGTAATATCTTCCAACGTTGCACCATCAAAAATTGGAGTGCTAAATTTAACACCAAGCTTTTGTCCAGCCCAACCCAAAACAGTTTCGTAGATTTGTCCAAGGTTCATTCGCGAAGGCACTCCCAAAGGATTAAGCACAATATCTACAGGACTTCCATCTTCGAGAAATGGCATATCTTCATCACGAACAATTTTGGCTACAATACCTTTATTTCCATGTCGTCCGGCCATTTTATCACCTACCTTAACCTTACGCTTCTTAGCTATATAAACCTTTGCCAATTGCATAATACCAGCAGGCAACTCATCGCCTATTGTCAAATTGAATTTTTTACGCTTAAATTCGGCATCAATCTCTTTCCACTTCAGAATGTAATTTTGAACAAGTGATTTGATAAGTTCATTCTTAGCCTTATCGGTAGTCCACTTGTTAGGATTTACATTCATGTAGTCGATTTCGGAAAGCATTTTCTGTGAAAACTTAACGCCTCTAGGAACAATTTCCTGACTTAAGTTATCGAAAACACCTTGAGAGGTTTTACCATTAACCAGAATAAATAACTTATCGACAAGTTTAGTATGCAATTCTCCTACTTGACGGTTAAATTCAACATCAAGCTTTTCGACCAACGTTTTTTCCGTTAATTTAACCTTGCGTTGATCTTTTTCATCCTTAATTGCTCTGGAGAAAAGCATTTTGTCGATTATCACACCATACAATGATGGTGCGGCTTTTAAAGAAGCATCTTTAACATCGCCAGCTTTGTCACCGAAAATTGCACGGAGCAACTTTTCCTCGGGAGTTGGATCCGATTCTCCTTTTGGAGTAATTTTCCCAATAAGGATATCGCCTGGAACAACGTTTGCTCCTACCCGAATCATTCCGTTTTCATCGAGGTTTTTGGTTGCTTCTTCCGAAACATTAGGAATATCGGAGGTTAACTCCTCCATTCCACGTTTAGTATCGCGAACTTCCAAAATGTACTCATCCACATGAATAGAAGTAAACATATCTTCGCGAAGCAAACGCTCACTAATTACAATAGCATCCTCGAAGTTATACCCTTTCCAAGGCATAAAGGCAACTTTCAGATTTCTACCCAGAGCTAATTCTCCATTTTGAGTAGCATATCCTTCTGTAAGAACATCGCCTTTGTTAACATGTTGTCCTTTAACCACAATTGGCTTTAGGGTAACAGAGGTACTTTGGTTGGTTTTCTTAAATTTCGGAAGTCTGTATCGTTTAACCTCAGGATCAAAACTTACAAATAATTCGTCCTCGGTACGGTTATAACGAATCAGAATTTCATCTGCATCAACATATTCAACAGTACCATCTTCTTCGGCAACTATCTGTACCCTACTGTCTTTAGCCACAGCGCCTTCAAGACCTGTACCTACAATAGGAACTTCGGGTTGCAAAAGCGGAACTGCCTGTCGCATCATGTTCGATCCCATAAGAGCTCGGTTAGCATCGTCGTGTTCCAAGAAAGGAATTAACGAAGCCGCAATAGAGGCAATTTGGTTAGGAGCAACGTCCATCAAATCGACATTTTCCTTTTCTGCAAGAGGAAAATCGCCTTCGTAACGAGCTTTAACTTTAGCGTTTATAAACGCACCATTTTCGTTGATAGGCGCATTTGCCTGAGCAATAATCTTAGCTTCTTCTTCCTCCGCGCTCAGGTAAACAACTTCGTTGTCACTTAAACCAACTTTACCTTCTTCAACCTTTCGGTATGGAGTTTCGATAAAACCTAAATCATTTATCCTTGCATATACGCACAACGATGAGATAAGTCCAATGTTTGGTCCTTCAGGAGTCTCGATTGGACAAAGACGACCATAATGAGTATAGTGCACATCACGAACTTCGAAACCAGCACGCTCACGCGAAAGACCACCAGGTCCTAATGCAGACAAACGACGTTTGTTTGTCATTTCGGCCAATGGATTAGTTTGATCCATGAACTGCGAAAGCTGGTTGGTTCCAAAAAACGAGTTAATTACAGAAGATAGCGTTTTAGAGTTAATAAGATCTATCGGAGTAAATACCTCGTTATCGCGAACATTCATACGTTCACGAATGGTACGAGACATACGAGCCAACCCCACACTAAACTGGGCAGCAAGTTGCTCTCCAACGGTTCTAACCCTACGATTACTTAAGTGATCTATATCGTCAACCTCTGCTTTAGAGTTGATAAGTTCAATAAGATATTTTATAATTTCAATAATATCTTCCCTAGTAAGAACCTTAACGTCAACAGGCGTGTTAAGGTTTAACTTTTTATTAATACGGTAGCGTCCTACTTCACCTAAATCGTATCGCTTATCGGAAAAGAAAAGCTTATCGATTACATCGCGAGCAGTTGCTTCGTCGGGTGGTTCAGAGTTACGGAGCTGCCTATAAATATGAACCACTGCCTCTTTCTCGGAGTTACAGGGATCCTTTTGCAGCGTGTTATAAATAATAGCATAATCCGAAATATTCTGGTTTTCCTTGTGTACTAAAATTGATTTAGTACCAGAATCGATAATGGCATCAATATGCTCATTTTCAATAATAGTCTCACGGTCGAGTATAACCTCATTACGTTCGATGGAAACAACCTCTCCAGTATCCTCATCAACAAAATCCTCTATCCAGGATTTTAGTACACGAGCGGCTAAACGTTGACCAACAACTTTTTTAAGATTAACTTTAGAAACTTTAACTTCTTCGGCCAGATTAAAAATTTCGAGAATATCCTTATCGCTTTCGAAACCAATAGCACGTAACAGTGTTGTTACTGGCAACTTCTTTTTACGATCGATATATGCGTACATAACATTGTTAATGTCCGTAGCAAATTCGATCCAAGAGCCCTTAAACGGAATTATTCGGGCAGAATATAACTTTGTTCCGTTAGGATGAATGCTTTGCCCAAAAAATACACCAGGAGAACGGTGCAACTGAGAAACAACTACACGCTCTGCTCCATTTATAACAAAAGTTCCTCTTGGAGTCATGTAGGGGATTGTACCCAAGTAAACATCCTGTACTACCGTATCAAAATCCTCGTGCTCGGGATCGGTACAGTAAAGTTTTAATTTTGCTTTGAGTGGGACGCTATAGGTTAAACCTCTGTCCAAGCACTCTTCGATTGAGTATCGAGCTGGATCAACAAAGTAATCCAAAAACTCCAATACAAAATTGTTCCGAGTATCGGAAATTGGAAAATTCTCCATGAAAACTTTATGTAACCCCTCTTGTTTTCTCTCTTCTGGAGTAGTTCCTAACTTGAAAAATTCATTAAACGACTTTAATTGAATTTCAAGAAAGTCGGGGTACTCATATTTAATTTGAGTTCTGGAGAAATTTATTCGTGAATTATTATTATGAGACATCGCAATGAAATTGGTTGAACTGAAAATCATAACAATAAAAAGGCTTAGAATCTAAAAATAGATTCTAAACCTTAATACCTGATATAGGCTTTCGCTATTTAAGTTCAACTTCTGCTCCTGCCTCTTCGAGTTTTGCTTTAAGAGATTCAGCCTCTTCCTTAGAAACACCTTCCTTGATAGCTTTAGGAGCAGCGTCAACTAAGTCTTTAGCTTCCTTCAAACCTAAACCTGTAAGTTCTTTAACAAGTTTAACAACTTGTAATTTGGCTCCGCCAGCTGAAGTTAAAATAACATCAAACTGAGTTTTTTCAGCGGCACCAGCACCGCCTTCAGCAGGTGCGGCAGCAACAGCTACAGCTGCAGCAGCAGGTTCAATACCATATTCGTCTTTAAGAATCTTGGCTAACTCATTAACTTCTTTAACAGAAAGAGTTACCAAATCATCTGCAAATTTTCTAAGATCTGCCATTGTGTTAAGTGTTTAAAATTGTTTTCAAACTTAAATAATTACTCCTTTTTTTCAGATAGTGTTTTAACAACACCTGATATAATCTGTCCGCCTGATTGAAGAGCTGATATAACATTGCGAGCAGGTGATTGCAATAAAGCCACCACATCGGCAACAAGTTCGTTTTTGCTCTTAAGCGCAGCAAGAACTTCTAGTTGATTTTCACCAACATATACAGATTCTTCAACAAACGCGGCTTTTAATAAAGGCTTAGGATGTGCCTTACGAAATTCCTTGATTAACTTAGCTGGAACATTACCAGTTTCGGTAAACATTACCGAAGTGGCACCTTTAAGCGCATCAAAAAGAGGAGAAAAATCGGACTTGCCAGATTTTTCAAGGGCCTTTTTCAGTAATGCGTTCTTTACCACTACCAACTTTACCTGCTTTTCAAAACATACTCTACGCAATTTGCTCGTAACTTCAGCATTCAACTCTGAAGTATCTGCTAGGTAAAAATGGGGGTACTGGTTGATTTGTTCAGTAAGATGATCAATCAGTATGTTTTTATCTTCCCTTTTCATAATAAGTTGGGTCTGTGAATCTGTTTATTAATTCGATACAGAGAGAGACTTAGCATCAATTGCAATACCAGGACTCATTGTAGTTGATAGGTAAATACTTTTAACGTAAGTACCCTTAGCTGTTGAAGGCTTCAACTTCATGATGGCATTAATAAACTCCATTGCATTATCAACAATCTTCTCAGGATCGAACGATACTTTTCCAATTGACGTATGGATAATTCCAAACTTGTCAACTTTGAAGTCAATCTTACCCTGTTTAACCTCTTTCACAGCTTTTTCCACTTCCATAGTAACCGTACCGCTCTTGGGGTTAGGCATTAAACCACGAGGACCTAGAATACGTCCAAGGGCTCCAATTTTGGGCATAACTGTTGGCATGGTAATAATCACATCAACGTCTGTCCAACCACCCTTAATTTTTTCTACGTATTCATCGAGCCCTACATAATCGGCACCAGCTTGCTTTGCAACTTCTTCCTTATCGGGAGTGCAAAGTACTAGCACACGTATCTGTTTACCAGTCCCGTGTGGAAGGCTTACCACACCACGTACCATTTGATTAGCTTTACGTGGGTCAACACCCAAACGTACATCTATATCAACCGATGCGTCAAATTTAGTGTAAGTAACATCCTTCAACAGAGCAGCAGCCTCCGAAAGTTTATAAAGCTTATCTGGTTCAATTTTCGACAGGGCTACTTTCCTGTTTTTTGTCAATTTAGTCATTGCTCAAAAGAGGTTTAAAGTTAATTACCCGGAAATTCTCCGGTTACAGTAATTCCCATGCTCCGGGCTGTTCCTGCTACCATCTTCATTGCAGACTCGAGGGTAAAGCAGTTTAGATCAGGCATCTTTTCATTAGCAATTTCCTTAACCTGATCCCAAGTAACCGAGGCAACTTTCCTACGGTTTGGCTCAGCCGAACCTTTTTGCTGCTTAGAAACTTCTAGCAACTGTACAGGTACGGGAGGGGTTTTAACAACAAAATCAAAAGATTTATCGCTGTAAACAGTTATCACAACAGGTAATACCTTACCTCCTTGCGATTGAGTTCTTGCATTGAATTGCTTGCAGAACTCCATTATGTTTACCCCTTTAGAACCAAGAGCAGGACCAATTGGAGGTGAAGGGTTTGCAGCACCTCCTTTAATCTGGAGTTTGATGAATCCAGCAACTTCTTTAGCCATAGCGCTTTTGCTCTTTAAATTTTACTCCTTTTCAACTTGCATAAAACTTAACTCCAGTGGAGTTTTTCTGCCGAAGATTTTCACCATAACCTTCAGCTTCTTCTTTTCCTCATTAACCTCTTCGATAACGCCGGAAAAAGAATTGAATGGACCATCAATTACTTTAACCGTTTCGCCTACATAAAAAGGAACACTTAATTCCTCCTCGCTATCGACCAATTCATCGACTTTCCCCAATATGCGGTTAACCTCCGATTGCCTTAAAGGAATTGGATCACCTGTACGAGGATCGCCTAAAAAGCCCATAACGTTTGGAATGTTCCTTAAAATATGAGGAATTTCACCTACCAATGCCGCTTCAATCAGAACATATCCAGGATAAAAAATACGTTCCTTACTGATTTTTTTACCATTTCGTATCTGGTAAACTTTTTCAGTAGGAATAAGCACCTGAGAAATAGAATCTTGGAGGTTTAACCGAGTAATTTCGGATTCAACATACTCCTTAACCTTTTTCTCCTTACCACCAATGGCTCTAAGAACATACCATTTCTTAACTGTTTCTTCCATTTTCAGTCCTGTAAGCCCTGCTTATTAGTAAAGCATTTTGTAAATGATCTTCATCAAATTTTCGAAGGAGATATCCATGACGAAAATTACCAGTGCTATTAATAGGGAAGCAATCATTACAATTAAAGCACTGGATTGAAGTTCTTTCCATGTTGGCCACGAAACCTTTTGCACCATTTCGGTGTAAACTTCGTGAAAGTATTTTGTAATTCTCATCTGTTCGGAGATTTTTTGCACGGGTGGAGAGACTCGAACTCCCAGCCAATGGTTTTGGAGACCACTACTCTACCAATTGAGCTACACCCGTGTGCTAAGGTTGATGCTTTACAGCAATCAACCTTATAGTTAAATTATTCAATAATATCAACTACTTGACCAGCACCAACTGTACGTCCACCTTCACGAATAGCAAAACGTAAGTTCTTGTTAATAGCAACTGGGTAGATAAGCTCAACGGTAATTGTTACGTTATCGCCAGGCATTACCATTTCTACTCCTTCAGGAAGAACAATTTCGCCAGTTACATCAAGAGTACGTAAATAGAATTGAGGACGATAGTGGTTGTGGAATGGAGTGTGACGACCACCTTCTTCTTTCTTCAATACGTAAATCTCTGCTTTAAACTTGGTGTGAGGAGTAATTGAACCCGGTTTAGCAATAACCATACCACGTTTAATTTCCTTCTTATCAACACCACGAAGAAGTAAACCTACGTTATCACCAGCTTCTCCTTCGTCAAGAATCTTACGGAACATTTCAACACCAGTAACAACCGATTTCATTTTGCTAGCGCCAAGACCAACGATTTCAACTTCATCGCTAGTGTGTACAACGCCAGTTTCAATTCTACCAGTAGCAACTGTACCACGTCCTGTAATAGAAAATACGTCTTCAACAGGCATTAAGAATGGTTTTTCATTCTCACGAGGAGGTATAGGAATATACTCATCAACAGCGTCCATAAGTTCCATAACCTTTTCAACCCATTTTTCTTCGCCATTCAAAGCGCCAAGGGCAGAACCACGGATAACAGGAGCGTTATCACCGTCAAATTGGTAGAAATTTAAAAGTTCACGAACTTCCATTTCAACAAGGTCTAGCATCTCAGGATCGTCAACCATATCGCATTTGTTAAGGAAAACAACAATACGAGGCACGTTAACCTGACGAGCTAAAAGAATATGTTCACGAGTTTGAGGCATAGGACCATCTGTAGCAGCAACTACAAGGATAGCACCATCCATTTGAGCAGCACCCGTAACCATGTTCTTAACGTAGTCAGCGTGACCTGGACAGTCAACGTGAGCATAGTGACGTTTTGCTGTTTGGTATTCAACGTGAGCGGTATTAATGGTAATACCTCTTTCCTTTTCTTCAGGAGCATTGTCGATAGAATCGAACGAACGGTATTCGGAAAGTCCCTTTTCTGCTAATATTTTGGTAATTGCAGCTGTTAAGGTGGTTTTACCGTGGTCAACGTGACCAATGGTACCGACGTTTACGTGCGGCTTCGACCTATCAAATTTTTCTTTAGCCATAACTTCAGGTATTAATTTAAATTAGTATTGAACTTGGTTATATTCACAAATAAAAACAAATACTAGAGCCGATGACGAGAATTGAACTCGTGACCCCTTCCTTACCAAGGAAGTGCTCTACCCCTGAGCTACATCGGCTTACAGGTAGAGCGGGAGACGAGACTCGAACCCGCGACCCTCAGCTTGGAAGGCTGATGCTCTACCGACTGAGCTACTCCCGCTTAACTGGCCACTACGGCCAAAACCTAGTGGGGAGAGCAGGATTCGAACCTACGAAGGCATAAGCCAGCAGATTTACAGTCTGCCCCAGTTGGCCACTTTGGTATCTCCCCATAGTGTTGAACTTTTGAGCCGATGGAGGGATTCGAACCCCCGACCAGCTGATTACAAATCAGCTGCTCTGGCCAACTGAGCTACATCGGCATTACGTTTAAAGTTCAACTGTTTCAAGGAACATTTACCTCTCAAAATCGGATTGCAAATGTATAACAATTTTCAATATGCGCAAAAATTTTTCCTTTTTTAATGCAACTTTTTACAAAAACATTTCGCACAAACAACCACAATCCGACCAATGCGCTAATTATATTTTTGTATATCAACTTGTTATACTGTTTTCACTTAAAACTGAAAAAAGCCCCTATTTAGGGGCTTTACAATGAATGGTCAAATATTAATTTCCCCTAAGCCTATCTTTGTGCCTTTGAATTTGAGCTTTTATTGCATCAATACAACCGTCAACAGCTTCTTCAAAACTTTTCGCCTTACGTTCGGCAAAAAGTCCAGACCCAGGCACATCGATCCTAATCTCCACAACTTTATTCTCCAATTCCTGGGTGTTTTCAAGCCGGAGGTAAACCTCAACTTTAACGATATTGTCAAAAAATTTTTCAATTTTCGAAACCTTCTTGTTAATAAAATCAACAAGTTTCTTGTCGGCATCGAATTTAATTGATTGAATCTTAATGTTCATATTAAATCCTCCTTTTTAGTTTAGGCTCTAGGGTGAGCCTGTTTATAATTATGCTTTAACTTTTCAAATGTATTGTGTGTATAGACCTGTGTTGCCGAAAGGTTTGCATGGCCCAGTAACTCCTTTAAAGCATTCAATTCCGCTCCATTGTTTAGTAAGTGAGTTGCAAACGAATGCCGTAACACATGAGGGCTCTTTTTATGTAACGGAGTAATGAGCGATAAATAATTATGAACCACCCTATATACCAATTTAGGGTAAACAGGCTTACCCGTTTTGGTTACAAACAAATTTGAGCATTGAACATTTACTTCGCTATTTCGAACATTTTCATACTTCGAGATGAGCGGAAGTAAATCGGGATGTATTGGAATTATTCGCTCCTTGTTTCCCTTACCGGTAACACGGAAAGATAGCGTGTCAATGCTTAATGAGTCGAACTGAAGCCCTACCAGTTCCGAGAGCCTCATTCCGGTATAGTAGAACATGAATATAATTAACTTATCCCTAACGCCTTCAAATGTGTCAGGAAACAGGTTGGCATAATCGAATTTAGCCATATCATTATCGGGCACAAATTCTGGCAACCGTTTGCTAATTTTGGGAGCAATTACTTTATTTACCGGATTGGTAGATACAACTCCCTGCTTCAACAAATATTTAAAGAAAGTACGAAGCGATGATAATTTCCGGTTTACAGACCGGGGAGATATACCACTATTTATCAAAGAAGCAATCCAAGAACGAATTTGCCTATGGTTTATAAGTTTTAACTGTTCTTGTGTTGGGGAAAAATGCAAAAAAACAAGAAACTGCTCCACATCCTCGCCATACGATAGTATGGTATGCGGAGAGTAACCGCGCTCAATATCAAGATATTTAAGGAATGCAGCCAGCATATTCTTTGAATGCAATATAATTTTTTTTATAGAATTATACAAAAAAATCAGGCACATGAAAACCTGATTGTACATTCAAAGAAAAACTGTGTTATTCTTCCTTTTGCTGCAATTGTTGAATATAAATTGCCTTTTTTACTTCCTCTCTACGGCGTACAGATGGCTTAGTAAATGCCTGACGAGCACGTAATTCTTTCATAATGCCCGTTTTCTCGAATTTACGTTTAAATTTTTTGAGAGCTCTTTCAATATTTTCGCCTTCTTTAACTGGTACTATAATCATCTTTGTATTTTTTTATGAGCTGCAAAATTATACTTTCAAAATTGTTTTTCAAAACGAAACTCAATTTTTTTTGTTTTGAGATAAATTTTCAACGTAAAACTTGTTATTAATTGAATTGTAAGCACTTCAACTCTACCATTTGCTTTCTTATTTTACCAACTCGATGAACTTTAGTACAAAATATAGTGAACAAACTTTTTATATATTTCGTTAGGCAGTAACTTATTATCGCGCAATTCAACCGGATGGTTAATCACCTGTACCTTACTTCGATAGTAAATTATGGATTTAGCCTGATAGTTCGAAATATAAGGATGCTTCCTAAGCTCATTGTAAGTAATAGTGTTTAAATTAATCTTCCGAATTTTATTGGTGTCAACAGTAACGTTATCACAAATTTTTTGATATAACCCCTCGTCTAACCCATATACTTCCGTAAGTTGTTCCAAACAGTAAAAGCCTCCCAGCATATTTCGATAAGCAACAATTCTCCTTGCAAAGGTTTTACCGATTCCTCTCAATTTTACAAGCATTAAGGTATCGGCCGTGTTTAACTCGATTTTTGTACCAATGCTTTGTTTTGCCAATTTTCTTTTACTCGAAGAATCTACAACTTCAACAATCTTAACAAGAGGGATTACCCTTTCTAAGATAATGGAATCGAGTACATATATCTTTTTAAGATCACTTGGTTTATAAAATCGGCCTCCCTTTTGACGGTATTTTACTATTACCATTGCCTGTTGCTTAGTAAATCCCAAATCGACTAAACTGTCGAACGAAATAGTATTCGGGTTAAAGACAAAACTCTTTGGAACAACTTTATCGTCCACCTCATTCTCTTCTACACTATATTTTTTCGGAACATCTTTGACACTTGGCAAGTATTGCAAAGCCTGAAAAAAACTATCAACCTTTGCTAATACCTGTGGATCCGTAGATGTTTTAGAATGCTTATAATTCCTATACATGGGTGAAAATACCGCAAGGAGCAATAAAATTATCGCTAACACGAAAGTTGCATTACGTTCTGCTTTTGTGGTGGAAAAAATCTTTGAAACAATCCTGTTAAAGTCCATCTTTTTCATAGGAAAACAATAATCTATATTAATATGAAATTTTCTTTTGATTAAAACCTACCCGAAAGGTATTTACATATTAAGTTAAGAAAATTTGGGTAAAGTATTACTTTTTAGCTACTTGAAAAACAGATTAAAAAACAGAAAGGTACCCTTGCGTTAAAACAGAATAAGTAAAATAGCCTAATTCCTTACGAGCAAAAAAACACCTATAAAAATAATTATCAGGCCTGTAGATATTCGTTTCAGATAATTGCTACTTTTACACCGGTAAAAATAGCATTGTGAAAAAGAAACTTAACGTTTTGGCTGCAATTACGCTAGCAATAGTATATTACTTTTCTGCTAGCATTGTTTCCGAATCGCTTGTAGAGTTGGAGTATTCTCACACTTTGAACTCCGAAAACCAAGCCTACTTTTCCTACATTGCAACAAATTTACTTTACCCTGTTTCCAAAACAGATAATCTCGCCACAAATTTTAACGATTTTCCAAGCCCCAGCGCAGAAAACGTTTTTAATCCATTCGGGAAAGTTGTTAAAACAACGCAACATTTACTGCAAAATCAATTTGTTCAATATTCCAGCGTTTTAGTAAATACTCTAATTCAATACCGAAAAGCAGATCTTCTTTTCCCTTTTGACTATTTCTGGTAATCTTCTGCTCATAGAAATTTTTCAACAAATATTTTATTTAGGCCGATTGATACCAATGAGCCTATATACAATTTTCTATAACATCTTAATAAACTGAACAATGATTACTATAGGAATAATAATAGTGGTAATTATCATACTACCACTCGTGTTAAGTTACAGAAGCAGACTGAAAAAAGAACACGAAATACTACACGAAATATCAAGAATTGCCAACCAACACAATTGCACTATAAGCAAGCAAGAATTATGTGGAGATTTTGCAATAGGAATTGACACAAAAAACAAATTTGTTTTCTTTAAGAAAAAGAACAAATTTCAAGAATACGAGCAACTCATCAACCTTGCAGACATTAAGAGTTGTACAATTAACAATGGGAGTAAAAACGATAAGGCATTAAGCCTACTTTGTCTGGTTTTTAAACCAATAACTAAAGATAAACCTGATATTGAACTGGAATTTTACAATGCCAACTCGAGTAGACAACTATCGGGAGAACTACAGTCGATAGAAACTTGGCATAAACTTATTAACGAACAACTATCGCATAGTAAGTAACAGCATAAAGCATTATGACTTTTAGTCATAATGCTTTAATTTCTTTTTCGACATAACTCAAATACATAGAAATTAGCACTTTAAATATATCACCATAAAAAGCGCTTAAATGACACTAACCACCGAAAATATTCTATTAGTTGGATCGATTCTTCTATTTATATCACTGTTGGCAGGAAAAACTTCCTTCAAATTCGGCGTTCCCGTTCTACTTCTTTTTTTATCGATTGGCATGTTGGCTGGTTCCGACGGAATCGGAGGAATATACTTTGATAACCCAAAAACAGCACAATTTATTGGCATTGTAGCTTTAAACTTTATTCTATTTTCGGGAGGCTTCGACACCGATTGGCAATCGGTAAGGCCTGTTCTGTGGCAAGGTATTATGCTTTCCACTGTAGGAGTGATGTTTACTACCCTATTTGTTGGATTATTTATTTGGAGTATTACCGATTTTACTATTTTCGAAGGATTACTACTCGGAGCAATTGTATCGTCAACGGATTCCGCTGCCGTATTTTCGATTTTACGCTCAAAAAATCTTGCGCTTAAAGGTAACATCAGACCAACTCTTGAGTTGGAAAGTGGAAGTAACGACCCAATGGCCTACATTTTAACCATTGTTTTTACAGGACTGGTTACAACTCAACATGCAAGTATTACCGCAATAATATTTCTGTTCTTACGCCAACTAATACTAGGAGGACTATTAGGACTTGTGTTTGGTAAAATCAGCCAAATTGTTATTAATAGAATAAGTTTCGATTACGAAGGCTTGTACGTTGTGCTAGTAATAGCCATAATGGCGTTTAGCTTTTCGGCTACAGATTTTGTTGGCGGAAATGGATTCCTAGCGGTATATGTATGCGCAGTATTTCTTGGCAACAAGGAGTTAATACACAAAAAGAAAATACTAAAATCGTTCGACAGCTTTGCATGGCTCATGCAAATAGTGTTGTTCCTCACCCTTGGATTGCTGGTTTTCCCAAAGCAAATAATTCCTGTAATTGGAATCGGATTGATAATTTCGATGTTTCTAATTTTTATTGCCAGACCTTTTAGTGTCTTTATTAGCCTTATTCCCTTTAAAATTCAACAACGCAGCCGCTGGCTAATATCATGGGTTGGTCTTCGAGGTGCGGTTCCCATTGTTTTTGCAACTTATCCGCTAATTGCCGGAGCCGAAAAAGCCAATATGATTTTCAACATCGTCTTTTTTATCTCCATAACATCGGTACTGATACAAGGCACATCTCTCCCGATGGTTGCCAAATGGCTACATCTTACCTTACCCGAAAAACTAAAGCAAAGAACCTTGGCCGATAAAGAACTGTACGACAGCATAAAATCGAACCTAACTGAAATTGTTATTCCCAAGGATTCCTCTATTGTTGGAAAACGAATAATTCAAGTAGGTTTTCCAAAAACGTCTTTAATTTCATTTATCCGACGTAATAACAAGTATATAACACCAAA
>Ga0116151_10003502_pt1 | contig 14042 bp, 14 predicted proteins | sample AD_UKC117_MetaG_FD_89893 | JGI IMG/M metagenome (GOLD analysis project Ga0116151, IMG submission 89893) | Active sludge microbial communities of municipal wastewater-treating anaerobic digesters from Hong Kong - AD_UKC117_MetaG | ecosystem: Engineered > Bioreactor > Anaerobic > Digestate...
CCCTTTTTCCATCCCTTTTTCCATCCCTTTTTCCATCCCTTTTTCCATCCCTTTTTCCATCCCTTTTTCCATCCCTTTTTCCATCCCTTTTTCCATCCCTTTTTCCATCCCTTTTTCCATCCCCATCTGATAGCTGGGCAGCCGTTCGAGGTTGATTTCGAGCATGGCACAGGTTTCCTGTAGGTTGAGGTTGAGATGACGGTTGTCGGCCAAAATTTCCATCATGGACAGATATTCGCGCAAGCGTTTTTCGTCGGGTCCGGTGAGGGCGCACAATTTCTCTACCAGTCGGACCACGACAGTTTGCGGATCCTCGCCGCCGAAATCACCCAGGATAGCCAGCACCAGGGCGTCAGGCTGGTCGCTGGCATACAGGTTGCGGTAGTCGATAGTTCGCATGTCGACCACGTCATAGCGATAGCGCAGTTGCGGGCTGTCGAGTCCGGACGCCATGGTCAGTCGCTCGGCACCGATGTAGACCAGGCATTGCTGGACTCGGTGACCCGGATGGGCTAGGTGGATGTCGGTCAGGTAGCGCAGCATCCGCACCGCCATTTGACCGTCGTTGGCGTTTTGGATTTCCAGGTGGAGGACAAACGGATCGCCTTGGGCGGGAATCACTTTGGCAACCAGATCGGCGCGGCGGTCTTCGATGCGCTGCTGCTCGGTCGAGAGCAGTTCGGCGTCGATCAGATCCAGCCGGAACAGGTAGACCGCCATGTCCAGCAGCAGGCGCTTGAGGATGTCCTTGGAGATGATGTCTTTTTGGCCCATGGACAGGATTTTAGCCGATATTTGGGGCGGCGGCGTGGAACCTTCTGCTTAGCCTGCTGATTCAGAAACTCAGAGCGAACAGGAGGGCGGCTTTGACCTGCTCCATGCGTCGGTCATCGAGAGTGGCGATGAACGGCCTGACCTTGGTTTTGGCGATGGTTTGTACATGATCGAGGTTGACGGCGCAGGTTTCGGGCAAGCCATCTTCTGGAGTCAGGATTACTTCGCTGGGAATGTGGCGGATCGTGGAGGTGATCGGTGCGATGGTCACTTCGCCCAGCACGTCTAGAATCGAGTTTCGCGTCAGGATCAGGACCGGCCGTTTTTTGTCGGGTGCCTTGAACGTGTACCAGCGAATTTCACCGCGCCGCATCAGTCGATCCAGACCTGCTCGTCTTCGAAGTCGCTGAATTCGCCGGGGCTGACCGGCTGACGCAGGTAGCCTTCCCGGTGTTGCTGTTCCAGCGCTTGTGCTTCGAGTTTCGCCAAAGCCGCGCGCAGCGCGTCGCGGGCAAAGGCCGAGCGTGATTGCCGGCGCTGCCCGGCGGCCCGGTCCACCGCCGTGACTAGGTCGTCTTCCAAGGTGAGTTGTACTGTCCTCATGATTCGACACCTACCCGATTAGCGATAACCATAGTGATGCGGGTATCGATAGCGATCAATGAGTCGGAAAAGTCGATTGTCGTGCTCCGGTTTAGCGGCAAGCGTCGCCAGTTCCTTACGGATCGATTCAGGGATCTCGTTCATTTGGCGATCAGCAACAAAAAACCCCCGTCGAACGGGGGGTTTTTGTTGCGTCAGCCTGGAGGGTGGGCATCGCCACCCTACCCAGCTCAGCGGCAGTTTGCCGGTAAGTATTTCGCTATGATAGTGGTGCCGGCGGCTGCGTTGCAAGCCCATGAGAGAGGAACAGAAGGATCAGCACCTGCAGTCGGGGCTAGGGCGAAGGTTTCCGATCCAACAGCTATCGATCCTCCTAGCGTTCCCGGGACGCCTACAACAGTAATGACACCATTGGTAACATTTAAGCTCGCCACATATTGTGTGGCGTTACTAGAGCAGCCCGAAGCCGCTAAGTCTGCGGGCAACGCAGCCAGCGATTGGTAATATTCCGCAACCGAGGTTTTGCAACCATCCGCCGCGAGGACAAGTTCAGAAACCTTGGACCGGGTGATGTAATCCTGATACGCCGGAATCGCGATGGCGGCTAGAATACCGATGATCGCCACGACGATCATGAGTTCGATCAGGGTGAAGCCTTGCTGGAACTTCTTCATGGATTGCTCCTAAAACTACTTTTTTAAATGAAAACCCGTTGGGGGGCCTGGAAATTATCGGGGATCACCGTTCAATCCCTTCGCGGCTACTTTTGCAGGGGTTGTGCCAAGCGGTGAGTGGTGAATAGAAAAAATTATAACTAATTATAAAATAAGATAAATTATTATCGGTTTTGTTTAGCGCTCGCGCTGAAAGCCTCACTATTGAAATAGTTGCCATTTTATTGTGACCGCCCGCGACGCGGGCTGACAAAAATGGTCAGTGACGAATAGGGCAGGTGGACCACATCCGTTTTGAAGGATATGATTTGCATCATTTAGTCCGATTCTAAACTCGGAAGTGAATCATGTTAAGGCTTAACATCCACGAAGCGAAGACGCACCTATCCCGTCATTTACCCGCCATCGAACGAGGCGAAACCGTCATTCTGTGCAAGCGCAACGTACCCATCGCCGAGATTCGCCCCCTGCCTAAACCGCGTACTGAACCACGCCCCATCGGCATGGCGGCAGATCGCGGTGTCGCGCTGCCCAGCGAATTTTTCGAGTCGCTGCCCGCCGATCTGCTCGCTGGCTTCAGTGGGGAAGAATCGTGAAAGTCTTGTTGGATACCTGCACGTTCCTGTGGATCGTGCGCGCCGATCCCCATTTGTCCGCCACCGCTCGTGCGATTTTTAGCGACCCCGCCAACTCGATCTACCTCAGCTCGGTGTCGGCGTGGGAAATCGTGGTCAAACATCAGCTCGGGCGCTTGCCGCTGGCGTCGCCGCCGCATCTGTACATTCCCCTGGAAAGGGAAAAGCACGGTATCGAGGCGCTCGATCTAACCGAGGAAGCGGTCTTGGAGCTGCGCCGCCTGCCCCAGCATCACCACGACCCCTTTGACCGGATGCTGATCTGTCAAACCATCGCGCATGGTTTGACCTTGTTGACGCCGGATCCGCAGATTCAGGACTATCCAGTGAGGGTGGTATGGTGAGAGTCGCAGTTGGATAGATGGCATCGTGCAATCGGTCGCTGAAGACATTCCAGAGCGGCTTGAAGCCATCGATTGAATTGAAGATTTCTCGCCGAGGATATGCCAATGGACACCGAATTGCTAAAAGAGACCATCAAAAAGGAGCTGCCCGGCCTGTTGCGGGACGATCCGGCCCTGCGTGCCTATATTCTGGAACTGACCCAGAACGCATACGCTGAGCGACAGGAGACCCAGGACCGCTTTTGGGAAGTGCTCGCCGAACTACGCCGTGACCGCGAGGAACAGGCGCGCAAGTGGGACGAGCACAACCGCAAATGGGACGAGGATAAGGCGGAGCAGGCGCGCAAGTGGGACGAGCACAACCGCAAATGGGACGAGGATAAGGCGGAGCAGGCGCGCAAGTGGGACGAGCACAACCGCAAGTGGGACGAGGACAAGGCGGAGCAGGCGCGCAAGTGGGAAGCGAACCAGGAAGAACTTCGGCGGCTCCATCAGGAGATCATGGCTCAGGCATCCAGACACGACCGCTCCATCGGAGCCTTGGGTGCGCGCTGGGGCATGCAATCCGAAGCGGCGTTTCGCAACGCCTTGGCGGGAATTCTGGAGAAGAGCTTCGGGGTCGAGGTGCTGAACGTCAACGAATACGATGATCGCGGCGAGGTGTTCGGTCGGCCGGATCAAGTGGAACTGGACGTGATCATCAAAAACGGCCTGTTGCTGATCTGCGAACTCAAATCTTCCATCGATAAGGCCGGCATGTACAGCTTCGAGCGCAAAGCGCGCTTTTACGAAAAACGCCACCAGCGCAAGGCGGATCGGCTGATCGTGATTTCGCCGATGATCGACGCCCGCGCCCGGCGAGTCGCCGAGCAACTGGGGATCGAAACCTTCAGCGACTCGCTGGACGTGCCGGCGCTCTGACGCCCTTCACTCCAAGCCCAGCTTTTTCAGCCGATAGCGCAGCGCCCGGAAGCTAATGCCCAGCTTTTCGGCAGCGGCGGTCTTGTTGTAGCGGGTCGCTTCCAGCGCCCGCAAAATCGCCGCCCGCTCCAAACCCTCCAGGTAGCCCTCCAAGTTGTTGACCATCGGCAACATCGGTTGAGTCTTGGGCTCGTCTGGGAGATGAGAGGACACGGTCGGCGGAGTTGGTTCCGATCGAATCGATGTGGGACTCGGTGTCGGGGTTGCGGCCAAGGGCATCGAGATGCTGCTGCCCGCCGGTAGTAGCAGATCCTCCGGCTGGATGACGCCGCTCTCGCACAGGGTGAATGCTCGCTCCAGGATGTTTTCCAACTCGCGGATGTTGCCAGGGAAAGCATAGCGTTGCAGCGCTTGCAAGGCCGACGGCGTCACCATCGGCCGGGGCGCTCCCGATTGTCGGCTTAGTCGGTCGAAAGTGGCGGCCACCAGCTCCGGAATATCGTCCAGGTGTTCGCGCAGGCTCGGCATTCGCAACTCGATCACGTTCAGCCGGTAAAACAAATCCTGGCGGAAAGCCCCGTTGCGGACCAGGGTTGCCAAATTCTTGTGGCTGGCGCTGAGAATCCGCACGTCGATGGCGATCTCGGCCGGTGCCCCGACCGGACGCACCGCCCGTTCCTGGATCGCGCGCAACAGCTTGACCTGCATGTGCATTGGCAATTCGGCCACTTCGTCCAGAAACAGGGTGCCACCCTGCGCTACCTGAAAGAGGCCGCTCTTGTCCTGGTTGGCGCCGGTGAAGCTGCCCTTCTTGTAGCCGAAAAACTCGCTTTCCATCAGTTGCTCGGGGATCGCCCCGCAGTTGACCGGCACGAATGGCCGATCAGCACGCGGCCCGGATAGATGGATCAAGCGAGCGGCCAGCTCCTTGCCGGTGCCGGATTCGCCACTGATCAGGATCGGCGCTTGGCTGCGCCCCAACTTGGCGATGAGCGTGCGGATTTCGTCCATCGCTGTCGAACGGCCCAGCAACAGGGGATGTCGACCGTCGCCAGTACGAGCGTCTCCATTTCCCCGGTTCAGGCGCAGGGCCGTCGCCACGATGTCGCGCAACACCGAAATTTCAAACGGCTTGGAAATGAAATCGAACGCGCCCAGCTTCAGGGCTTCCACCGCGCTTTCCACGTTGCCGTGCGCGGTGATCACCGCCACTGGCAGATTGGGGTAATGTTTCTGGATGTGCGCGACCAGCTCCAGGCCGCTGCCGTCCGGCAAGCGCAAGTCAGTGATGCAAAAGCTCAAAGGTTGGCGTTTGAGCAAGGCGCGTGCCTCGCCCAGGGTTTCCGCCGGCAGACAGGTCACCCCGAGCGGCGACAAGGTCATTTCAATGAGTTCGCGGATGTCGGCTTCATCGTCCACGATCAAGGCATTGCAATCGTCCATCAATCCATCTCCGTGGCTGGGCTCGCAGGTGCGAAGGTGATGCGAAAACAGCTACCACCTGCGGGATTAGGCAAGTATTGTAAATGGGCGCGGTTGGCTTCGCACAGTTCCCGCGCCAAATACAGTCCCAGACCGGTACCCTTGGACCGCGTGGTGAAAAACGGCTCGAATAGTTTTTCGGCGTTTTCCGGCGCGACGCCAGGGCCGGTGTCTAGCACGGCGAGAAACGGCCGGCCACGAGTCGGTTCCAGGCCGGCGTTCAGCATGATCGTGGGTGTTTCGCCGGGTTGAGCGCCATGCAGGCAAGCATTGGCGCAGAGATTCCAGAGTACCTGCCGTAACTGGTGAGGATCGAAAGTGATCTCCATTTCTCGCGGTTCGACGGTTTGCCGCCAATTGGGCAGTGCTCCTTCCTGACCGTGCCGAAACTCTCGGACGAAAGTGCCCAACCAGGGCGCTAGCGCGAGCCGCTCGGGGTTGACCCGATCACGCCGGGTTAGATCCAGAACGTCGTTGATAATGCGGTTGGCGCGGTTGACGTTGTCGTGGACGATCTGCCCTAGTCGCCGGTCGCTGGCGCTGGCGCCAGTCGATTCCTGCAACAGTTGGGCGGCGTGACTGATCGCCGCGAGCGGATTACGGATTTCGTGGGCGATGCCCGCCGTCAGCCGGCCCAGCGCCGCCAGCTTGATCTGCCGCAAGCGCTCGGCGGTCTGCGCGGAGTCTTCCAGCAGGATCACGACGTTCTTGGCGTGGCTGCCGCTCAGCCGGGAAAAGCGCGGGATGAGCTCCGGGCGATGCTCGATCGGCCGGAAAGCCGGAATGTCGACAGCCCCGGCCCGCCATGCCTGGAGCCGCTGGCTCAGCGGTGGCGACAGCTCGTCCAGGGGCATTAACGGTTGTACTGACAGGCAAGCCAGCAGTTCCCGGGCGGTGTCGTTGAGCAATTGGACCCGGTCGGTGCGATCCACCACTACCACGCCGCTTTGCAAATGACGAACGATGCCCTGGTTCAGCTCGGCGATCTCCAGCAGTTCCCAAGTGCGCCGCCGGGCAAGTGCTTCGCCCCGGCGAGCTCGTTCCGCCAAGGCGTAGCTCAGTCCAGCTGCGATGAATAGCGCGGCGCCTATGACGCCCAGCCGGACTAGATTGTCGGAGGCAGTCACTGAGGGCAGCAAATCAAGCCAGTCGCTGACCGAGCGTGCGGTTCGCCCCGTTCCAGCTTTGGCCGCCCATTCCGTGGCTAGCCAGGAACAGCTCAGCAGTAAAAACCCCAGTGCGGCCGACAACAGCGCCGAACTGAGCGGTAATAAAATGCTGCTGGCGGCGATGGCAGTAATCAGCAGGCTGTTCAGGCTGCTTGCCAAGCTGCCCGAGGCGTGGATCATGATGGTCAGAGTCACCAAATCCACCAACATCTGGAAATGGGCCTGCGCCCATAGTTTTGGCCGTCGCCAATAGCTACCGGCGATGCCGAGCAATGCCAGCCCCATATAAACCAGCGCCGCGTCGAGGAACAGCGATGGATGCTGCTTACCGAATAGCCGGTTCTGCTCGTCCAGCGCGAAGGTGGCCAGTAGCAAAGCGGCCAGCACCAATCGATAGAAATTGGAAATTCGAAACACCCGCCACAGGTGGCGGCGATCTGGATAATGCTCAGCGGTCAGTTCGGTAAAAGAGTTGGCAACGGTCATGACGGAACAGGGCAGAACGGCGATTTTTCCGAGAGAGGGAATCGGCCTATAATGGATTGTACTCTTCCCAAAGCCAGGATGGGCCGGTCGCGATCCCCTCACCGCGAACGTGAAGATTGGGGCATTTCGGGGTACAATCACAACCTGACTAAAAAAGGGGATGTAATCCGCATGAACCTGCACGAATACCAAGCAAAAGAACTCCTACAGCAATTCGGTGTGGCGATACCGGGCGGCATCAAGGTCACTTCTCAACAGGAGGCGATTGAGGCAGCGAAACAGGTCAAGCCGGGCGGACCGTGGGTGGTCAAGGCCCAGGTCCACGCGGGTGGGCGCGGCAAGGCGGGTGGCGTCAAGTTCGTTCGCACCATTCAAGACGTCGAAGAGGTAGCGGGGCGGCTGCTGGGCTCTACCCTGCACACCCATCAGACCGGTCCCGAAGGCGTTCCAATTCATGCCCTGCTGATCCAGGACGGTGTGGACATCGTCAAGGAATATTACCTGAGCTGCCTGGTGGATCGCAGCAAGAAACGTATCATCATCATCGGATCTTCCGAAGGTGGCATGGACATCGAGGAAGTCGCCGCCAAGACGCCTGAAAAAATTCTGACCCTGACCGTTGATCCGGTCGCTGGTATCCAACCCTATCAGGCCCGTAATCTTGGCTTCAAGATGGGTATGGAAAAGAAGCAGGTCGACCAACTGGTCAAGGTGTTGAGTGGCATCTATAACCTGTTCATCCAGAAAGATTGCAGCATGGTCGAGATCAACCCGCTGATCGTGACCGACACCGGCCAGGTGATGGCGCTGGATGCCAAGGTCAGCCTGGACGATAACGCCCTGTACCGGCATAAAGATCTCGCCGAACTGCGCGATCCTACCCAGGAAGATGAGCGCGAGCATATCGCCCACGAAATCGGCTTGAACTACGTTGCCCTGGATGGCAGCATCGGCTGCATGGTCAACGGCGCCGGTCTGGCGATGGCGACCATGGACGTCATCAAGCTGCATGGCGGCGAGCCGGCCAACTTCCTCGATGTCGGCGGCGGCGCGACCGCTGACCGCGTGGCCCGCGCCTTCAAGTTGATTTTGTCCTCGTCCAAGGTCAAGGCTATCCTGGTCAATATTTTCGGTGGCATCGTTCGTTGCGACACGATCGCCGAGGGCATCATCGCTGCCGTCAAGGAGGTCGGTCTCACCCTGCCCGTCGTGGTGCGCCTGCAAGGCACCAACGTGGAAGCCGGCCGCGAGATGTTAGCCAAGTCCGGCATGAACATCATGGCCGCCGACGATCTCACCGACGCCGCCAAGATGGCGGTGGCCGCTGCCAATTGATCCGGCGCGCATTCGGTTTCCACGATCCAGAAAAAACGAGACGACCATGAGCATCCTGATCAACAAAGACACCAAGGTCATCTGCCAGGGCTTCACTGGCTCGCAAGGCACGTTCCATTCCGAGCAGGCCATTGCCTACGGTACCAACCTGGTCGGTGGCATCAGCCCCGGCAAAGGTGGCACGACGCATCTCGGCAAGCCGGTGTTCAACACCGTGTACGAAGCGGTGGCCGCCACCGGCGCTGACGCTACCATGATCTACGTCCCCGCCGCTTTTGCTGGCGATGCCATCCTGGAAGCGGCCGATGCTGGCATCAAGGTCATCGCCTGTATCACCGAAGGCATTCCGGTCATGGACATGCTGAAAGTGAAAGCGGTATTGACCAACAACTACCCGGACGTCTATCTGATCGGCCCGAACTGCCCGGGCGTGATCACTCCCGGCGGCTGCAAGATGGGCATCATGCCCGGCCATATTCATCTGCCCGGCAAGATCGGCATCGTGTCCCGCTCCGGCACGCTGACCTATGAGGCGGTCTATCAGACCACCCAGGCCGGCCTGGGCCAGTCCACTTGCATCGGCATCGGCGGCGACCCGATCCATGGCATGAGCTTTATCGATGTGCTGAAGCTGTTCAAGGACGACCCGCAGACCGAAGGCATCGTGATGGTCGGCGAAATCGGCGGCAGCGCCGAGGAAGAAGGTGCCGAGTACATCAAGGCCAACATTAAGAAGCCGGTGGTAGCCTACATCGCGGGCGTTACCGCGCCTCCCGGCAAGCGCATGGGCCACGCTGGCGCCATCATCATGGGCGGCAAGGGTACGGCGAAGGATAAGTTCGCGGCGCTGGAAGCGGCAGGCGCGAAGATCGTTCGCTCCCCGGCCGACATCGGCGCAGCGATGAAGACGTTTTTCCCCGGCTAGCCGCCGGAGCGATCCGCCGCGAAGCGAACAAGGGGCGCGCAAGCGCCCCTTGCGTTATTTTGGGTTGCAAAGGTTGCTGATTTTCGATCCATCGAATAGCCCGAGGAAACTGCTATTCTCTCATGAACGCTCCCGCCGCCTCTTTCCGGGTCGTCATGGCCCAGCTCGATTTCCTGGTCGGCGACATCGCCGGCAATACCGCGAAGATTATCGCCGCCGCCAACGAGGCCCGTGACCGACTACGAGCCGATTTGATTGTCTTCCCGGAACTCACGATCACCGGCTATCCGCCGGAGGACTTGTTGCTGCGCCCCAGCTTCGTGCGACAGGTGGAACCCGCGTTGCAGCGATTGTGCGACGAAATTTCGGGCATTGCCGCTGTGGTCGGTTGCCCCTTGCCGACCCCGAAAGGCTTGCGCAATGCCGCGGTGGTGCTGGATGGTGGCGCGATGCAAGCGACGTATTACAAGCGATGGTTGCCAAATTACAGCGTGTTCGATGAGAAACGCTATTTCGTGCCGGGCGGGAATCCGGCGGTCGTGACGGTGGCCGGGGTGCAGGTAGGCGTGACCATCTGCGAGGATGTCTGGCTGCCAGGACCGGTGGCGCAGGCGGCCGAAGCCGGCGCGCAACTGTTGGTCAACCTCAACGCTTCGCCATATCACGCCGGCAAGGGTGGCCAGCGATTGGATGTGCTGCGTCAGCGGGTGCAGGAAGGCCATATTCCCATCGTGTATGCCAACCTGCTGGGCGGTCAGGATGAACTCGTGTTCGATGGCGGGTCGATGGTGGTCGGCGCCGATGGTACGTTGATCCAGCGAGCGCCGTTCTTCGCTGCTGGCTTGTATCCGGTGGATTTCCAGTTTTCGGAGGAGGGGTTGACCCCGGTTCCGGGCGAGATCGCCGAAGAACCGGGCGCGGAAGCAGGCATCTATCAAGCCCTGGTATTGGGCGTGCGCGACTATGTCGAGAAAAATGGTTTTCCTGGGGTAGTCCTCGGGCTATCCGGGGGCATCGACTCGGCGCTGACTCTGGCCATCGCGGTGGACGCCTTAGGCGCGGAACGGGTCGAGGCGGTCTTGATGCCCTCGCGTTACACGGCCGATATGAGCAATACCGACGCCGAACTGGAAGCCAAAGCGCTGGGCGTTCAATATCACCTCCTCCCCATCGAGCCGGCTTTTCAGGCCTTTTTGCAAATCTTGCAACCGGTGTTCGCCGGGCTGCCGCCGGACATTGCCGAGGAAAACATTCAAGCGCGGTGCCGGGGCGTGCTGCTGATGGCCATTTCCAATAAAACCGGCAAGCTAGTTCTGACCACTGGCAACAAGAGCGAAACAGCGGTTGGTTATTCCACCCTATACGGCGACATGGCCGGTGGTTTCGCCCCGATCAAGGACGTGCTCAAAACGATGGTTTACCGGCTGGCGGCGTATCGCAACCGCCTGTCGCCGGTGATTCCGCAGCGAGTGTTCGACCGGCCGCCGTCGGCGGAGCTGCGCCCGGACCAGACCGATCAGGACAGCTTGCCGCCTTACGACGTGCTGGACGCCATTCTCCACGCTTATGTCGAGGAGGACCACTCGGTGGAAGAGTTGGTCACGGCTGGTTTTGACCGGACGACGGTGGAGCGCGTAGCGCGCTTGGTGATTCTAAACGAGTACAAGCGCCGGCAAGCCGCGCCGGGGGTACGCATCACTCCTCGCGCTTTCGGTCGCGACCGGCGTTATCCGATCACTTCGGGATTCCGGCGCTAGCGGGCCGGTTTCGGCGTCATCCAGGCGGCGGGCCAAACAGGAAATCAAACACCCGTTGCCCCAGTTGCCCGCGCTTCATGCTGGCCTTGAACGAATGGCTAGCATGGGGCAGCGTCTCGTATTCGTAAGGCGTCGCCAGCCGGCGATCTGCCGCTGCCGCCTGCATCGCTTCGATCCAGCGGTGGCCGCGTAGCAGGTTTTCCCGCAGAAACCGCGCCAACAGCGTGGCGGAGACTGCGCTGATTGCCATGATCGATAGCAGGCTGAGGATGGAAAACGAGCGCAACAGATTGAACGGTTTGGATGTCGAGGTTGGCTTCATGGGTTCCGAATCACCGTGCACTGGCCAAGATGCTCCAGAGATAAACAGTCCAGCACGGAAATTCTTTCATCATGGGATGAGTGGGTGATCGATTTTCATCAATCGACGGGGACTGACGGGGCTGGTGATTCTGAACGAGTACAAACGCCGATAAGCCCTACCGAGGGTGTGCATCATTTGCCACGCTTTCGGCCTCGACCGGCGCTATCCAATCCCTGTGGATTCCGGTGCTAGCGGGCAAGTTCCGGGGTCAGATGCGGCTGCATTTCCTGAAGCAGTGCCTTGAACGCCTTGGGGTTGCCAGCGACGATATTGCCGGTTTTCATGAAGCCGTTATCGCCGCCGAAATCGCTGACCAGTCCGCCGGCCTCCTGCACCAACAGCGCGCCACCGGCGATGTCCCAGGTTTTTAGGCCGATCTCCCAGAACGCGTCCAACCGGCCAGACGCCACATAGGCCAAATCCAGCGAAGCTGCGCCGGCGCGACGGATTTCCGTACACTTTTCGAACAGGGCGCTGAAGATGTTGAGGTAGGCCGACCGGTGCTGAGGGTGGCGAAACGGAAATCCGGTACCCAACAAGGCATTTTCCAGAGTGCTAACGCCGCTGACTCGGATACGTCGGTCGTTCAGTTGCGCGCTTTCGCCGCGCGAGGCGGTGAACATCTCCTGTCGCATTGGATCGTAGACCAGCGCCGCCTCCAGTCGATTCTTATGGCGGAATGCGATGGAAATCGCGAAGTGCGGGATGCCGTGCAGGAAGTTGGTGGTGCCGTCCAAGGGGTCGATCACCCACTGGTATTCATCCTGGCCGGGTTGCTCGCCGCTTTCCTCGGCCAGAATCCCGTGATTGGGATAAGTCTTGCGGAGAATTTGGATAATATCCCGCTCAGCTTGGATATCCGCTTCGCTGACGAAGTCGTTGCGCTGTTTAGCGGTAACGTTCAGCCGTTCGAGATGGTCGAAATGGCGGAGCAGGATGCGGCCGGCGCTGAGGGCGGCGCGTTTGGCGATGGTCAAAACTGGATTCATGGCGGTTCGGATCGCTTAAAAAACGAGGGCCGGGGTATCCGGCGCGAGCGTGTCATGATAACAGAATGGAACCTGTCCGAACGGTCAGGCGGATGAGGGTGCTTTGTGACTCTGCTTGATCGTCGGTCTACCGCCAGCGGTTCGCGGCCGATGGATTCCAGTTGCAAGCGCTCTGGGCCGCCACGTTCTTCGCGGCGAACGGATTGGCGTTGCAGGGTTAAATGCGTTCGTTGAGGGTATGACATGACGGAGACAATCGGTTTTATTGGGTTGGGTAGCATGGGGCGGCCGATGGCAAATAATCTGCTTGCAGCCGGTTTCGATCTGCGGATTTACAATCGCACCCCCGGCAAGGCGGTGGATTTGATTGCCTCGGGCGCGCGGGCGGTCGTGACACCGGTGGAGGCCGTTGTGCCAGGCGGCATCGTGGTCACCATGGTTGCCAACGATGCCGCGCTGGAAGCCGTGACCTTGGGCGTTGAGGGTATCGCGTCTGGTTTGGGTTCAGGCGGTGTTCATCTCTCGATGAGTACGGTTTCGCCTCAACTGGCCCGCCGCTTGGCGGATGTGCATCGCGAACACGGATCGCACTATGTTGCCGCGCCGGTATTGGGCCGACCTGCGGCAGCGGCGGCGGGCAAGCTGTTCATCTTGTTATCAGGTTCGGCCGAAGCCAAGGAACGGGTGGCGTCGCTGCTGGCGGTGATGGGACAGGCCACGCGCGATCTCGGCGACGACCCGACTCAAGGCCATGTAGCCAAATTGGCTGCTAACTTCATGATCTTATCGCTGGTTGAGGTTTATGCCGAAGTGTTAGCGTTCGCCGAGAAGAATGGTATTGGCCGACAGGATATGGCGCGGCTGTTCGGTGATACCATCCTCAATGCGCCGCTTTTTCACCTGTATGGCGAGTTGTTGGCGAGGGAAAATTATGCGCCGCCCGGTTTTCGGTTGGCGCTAGGATTGAAGGATATCGAATTGATTTTGGCGACGGGTGCGTTGTCGCGGACCCCGACTCCCGTTGCCGATCTGGTGCATAACCGTTTGCTGACGGCCGTCGCCAAAGGTCGAAGCGAACTTGATGTGACGGCTTTGGCGCTGGGTGTGTCGGAGGATGCGGGTCTTCGCCCACTTTCTTAAAATGTCATCAGTGATAAGGGGATGGAGGCAGCGAAAAGTCTCTGGAGAGCTCTTGAGGGGTTGCGTGGCCCTGGAAACGGATGCCGTATGTTGTCCAAGGTTGCGTTTCGATGCGGTGATTTTGGAGTAGGGTGATGAAAATTAAAGTTATATTTGCCTTAGTCTCAGCTCTGGCAACTGCGGTTCCAGCCGTGGCGCTTGCCGTGGATCCGGGCGGTGGTCCTCCCTCCGGGGTAGAGGATCAGTCCAGGGGAACATCGTCTGGCAATAGTCCTGACAGACCCCCGCCATCTGGAGACAGCTCGCAGGGAAATCGGGGCCGCTCGGGTGGCGTTGATAATGGGCGCGACAGTGGTGGGAATCAGAGTGGTCGTGATCGGAGTGGTCCCCCGAGCCAGAGCGGGAGTGGGATGAATCAGGGCCCCAGCCAGAACGGGAGTGGGA
>Ga0116151_10003504_pt1 | contig 14038 bp, 10 predicted proteins | sample AD_UKC117_MetaG_FD_89893 | JGI IMG/M metagenome (GOLD analysis project Ga0116151, IMG submission 89893) | Active sludge microbial communities of municipal wastewater-treating anaerobic digesters from Hong Kong - AD_UKC117_MetaG | ecosystem: Engineered > Bioreactor > Anaerobic > Digestate...
CCCGATCCCGAAATGGGTCGCCAGCCTTATTCGGCTGTTGATTTGCCCACCGGCAGAAACCACAAACGGCTTGTAGCAGGCGAAACCTATTGGTACACCTTTTCGCGCAATGATCCCAACCAGTCGAGTAGTTTTCAAGATCTGAGCTTTAGCTTGTTCTACACGCCCGACGACGGTAACCGCCATAACGTTAATTTCCAGCTTTTTACTACAGCGGAAGTCAACGCCTGGTTGAGCGGCAGCGGTCGATTAAATAACTTTGGAGCCGGAATGCTCGTTTCACGAGACGGCGACCCCTTGACCGGCGAACGTATCTGGCGAGGGAATATCCTTCGAGGCGATAATTACTTTCTAGCTATTGAGAATGGATCAGACGTGGAGATTGATTTCTGGTTGTATGACCAGGACATCATCCATCCTCTACTGGGGCCGGTAGGAGAGCCGGCGGCAAACTTAGCTCACGAGTCAACATCACCACCAGCTCTCCCCTAAATCTCAATCAATTATTATGTTTAGGCTGTCGAACACATCCGATACCATTCGCCACCTAACGTACGACAAAACTAGAGTAGCTTCTAACCGGTTCATCGTAACGATACAGCACGCTCTTGATCAGACTGCTATGCGGCTCTTCTTGGCACCAGGCCAACATTTGTTCAACTTCAGGCTCATCTCCCTGAGCTTCTATTTCAATACGACCATCAGTCAAAAGGCGTACAAATCCAACTAACCCCAACTGCTGGGCCTTTTGCTGAGTCTGAAGTCGAAAATTCTTTCCTTGTAACCGCCCTTCGAGAAGAATGCGGGCTCTCATTTGGCTCATAGTTTTCACGATCGCTCCTTAAAAGAAGTAATATCGCCATATTTCATCGCCCCAAACCAGCATAATCCAACCCGTTATTGTTAAGAACGGACCATACGGGATAAACGTTTTCATCGTTACCCGTCCCGAAACCAGGAGCAAAAATGCCACTATCCCACCCAGGAAAACACCAAATATCAAACTTAAAATGATATTTGGAAAGCCCATCATGAAACCCAAAAATGTCGAGAGCGTCACATCCCCTTCACCTAAACCGCCTCTGGACAGCAACGCCGCGATGTAAACCACAATAAAAGCCGTTATACCGCCCACCAATGCCGCCCGCCAGGTTAACCCAGGGGTAATAAAGGAGGCGAAAATCGCCAGCAGAATGGACGGTAGAATGATCACGTTAAAGATAAGCCGGTGTTCTAAATCGGTCACAGTCACCAGGATGAGGATGATGGTATATAAAGTAACAATGCCCAAATAGAGCGACCAACCGTAAAACCACCATAAGAAGGCGAACAAGATCGGTGTGACCAATTCCACCAGCACCGAACGTTTCATTCTCGGCACAGGCGTACCACAGTGTACACATTCGCGCCGACTACCCAACCAGGTGAGTAAGCCGCTCCACTGTTTTACAGGCCTTTTTGCGCCACATTGGGCGCATTTAGGCCATTGCAACAGTGTCTGCCTTGTTGGGAGAATATCGGCTGCATGGTTTATCGCGATGCCGGCTAACCAGCCACATAAGATGAAGAGGGACGCTAATACAATCACAGGTTTTTCCAGTTATTAATAATAGATTTCGAGTTCGAGTGAGACGTATGGTTATTAGAATGTCTGGCCAGACGAATCATGGCAACTCCAATTATGAAACAGGCCACGATACTTGTCCATAGGCCAAAGGTAAAGGTTAGAGGATGATAATCCATATCTATGGTATGAAAACCCGCTTGCACGGCCACCGCTCGAAAGGCCAGGTTAGCCGGCCAGATTGGAACCGGCTGACCATTAACCGCAGCGCGCCAACCCGGATAAAATGTGTCAGTCAAGACGACAAACCCTTCTGCCGGTGCATCGATCTCGATCCGAATGCGGCCGGCTGACTCGGCTACAATCCGGGCCGGAACCATTTGTTCCGGGGCGCTCTCGCTGCCGGGAACGGTAATGTCTTCTAACTTAATGATAACAACTTCTCGACCGGGATCAAATCCGGGGGAAGTTATTTCGGCGACAGCGCCGCGATCATCATCGACGTAAACTGCGTGCGACAAAAAATAGGCTCGTGGCAGTGGTTTGGGTACCGCTTGAATGACGGCTACTTCACGTTCGAGGATCGTCGGCCAGGTCGGGACGGGATTATTGTTGATGATGGCCCCGGCATTCATCATCGCCAGCAGCCGCGCTTGCTCTTGAGGCAGACGCTTATCGATCAGATCAATCAAAGTTTGCCAACGGCCGACCACTAGCGGATCGTTATTATTCGCTGAAGGCAGGTGGGCGTACACCCCTAAGTTTGGGACTAAGGTCTCCTTAAATTGCTGCAAGTGGACGAGGTCGGTGGGACCAAAGGTTTTGAACTGAAAATAGTGATCGAACTTAACCTGATAGGAAAACTGCTCATCGACAAAATATCGATACGGTTGATCTTTTAGCGCCTCAGCGCTGGTGATAGGTGTACTATACACTGAGGCTGAGGTCAAGGGGATTAAGGGCCAGGCTACCCACAGTAAATCTAGGGCTACAAAAAGCACGACCCCGCCTTGCCAAAATCTTTCTCTGGCTGAGATTGATCCGGTCGAGGCCGGCTTAAGCAGCAGTAGTATCACGGCGATGATCAACAGAATGCCCAGGTTACGAGTCGCGACCAGAAACGTTAGCTCCCGTCCGGCTAACCACACCTGCCCGCTCACCCCGACCAAGGTCAGAGCCACGCAAGCTGCCAAAAAGCGCCGCCAGTGAGGTCGACTTTGGTCCGTCGACTCGAACCACTGAGCCCCAATCCCAGCCAAAACCGCGACAGCCACTGTGAACCAGATAAGTAGTCGAGCCGGGGCCTGAAAAAAACTAAACCCGGGAACCACATCGAGCACCCACAGATACACCGGCGTATTCCACCCCATCGCCAAAATTAAGCTGACCGCCCCGACAACCGCATAAAACGGCACGACGTTTAATATCGCTTCAGTCGAAGCGGAGACTTCTGAGTTCAGATCTTGAGCCGGCTGTCGCCGCATTTTAAAGTAATACCATAGAGCCGTTAGGGCCAGAATAAACGGCAGAATTCCCTGGTAAGCGTGATCTTCCCAATAATTGCCATAGCCCCAATAGTTGCCTTGAGCCGGATTACCAAAAAAATCAGGCGCAACTAGGGTGATCAACCGCCAGGGCCACATGGAGTAGGTGAGGGCAAACGTGCGCTCGGCGCCGTCGTTACGAGGCGATACTGACAGGAACTCCACTGTCGGCAGAACTTGGACGGCGCACAGCAGCAGCGCCAGCGAGACGGCCAGCGCTAAGTAGCCGACGGCTTGAAGCATAACCGTGAGGCGGGGGACGGGGGCCGAAGTCGGTGATAAAGTTGAGCTTTCAGGTCGCGCAAGGCCATTGTGAAGTCGAGGGTTAAGAGTATTTGGTCGATCAGTCTGACTACCTGACCACTGCCAACTTCTAAACACAATATAGCTGCCGGTAAGCCATAGGCTATAAAACCACAACTGGGCGTGACCGGCCAGCAGCTGCACCGCCAGCACAACGGCCAGCCATAAGGCGTCGAGCAGGCGTCGCCGAGCAGCCAGCCTATCGCCAAGCAGTAACAGTAGGGGCAGCCAGGCCGCGGCCTGAACCATCACAATAAACTGCGTTCGCCCAATGATGTAGCCGCTGAACATATAGGCCAAGGCGGCAATAGTAGCCGCAAAGCCGGTTAGCTTCAACTGCCGAGCATACGCATACATGCCCAACCCAGCTAGGCTGAGGTGGAGGATAATCGACAACGTCAGGGCATGGGCGGTCGGTATAAGTAAAAGAATGAGGTTAAGAGGATAAAAAACCGCGCTTTGTAAATTGGCCAGCAGCGGCGTCCCATTACCGAGCAGCGGATTCCACAGCGGCCACTGCGCTTGAAGCAGGCTTTCTTTGACCAGCTCCCACCACGGCCAGAATTGAAGCATCACTGTGCCCCAATACAGAACCTCGCCGAGGATCAGCCATCGCCAGAAGAGAATTAGCGGTAAAATGATGAACAGAACTGGCGGTAGGATCTGTGAAGGTTTCAAGTTACGCATTTTGACAAACATTTACAGTGGGCTAGAATCCAGAGTTGTTGGTTCGATTTGGGTGGTTGGATAGATTGGTGGTTGGTTGGTTGGTTTGATAATAGTTTGGTTGAATGGATAGTTGTGAGATCGTCGGATGGGTAGTTTAATAATAGGTTAGTTAGATGAATAGATGGTTGGTTGATAGTTGGTTGGATAGTACGGATAATGCTTACATACGAACGAATTAGTGGCGTTGTTAGCCTGACATTGATCGGTTTAGCGCTGTATTTTGTACTCAATTTCCCTGCGCAAGTCACATCGGTTATGTTGTTCGGATCGCCGCTTACCGTTGTTTCGCCGCAACGATGGTTGATGGTGATCCTGTTAGGGGCGTTAGTTATGGCCGGGGCCGATACCGTCATCCGAACGCATCCGCTGCTGTCATCCCGCAAATTAGGATACCTGGCCACCTTTTGGGTGCTGCCTGGTCTACTGGTCATTCTGGCAACACAAACATTAGGATTGGCCCCCTCGCCACTAACCTGGGCTGGCGGGCTGATTGGAGTAGGTTTGCTGCTGTGGCTAACGCTTCTGACGGAATTCCGACAAGTTGCACCCGAAAACAGTTCGCTTTGGAGCCGGATATGGCAGCAATTTATCGGTTACGCCATTGCCCTGCTCTTCTTTATCGTTATCTATCAAAGTCGCAGCCGCAGCTTGATTAGCGCCACCAGCGTTTCGCTTGTCAGCGGAATGATTGCTCTGGCTTTGCTGCGTTACACCCCGAAACAGATCTCGAAAACCTGGCTTTTTGCCATAATTATCGGCTTGAGTCTGGGCCAGGTGACCTGGGCGCTGAACTATTGGCGGGTCGGAGCGCTCAATGCCGGCCTCTTGGTATTCTTAATTTTCTATGTACTAATCGGCACAGCCCAACAGCAACTTTTAGGAACCCTCAGCCGCCGCACTTTGGCCGAGTTCGGAGTCATTGCCGCCGTCGCCTTGGCGGTCATTCTGAATTTGTAACTCCCTGTATCCATTATACCATTTCAAACGAAATTGGTGTAGAGACCGTGGGTCTGCCCAAGACCATGCTTCAGCCGGGGCTGTTGACAATGCCATACCTTCACGCTACACTTGATATGTGGTAATTATCACCTGGTTTAAGGTAAAGTGATGATCGAAGCAGTTAATTTGACCAAGGAGTTCGGCGAGTTCACCGCCGTGAGGGATGTTGGCTTGCAGGTGCCGGAGGGCGAAGTTCTAGCTCTGCTAGGTCCAAACGGCGCCGGTAAAACAACGACAGTGCGCATGCTCGGATCGATTCTGACGCCCACCCGAGGTTGGGCCAAAATCGCCGGCTTTGATACCGTAAAAGATGCGCAAGCCGTGCGGCAGGTTATCGGGCTGCTAACCGAATTTCCGGGCCTGTATATGCGCATGAAAGGGCTGGACTACCTGCGTTTTTTCGGCGAACTGCAGGGCATGCCCGGCGACATCATCCGCCGCCGCAGTGAGCAGTTGCTCAAGCGGTTTGAATTGTGGGAAGCCCACGATAAACAGGTCGGTAAATACTCGAAAGGGATGAAGCAGAAATTAACCCTGGTGCGAGCTATGCTGCACGATCCCTATGTGCTTTTTCTCGATGAGCCGACCTCAGCTATGGACCCGCACAGCGCCAAACTGGTACGCGATGCCATCGTCGAATTGCGCCGCGAGCAGCGCACCATCGTCCTCTGTACCCATAATCTGGCCGAAGCCGAACAACTGGCCGATCGCATCGCCATTGTCCGCCGGGGACAGATCATCGCCCAGGGTACACCGGTTGAGTTGAAAAAGCAGCTTCTCGGCGATCCGCTAATGGAGCTACGGCTGGCCGGGCCGATGAATGGGTTGGTCAACTATTTGCGTGATAAAGTCGAAGTCGTCACCCACGGCGAAGATTGGGTCAGATACACCGTCCCCGATCCGCTCCACTTCAATCCGGCACTTCTCTCGGAGCTGGCTCGCCAAAGCACCCCCGTTGTCACTCTCAGTGAAATACCTCGTAGCCTGGAAGAAGTCTACCTACAAATCGTCGAAAGCGATCAAAAGCTGGAAGATGCCCTCAAAGAGACGGGCGAGAAACCTTTCGAATAAAAGGCTGAAGCTAAGGTCTTGATTTGAGAGGTATGCCCTCATCTATTAAACCAACCATCCAATTATCCAACCACCCAACTATCCATCTACCCTTTCGTGCGTCGATAATGCCGCCGAGCTTTGGCCCGATTACCACAATGTTTCATCTCACACCAGCGCCGGCTGCCATTACGACTGGTATCTAAGAACAACCAACCACAGCTTTCCCCGGCGCACTGGCCGACCCGACCCAACTTATCAGACACCAGTAGTTCCGCCGCCGACCATGCAATGGGCCACAAAACACGCTCCAAGGCGTTAGCCTCGCCGCCCCAGCTCCAGGTGTAACCCTGACCGGCGGGTATAATTGTCGATGAAATCGACTCATCCAGCAGAAGATGATTAAGTCCGGCTAAATCACTTTCCGCTAACGATTCACCCGCAGCAATTCGCGAAAAAATTCGATGGATTTCAGTGCGTAGGGTCATGCCTCGTTCAAAAACAGTTTGCGCTCTAGCCGGCTGCTTCTGCGCCGGCTCTAACAGGGTTTCGACCTCAACATCGCTAAGAAAGCCGGCCTGATGATTCCACCAGACCAGATCGGGATAATGATGAAATCGCTCATATTTGGCCTCGTGGCTGTCCCAATTTTTACTATCAACAAAATCCAGACAAGGCCAGCCGCCAAGCCACTTAAAAGTTGGGATAGATTCATGTTCATTCATATTGACTCTATTATAACCAATAAAACAGTTTTGACAGGTTACGAGCATTACGCTAAAATCTAACCATCAAAAGTAGATTAGCTAGTTATAATAACTTTGTCAAAATCGGTGACGTGGGTGATATGAAAAGTGGAAAGCAAGTAACTCTAATTAACCTGGCCGGCGTGCTGCTCCTCATTCTCGTTATGGCCGCTTGTGCTGCGAATGACTCTACCCCCAGATTACCGCCTGCCTCGGACACAGTAGCCGACACCTCGCTTGCGCCAACTGATCCCGCGCCAAGCTCAGATCAAGTCGCTCCTACGCCATCCCCGGCGGCTGATAGTTTGCAGCCCTATCCCTACACGACCCCACTGCCACCGCCAACGCCAACCATTCTCGATGGCCTATACACCAAGCAGGTTAACTTTGAAGGGACCCCCACGCCATGCCGGCGCTGTGCGCCCTATCGAGCTGAGGGCGGCACATGGACATTAAAACTGGATTCCGGCGCATTTAGGGTCTCGCATGATGGTACGGGCTTTCACGGAATCGGTTCATTTACTATAGTTGGCGATAAGTTGACCGTATTTAATGACCCCAACTGCCATCTTGAAACCGGAACTTATATATGGGAAGCTGACGGCCGCTCGCTCGTCCTGAAAACGGATGACGATCCCTGCGCATTTGGCTTGCGCGCCAAGAACCTGGGTCTCGGCGTCTGGATCAAGCAGTCCGGCGCAGAAGGGAGCTTGATCGATCGCTGCCAGCCGCCCTCGCTGGAAGCCGCCATTAGCGGCCACTGGCCTACACCGGAGGGGTGTTGAGATGGATGGATGGTTGGTTGGTTGGATGGATGGTTGGTTGGTTGGTTGATTAGTTGATTAGTTGGTTGAAATGAAAATTGACCGGAGCGATAAAGCTTACTTTGTCAAATACGATCAAAGCAAGCTTTGATGCTCCAGACCTTTATGTTTAATGGAGACAAACATGACTGAGCGAAGATGGTTAGTTAGCGTGATTGTCCTTTTGGCCTTGATCTTAATCTCTCGCGAATTCGATTATACCTTACCCATGAAAGCCTCCGAAGCGGGGACGCCGCCCAACATCATAAGCGGCTATTCCGGTAATAACGTGCACGAAGGTGTCGTTGGCGGCGCGATTAGTGGAGGAGGAAATCGTGGTTTTCCTAACGTTGTTACGGCCGATTTTGGAACCATCAGCGGAGGTTTGGGCAACGAAGCCGCGGCTCAAGCCGTTGTTGGCGGTGGTTACAACAATACGACCACGGCTTACCGGGCGACCATTGGCGGCGGCTTTGCTAACTTGGCTATCGGGGGCAGCAGCACCATCGGCGGCGGCGAACGGAATAGCGCCAACTTGGCCTATACCACCGTCAGCGGCGGCTCATTTAACACGGCCAACGGTCTCAGCGCTACCGTCGGCGGCGGCACAGCTAACATCGCCGACGGCCCGCAATCAACGGTCGGGGGTGGGACGCAAAATGCCGCCAATGGATTCGAAAGCACGGTCAGTGGGGGAACACGCAACACGGCGACGAATGCCTACGCCGCGATAGGCGGCGGCCTGAATAACCAGGCCATCGGGCGGCGATCAGCCATTGCCGGCGGCGCGGGCAACATTGCCGCCGGAGAAGACGTCGCGATAGGCGGCGGGTTGAGCAATCAGGCCACCGATCGCTATAGCACAGTCGCCGGGGGTCGAGCCAACCGGGCCGGCAATGGCAACGACACGATGGAAGATGCCCGCTACGCCACGGTCGGCGGCGGGCAGGACAATGTGGCCGCCGGTTTGGGCGCCACGGTCGGCGGCGGGCAGGAGAACGTGGCCGGCGGCGATTTTGCCGGCATCGCGGCCGGTTCCGAAAATATCGCGGCCGGCGATTACAGCTTTGCTGTGGGTCGCCGGGCGCAGATCGACGCCGGCCATGACGGCGCCCTACTGCTGGCCGACGCCACCGACGCCGACTTTGTCTCTGAAGCTGCCAACGAGTTCGCGGTGCGAGCAACAGGTGGGGTGCGTCTTATTACGGCCGTAGCCGACAACGGCCGGCCGCTGGCCGGAGTGCAGCTCGCCGAGGGCAGCGGCTCTTGGCAAACGTTGAGCGACCGCCACGCCAAAGCCAACATTGTCCCGGTCAACGAACTGGAAATTCTTACCTTACTGATGGGTGTACCGATTAGCACCTGGAATTACCAAACGCAAGATGCGGGCATTCGCCACATCGGTCCAATGGCGCAAGATTTCTATGCCGCCTTTGGCGTTGGTGAGGATGAGCGCTATCTAACCGCCGTCGATACCGATGGTGTGGCGCTGGCCGCCATTCAGGGTCTCTATGGCCTGATCCAAAGCCAGGAAACGCAAATCACCGGACAGCAGCAGCAAATCGAACAGTTGGCGGCGGATAACGCTACGTTGACCGAAAGGGTATCGGCGCTGGAAGCCCGGCTGTTAGCGCTGGAACAATCGTTATCAGAAATTCGGTAAATCGGTATCGCAACGGCTTAAATTACCCACTTGACAAACCCCCTAAAAATTTTATAAAATGAAAAAAGAACGTTGTTTCACCATGCCACCTATCCTGTGTTTTAACTTCTGAATCATATTATCTGTCGGCAAGGCAGCCGGTAAATATTCCCCTGAAATTTAAGAAACGGGAACAAATTTCTCCGCTAAACATCATTCCCCTTAAATTGTTGTTGCGCTTGTTACAAATTAGCTCACGTTGTGGCCGTACTCAGATGAGTTGTCGCTCCACCTCGTTGCGAGCGAATTGTAAAACCTCAACGCCTGAAAACAACAGGTAGCAATCGGAAGTAAATTAGTTTCTCAAAAATCATTATGCATGAAAATATTTTTGTAGCTTTTCAATTAATCTTTCTTGAGGAGAATTGTAATGCCTAATAAATCCCGGACCATAAAGTTACTCCTATTACTGCTTGTAGCAGTTAGCTTGGCCTGTAGTAGCATTATGGGTGGGAACGACCAGGAACCAGAACCGACGGAAGCGGTCGATGTAGCCGAAGCCGAACCCGTGGAGACTGAGGAACCAGTCGCACCTGACGAGTCGGGAACTGATACCGACGGAGATACAAACAGCAATGAAGCGAACGAACCAACAAGTGAGGGGGGCAATACCGGTTCTGCCTCTGGGCTACGCGAGGCTATGCAGCGGGTAAAAGACGCCACGATCCAAATTGAAACGGATGCCAGCATGACCGATATCGATGGCGCCGTTTATGCTCAATCCGGCGCCGGCTCCGGTTTTATTATTGATGAAAGCGGTATTGCTGTTACCAACAATCACGTTGTAACCGGTGGACGTAGTTGGAAGGTGTATGTGGGGGGTGAAGGCAGAGCCTTGAATGCCAGAGTACTGGGGGTATCTGAATGTTCAGACCTGGCGGTCATCGACATTGAGGGTGACGGCTACCCCACTTTAGAATGGTATGAAGGCGAAATATTTACCGGGTTACCGGTGTATGCCGCCGGCTTTCCTTTAGGCGATCCTGAATTTACGTTGACGCGGGGGATTGTATCGAAAGAGGAAGCCGACGGGCAAACCAGTTGGGCCTCGGTTGAGGGCGTGATCGAACACGACGCGGTCATCAACCCCGGCAACTCCGGCGGCCCTCTGGTCACCGAGGATGGTCAGGTAGTAGCCGTCAATTATGCCAATCTCGATAGCCAACAGCAAGGTTACAGTATTCTATACTTTGCCATCGCCCGCGATGAAGCCCGCAACATCATCGACCGGCTGCGCGAAGGTGAAGACTTTATGGCCATTGGCGTGAACGGCCAAGCTTTGCTGAGCGATGACGGCGAATTTTCGGGAATCTGGGTTCAATCGGTGCAATCCGGCTCGGTGGCAGATAAAGCGCGCATTGAGGGCGGCGATATCATCACCAGTTTGGAAGAGCGAGAACTGGCCACCGAAGGCACCATGCGGGAATACTGCGACACCTTGCGCAGTCACGATCCGGACGATACGCTGAACGTTGAAATTCTGCGGATAGCTACCGGACAAGTTCTGGAGGGTCAACTCAACGGACGCGAGTTGGAGGTCATTGAGGAGTTTGACAACTCCGAACTACTAAATGACTCAACCTCGGACAACATTCTTGGCCCCGGCGACGATAGCGACTATGTGATTGTTACCGATAATTCCGGCGCATTTGAAATGGAGATACCTGCCGGTTGGACCGATATCGACGGGAGTCCCTGGCTCGATGATGACGGAACCCAAGTCGCCGTGGCTATCGACGCGGCCAGTGATTTAAGCATTTTTCGCAACCTAACTTCCGACAGCGGTATTCAATTTGTAGTTTTCAGTACGGTGCCGGATTTCAGTCCGGCCGCTTTCCTCGATGGCTTCGATCATGCCGATTTAACCGGCGACTGTGGCCCGTCTCAACGGTTCGATTACAATGAGCATCCCGGTTACAACGGCGTGATGGACTTTTATGAAAATTGTGGCCCAGAGAACAACCGGCTCGTCTTTCTGTCTATTAAGCCGGCCGACTCCAATGAATTTGCCATCTATTTGACCGGTCTAAATTTGAGCCGCAAGGATATGCAGCATCTATTCGATACCTTTAACTTGGTTGGGGCTTTACCCTAGCCGCTATGAGACGAGAGATGAGAGCAAAAAAACATGCACTTAAATGGATATCGATCCTCTTAGTAGCTTTAAGCTTAGGCTGCGGGCTGCTGCCCTTCGGAAGCGAACCGGAGGCGACCACGGCCCCGGAAGTGACGAACGAGCCGACAGCGGGGGCTGAAGTCGAGGCCAAGGCTACGGATGAATCGGAAACGGTCGAGGCTGTGGCCGTAGAAGAGCCGCTAATTGAGGAGACGTCTGAAGACGTGAAACCGCTCGATCGGGAGGCCGCTTTGTTGAAACTACGCGACACGATGCGTATGGTCAAAAGCGCCACCATCTTAATAGAGACGGATGCCAGTTTAACCGATATCGACGGGACGGTCTATGCTCAATCAGGGACCGGCTCAGGCTTTATCATCGATGAGAGCGGTCTGGCCGTGACCAATAACCACGTGGTCACCGGCGGCCGTAGTTGGAAGGTTTACGTCGGCGGCGAGAGCAAGGCGCTCAATGCGCGAGTCGTAGGCGTTTCGGAATGTTCGGACCTGGCGGTGATCGATATCGAGGGCGACGGCTATCCGGCTTTAGAGTGGTACGAGGGCGATATCTACGCCGGACTGCCGGTCTACGCGGCCGGCTACCCGCTAGGCGATCCGGAATTTACGCTGACGTCAGGTATCGTCTCTAAACAAAAAGCCGGCGGCCAAACCAACTGGGCCTCGGTCGAGGGCGTGATCGAACACGATGCGACCATCAACCCCGGCAGTTCCGGCGGCCCGCTAGTCACCGAAGATGGCCGAGTAGTGGCCGTCAATTATGCCAATTTCGATTTAAACCAGCAAGGGGTCAGTATTCAATACCGGGCCATTGCTCGCGACGAGGCCCGGACGATTATCGAACGCCTGCGTGAGGGTGAAGATGTTCAATCCATTGGCATCAACGGCCAGGCCTTTTGGAATGAGGAGGATAGTATTTCCGGTATCTGGGTCAAATCGGTTCAGTCCGGCTCTGTGGCCGACCAAGCGCGGATAGAAGGCGGCGATCTTATTATGACTTTGGAAGACCACACCTTAGCCACTGTAGGGACAATGGAGGAATACTGCGATACGCTGCGCAGCCACGATCCCGGCGATGCGCTCGATGTTGAGGTCATTCGCTTGGCGACCGGCGAACTTCTCGAAGGGCAACTCAACGGCCGCGAGTTAGCCGTCGTCGATGACGACTCAGATATCGCTGAATCCTCAACCGATACCCGTCCCACAGGCAGCAAATCCACCCCGGAAGCCGAGGCCGATGAACCAACCCCTACCCCGGTTACACCACCCACCGCAACGCCGCCCCCCCCAACCGGCGGTGGTCTCGGTGCGTTTACGCTGTGGGGGAGTAACTTCTGGGGGACATTAGGCTCCGGCGGCGAACAGTGGTACACCTTTAATTCCAATCAGGAAACCGAAGCCACGCTCATTGCCTTTGTGCAAAATACGGATCAAATTGAAATCATGGTCTATCTCGGAAACGATATTCCGGTCTGGCCGCCCAAAGATGCCAATCTGGTCCCCAATGTCGGCATTGCCACCAAGCAGGGTAATCGCGACGGCAACGATAATACCGTGGAGTTTATCTGGCAAGGCCCAATCCAGCGCGATACCAAATATTACGTTCGCTTCATCAATCGCGGCGGGGCGACCGCCACCTACTGCGTCATTACCCGCCCCGATCGGTACGACTGCTCGTAAAGCAACCGAACAATAACTTAAATTCACGAACACCCGTCAGAGGTCCGCTCCGACGGGTGTTTTGATTCCTCAAATATCCAGTTTGAACTATACCCCCATCCTGACTATAATCCGTGAGTCTGTCCAACTCGTTCTGTCCAACTGGAGCGAAACCAAAACAAACCGTATGAAAACAGCAGTTCGCACCACCCAAAAATTACTAACCTTTCTGATCTTCAACCTCATTGTCGTGGCTGTCATTTTTCTCTTGATCGAAGGTCTGGCCAGCTTCATTCTCTTTTTTCAAGCGATAGCCGGCACCCCCCCCGTAGCCGAACGAACTCACACCCAATACGACGCCGAATTGGGCTGGGTCAATCGGCCGGATGTCTATATCGAAAATATGTACGGCCCTGGGCTGGATCTGGAGACCAACGCTCAAGGGTTTCGCAATAATGAGGATTTTGGCGAAACCGTCCCGACCGGCCAACTGCGAGTCATCTGCTCCGGCGACTCCTTTACCCTGGGCTACGGCGTTGATAACGATCACACCTGGTGCCAACGGCTGGCCGCGCTCGACAACCGGCTGCAAACCGTCAATATGGGCCAGGGCGGTTACGGCGTCGATCAGGCCTATCTGTGGTACAAACGCGACGGGACAACCCTGGCTCATGATATTCATCTGTTCACCTTCATCACCAACGATTTTGAGCGGATGCGTTCCGATAGCTTTTTGGGCTACGGCAAACCGGTGCTTGATGTCCAAGACGGCCGGTTAGTGGTGGGCAATGTCCCTGTGCCGGAGC
>Ga0116151_10003506_pt1 | contig 14030 bp, 11 predicted proteins | sample AD_UKC117_MetaG_FD_89893 | JGI IMG/M metagenome (GOLD analysis project Ga0116151, IMG submission 89893) | Active sludge microbial communities of municipal wastewater-treating anaerobic digesters from Hong Kong - AD_UKC117_MetaG | ecosystem: Engineered > Bioreactor > Anaerobic > Digestate...
CCTGTACTACGACCCGGCTCCGGTGCGGCCGGGCTCGACGCGCTCGGTGGTCGTCGGGCTATCCCAGGCCGTCGACGGCTACGACGCCTACGTCGCTACCAAGGGCGATAAGCCGCCGGTCGTCGCGATCGCCGCTCCTTCCGCGACCGCCCCGCTCGACGAGATGGCCGACCTGATAGCCGTGCGCGCGGTGCTCGAGGCGATAGACGCCCTGCTCGCGGCGGGCCAGGCGCCCGGCACGGACGAGCTGGAGGCCTTGGAAGCCACGCTCAGGCGGCTCGAGGCCCGGAAGGGTCAGTACTGATACCCTATGGCCAAGAATCCGCTCGACGAGGCCGAGGCGCTGTTCAGGCGCCGCCGCTGGGCCGACCTTATAAGCCTCCTCGAGCCGCTGACCGCGGTCTATCGCGAGTCGGCGCGCTTCTCCGTGCTGCTCGGCTGCGCCTATCTCCATAGGGAGGATACCGGCGGCGCCTATTCGTGCTTCAGGCGGGCCCAGTCGCTCGATTATCGCGACGTCGACGCCGCGCTCGGCCTCGCCGCGGTGCATATACGCAGGGGCGAGAGCGACAAGGCGGTCCAGCAGTACATAGACGTGATCGAGCGGCACCCCCGAGACCGTCGGGCCAAGCGAGGCCTCGGCCTGCTCCGGAAGACGGCGAGCGGCGGCGACGAGGCGGTACCGGCCAGGCGGCTGCGTTCGCTGTATCCCCGGCCTCGGAGGCGCTGGCGCGTCGTCGCCTTCGTCGTCGCCTTCGTCGTAGCCGCCGGCGCGGCCATTACCCTGGCCGCGCTGGCGTGGCCATCGATCGCCGGGGCGATACGCGACGCCGAGCCCCAGCGAGACGGGGTAGCCGCCTTCAGCCTGAGCGCCGAGGAGGCCGCCGCGCCGGTCGGCTCCGACGGCGAATTCGATATCGTGATGACGGAGCGAGAGGCGCTCGAGGCCTTCGAAAAGGCCAAGCGGCTGTTCTCGGACTATCGCGACGAGGCGGCCCTCGTCGAGCTGAACCGCCTGCTCGTATCGAACGCGACCAGGCAGGTCAAGGCCAAGGCGACCGCCCTCGCGCAGTACGTCAGGGAACCGAGCTTCCTGTCCATGCCCGACCGCTACTCGTACGCGGAGGTCGCGGCCTTCCCGCGGCTGTACGACGGCGTCGGCGTAGTCTGGAAGGGCCTGCCCGCCAACATAGCGTCGTCCGGATCGTCGACCTCGTTCGACCTGCTCGTCGGATACCACGATAGGAAGCGGCTCGAGGGCATCGTCCCGGTCAAGATGGCGTTCGAGTCGAGGCTCCTGCCCGACAGGCCCATAGAGGTACTCGCCCGCGTGCGTACCCAGGGCAAGACGTTCTACCTCGAATGCCTCGCGATACACGAGCAATAAAGGAATAGCGCCGGATGAGAGCCGTAGTACAGAGAGTCAGGAACGCGTCGATATCGGTAGGGGGCGCGACGGTAGGCGCCATAGGCGCCGGCCTCCTCGTCTACCTGGGGGTAGGCAAGGACGACGGCGAGGCGGACGCGAGATGGCTGGCGGATAAGATCTGCGGCCTGCGAATATTCGAGGACGCCGACGAGAAGATGAACCTGTCCGTCGTGGACACCGGCGGCGGCGTGCTGTCGGTATCGCAGTTCACCCTGCTCGCGGACACGAGGAAGGGCAAGCGGCCGTCATACAACGACGCCGCCGAGCCGGCCGTCGCCGAGGCCCTCTACGAGCGCTTCAAGGAATTCGTGTCGGCGATCGTGCCCGTCACCGCGTCCGGCGTCTTCGGCGCGTCGATGGAGGTGACGTACACCAATATGGGCCCCGTGACCATACTGCTGGATACGAAGAAGCCCTCCTAGCTTTCTCAGCGATACGGTGAAAACCAACGAAGAGGATACGAGTTAAAGAGACAAGAAAGAGGCTTCATACCACTAAAGGCAACCACGGAGTCGCGGAGATTCACGGAGAGCGCGGAGAAAGAGAAAATTGAATCCTAGCTCATTTCGTCTTCGCTAGCATTCATCCGTGATCTCAAGCATTTTTCCGTGCCTCCGTGGTTGCATTTTTTAGGAACGGGAGACGCTACCAGGTCTTCTTCCAGTGTTCCGTGGCGCAGACGATCCTGAACCCTAGACGCGTATAGAACTCATCCGAGCCGCCTATGCAGTACGTCGCTCCAAGCTTCTGGGTCTTCTTCATTGCCGCCTGCAGCGCGTACGCCGCCAGGCCCATGCCTCTGTACTCCGGGGCGGTGGCCAGCGGTTCGAGATAGGCGTAGTCGTTGACGCCGTCCATCCACATGCCGGCGAAGCAGGCGTATTCGCCGTCGGGCGCCTTAATTATCGTCGTCAGCTCCTTGGAGAACGAAGGGCCGGTCTGCATCTGGAGCCTACAATCATAATCGCCGTCCGGCTCCGGGCCATGGTCGAAGCCCTTCCAGAGGACGTTGTGTATCTTCATCGGATCGTTCTCGTCCTCGAGGGATATGACGGAGAAATCGTCGGGCAGGGTCCTCTCCGCGAAGCCGGAGCTATAATCATAGACCTTTACATCGACCGAGTACTGTCGTTTATAGCCTTTGTCAGCGAGCGCCTTCTTGAGGTCATGCTCGTAATCGTAGGCGCATACATCCAGGTGCCTAGAACCGTCTTCCACCGCCGACAGTTCGCGCTCGGCGTAGTCGAGCATCTCGGGCTTTAGGTGCTCGTATCCTCGCTCGCACGCGAAGAAAGCCTCGCCGAGGTCTAGTTCATAGGAGGCGACGCCGACTATATCGCCGTCTTCCTCCCATACGCCGAAGCGATGGGCGAGCGAATGATTGAAGGCCGGATGCGTGTGCGCGTATTCCCAGAATGACTGGCAATGGTTTCCGCCGAGCTCGTAGCGGGAAAAATTCTTCCGTAAGAAATCGCTGACGGCGAAGAAATCCGAATAGAGTTTATACCGTCTGTTTGTAATGGCCATGATCGCTCCTGAATAGTAGTAGCCTGACTCGATGCGGCCGCATAGTAGCATGGCGTTCTCCGCGCGTCATGAGAAAGTTCGGTTATACAGCGACGCCGCGTGTCGTGCTGATAGTGAGTCTGTATTGAATTTTGCGTTAACGGTACTTCATACTGGAACACAGTCGCCGTGGATGATTGAGGGCTGATCCCCAATCCTATTCTGGAAGGCCATGAAGGCGAGCATCGGTCGCGTCTATCTCTCGATCTTTACGCCGCTCCGTGTCTCCGTGCCTCCGTGGTATTCTTCGTGCTTCTTGCTCCTTCAGTCCTGCCTCTTCTCCTCGTATCCTCTTAGTTCGCCTTTGCATGTACGTCGCAATCGGTCGCGAGGGGGCAGCCGTCGCACAGGGGGCGGGCGCGGCAGCGGAGCTTGCAATGCTCGACTATGAGCGCGTGGGCCTCGGCGAGGTAGGGCGCCTCGAGCGGCAGCAGATCCTCGGCGTATCGCCTCGCGCCTTCGTACGAGCGGCCGTCTATAGCGTGGCCTAGCCTTGAGAGTAGCCTGCGCGCGTAGGCGTCCGCCACGAAGGTCGGCTCGCCGTACGCGTAGAGCAGGACGCAGTCGGCGGTCTCGAAGCCTATGCCCGGCAAGGCCAGCAGCTCGCCGCGAGTCGGTACGCCTTCGTCGAGCTCAGTCCAGGCGGAGGCCAGGCCCCTCAGGTACCCGGCCTTTATCCTGAAGGTGCCGGCCGGCTTTATTAAGTCCTCGAGCTCGCCGGCCGGGAGGGCTAGCATGGGGCTCGGGGACAGGGCTCCCGCTTCGGCGACGGCGGCTACGGCTCGTTCCGCTCCGGACCAGGCCGTGTTCTGCGCCAATACGGCCCCGACCGCTATCTCGAAACGGAGCGAGCGATCGATAGCGCCCCCGCCTGGCCCGACGGGCAGCGACGGGCCCAGGGCGTAGCCGTTAGCGTCGCGGCCGGGCGTTCCGGCCAGGGACGGCAGCGGCCACCAGCCACGGGGCCCGTACGATACGAGTAATCGTTCCAATGCGGCGACCAGCTTAACCACGAGTGCGCTCCGTGAACTAGGATAGGGTAAGGCAACGAAGAGTAAAAGAGAATACGAGGCAAGAAAGAGATTAGCTCCTGTAGAAGAAGGATAAACTATAACAGTGAAGGCATATATGTCGTCGCGTTAGCATGAGGTGTAGCAGTAAGCCAAGCCTTATCTTGTTAATCCTGTCGATGGTCTTCGTCATAAATGAAGGATCTGACAAGATCGACAAGATAATTCCTGCGTTGCGGCTAGCTATGATCGTCTCTGAAACCGCGTCGATTTGGAGAAGTGAGTAGCGATTACGACGCTTCTAGCGTACATGTCACTAGCCCTCATCTATCGCGACTCTCTCCTGCCTCTTATTCTCTTATCCTCTTAGTTCGCTTTATTAAAAAAGGCCCGGCTTCCTCGCGGATAGCCGGGCCGTTCAGTAGCTCAGGGGCGTCTTACTTCTTGGCGTTGCGGAGGACCGCCTGGGCGCCGGCCAGCCTGGCTATCGGCACGCGGAAGGGCGAGCACGATACGTAGTTGAGGCCGATGCGGTAGCAGAAGTCTATCGTCGCCGGATCGCCGCCCTGCTCGCCGCAGATGCCGAGCTTGAGCTCGGACTTGGTCTTGCGGCCGTAGTCGGAGGCGTGCTTCATCAGGAAGCCGACGCCGTCCTCGTCGATGGTCTCGGTCGGGTTGTTCGGCAGCACTTCCTGCTTGATGTACTCGGGCAGGAAGGAGCCGGCGTCGTCGCGGCTGAAGGCGTAGGTCATCTGGGTCAGGTCGTTGGTACCGTAGCTGAAGAAGTCGGCGTTCACGGCGACCTTGTCGGCGAGGATCGCGGCGCGCGGAACCTCGATCATGGTGCCGATCAGCACCTTCATCTTGAGGCCGGCCTTGGCGAGCGCGGCGTCGACGATCGCCTGGGCCCGGGCCCTGAGGACCTCGAGCTCCTTGGGATCGCAGATCAGCGGGATCATGATCTCAGGGCTGACGGGGATCTTCTTCTTGGCGCACTCGACGGCGGCCTGCATGATAGCCTCGACCTGGGTATCGTAGATCTCCGGGTAGGTGATCGCGAGGCGGCAGCCGCGGTGGCCGAGCATCGGGTTCGACTCGTGGAGGCTGTCGATCTTCGGCTGCAGGTCCTTGGCCTTGACGCCGATGAACTTGGCCAGTTCCTCGGTCTCGGCCTTGGTGTGCGGCACGAACTCGTGGAGCGGCGGGTCGAGGAGGCGGATCGTGACGGGCCGGCCTTCCATCGCCTTGAAGATGCCGACGAAGTCCTTCTTCTGGAGCGGGAGGATCTTCTTGAGGGCCTCCTTGCGCTTCTCCTCGGTCTCCGCGACGATCATCGCGCGGAAGTGGATCAGCTTCTCCTTGTCGAAGAACATGTGCTCGGTGCGGCACAGGCCGATGCCCTGGGCGCCGAACTCGAAGGCGCGCTTGGCGTCGGCCGGGGTGTCGGCGTTAGTCCGTACGTTGAAGCCCTTGAGGGCGCCGCGGGCGGAGCCCTCGCGTACCTCGTCGGCCCACTTGAGGAAGGTCTCGAGCTCCTTGCCGATCTTGGCGGCGACGAGCGGCAGCTGGCCCTGGAAGATCTGGCCGGTCGAGCCGTCGATGGTGATCCAGTCGCCTTCCTTGAACTTGACGCCGGCGATCGTGGCTACCTTGCCGACGATGCTGAGCGCCTGGGCGCCGGAGACGCAGGGCGTGCCCATGCCGCGGGCGACGACGGCCGCGTGGCTGGTCATGCCGCCGGTGGCGGTCAGGATGCCCTCGGAGACGACCATGCCGCCGATGTCCTCGGGGCTGGTGTCCTTGCGGACGAGCACGATCTTCTTGCCGTCCTTGGCCCAGGCCTCGGCGTCGGCGGCCGAGAACACGACCTGGCCGCAGGCGGCTCCCGGGGAGGCGTTCAGGCCCTTGGCGAGGGCCTTGGCGGCCTTGGCGGCCTTCGGGTCGATCGCGGGGTGGAGCATCTGGTCGATATGGTCGGGGGAGACGCGGAGGATGGCCTCTTCCTTGGTGATCAGCTTCTCGGCGACCATCTCGACGGCCATCTTGACGGCCGCGGCGCCGGTGCGCTTGCCGTTGCGGGTCTGCAGGATGAACAGCTTACCCTGCTGGACGGTGAATTCCATGTCCTGCATGTCGCGGAAGTGCTTCTCGAGCTTGTCCTTGATCGCGACGAGCTGCTTGTAGACCGCGGCGTTCTTCTTCGAGAGGGTGGCGATCTTCTCGGGGGTGCGGATGCCGGCTACGACGTCCTCGCCCTGGGCGTTCATCAGGAACTCGCCGTAGAACTCGTTCTTGCCGGTCGACGGGTCGCGGCTGAAGCAGACGCCGGTGCCGGAGTCGTCGCCCCAGTTGCCGAACACCATCGACTGGACGGTCACGGCGGTACCCTTGAGGCCCTTGATGTTGTTGAGCTCGCGGTACTTGATCGCTCGCTCGTTCATCCAGGAGCCGAAGACGGCGCCCATGGCGCCGAACATCTGGTCCTGCGGGTTCTGCGGGAAGTCCTTCTTGGTGTGCTTCTTGACGATGGCCTTGTAGGTCTCGACGAGCTTCTTGAGGTCGTCGGCGGAGAGGCCGGTGTCGAGCTCGACCTTCTTGGCCTTCTTGGCGGCGGCGAGAGCGTGCTCGAAGTCGTCGTGCGGGACCTCGAGGACGACGTCGCCGTACATCTGGATGAAGCGGCGGTACGAGTCGTAGGCGAAGCGGGGATTGCCGGTCTTCTTGGCCAGGCCCTCGACGGCCTTGTCGTTGAGGCCGAGGTTGAGGATGGTGTCCATCATGCCGGGCATGGACTGGGCCGCGCCGGAGCGTACGGATACGAGCAGGGGGTCTACGGCGTCGCCGAGCTTCTTGCCCATGGACTTCTCGAGCCTGGCAAGGTGCTCCGCCACTTCGGTCTCGAGGCCGTCGGGATACTTGCGCTTGTTCTCGTAGAACGCCGCGCAGACCTCGGTGGACACCGTGAATCCCGGCGGGACCGGGATGCCGAGGTTGGTCATCTCGGCCAGGTTGGCGCCCTTGCCGCCGAGCTCTTCCTTCATCTTGGCGTCGCCTTCGGCCTTACCGTCGCCGAAGTAGTATACGTACTTGGTCTTTGCCATCGAGTTGAATCCTCCGTTCAACCTACGAGGCTATAGGAAACCACAGCCTCTGTCAAGAAACCGCAACGGAGGTCATCGGGAGACGGGCAGATTCGGGGACGGACCCGGGGCTATAGATTGATGGCCATCGTGATGACGGTCAGGTCCGACCCGGATATCTGGTTGACGAAGGACTCGAATTTGACGTTGACCTTCTCGCAGGCTTCCGAGAGGTACGATAGGTAGTAGAGCCCGAGGTCGGTGTTCGACTCGCCCTCAGGCAGGGCCTTGTAGAAGTCCTGCAGGGTACGCTTCTTGAGATCGGCGTTCTTCTTCTCGTCGAACGCCTCCTTCATCTTCTCGTACTCGGATTCCTTATTGTAGATCGTAATGTGCAGGCGGCCCTGGGTGCCGATGGACGTGCCCTTGGAGCCGAGCTTCCACGAGATGGACACGAGCTCGCCCCTGTGCTGCAGCGACTCGAGCACCTGATGGCGCACGTTCGGGTCGAACAGGACGGCGTTCATGTCGACGGCGCCCTTGAAGATGGCCTTGGCCTCGCGCTTCAGGTTGTTGTTCTCCGCGTTCGCGGCCAGCTCCATCACGTTGAGCGCCACGTACTCGGCTATCTTGGCCTTTTCCATATACTCGGCGAGGCTCGTGCGGATATCCTTGATCAGCGAGTCGTAGCCGTCCGAATCGTGGAACTTGGCGATGATGAACCAGGTGAACGGCCTGAGGGTATTAAGGAACTTCTCCGACAGGAGGAGCTGTATGTTCTTCTCCTCCGGCAGCAGGTTCGAGTTGCGGTTGATCAGCGCGTACATCGGCGCGAGCACCGTGCGCTTGATCTCCGCTATCTCCTTGTCCTTTTCCTTGATGAAGCCCTGGAGGAAGGCGTCGTTGATCCTGGTCTTCTCGTCGATGATGTTCGCGGGGTTCTTGCGGTTCCAGTTCTTGATAACGTCGCTCGAGAGCACCCGCTGGAAGATGTAGCTGTCGTACTGGCGGTACATCATCGAGTAGGTGACCAGCTTGGAGATGTCCATCACCTCCTGACGGATCTTGACGAACTCGCTGTCCGATATCTCGACCTTCGAGACGTAGTCGATCAGCATCATGCGCTGCAGGCTGGCCGGCGTGAAATGGTCGAGCAGGATGCCGTATTCCTCGACGTTGTCCGCTAGCTTGAATTTACGGAGCTTCTTGTTGTTCTTGATGAAATAGGTGGTGCCGCTATCGGTCAGTACGACCTTGACGGGCAGTTCTATGACGGCTTTGCGTTCCTGCGACCCCATCCTGATTCATACCTCCGTCCGACATCCGCGGGCTCGGGGCGGCTCATAGCCGCCGCCGATCCGCCGATTCAGTATATCCCATCGCCGCCCACGTGTAAAACGGTATTGACCTGGCGTCGGACTCGCCCCTAAGATCGCCATACGTCATGTTTCGGCATTTATCCGTCGCCGTATTAGCAATCATCGCCTCGGCCTCGCTCGCGAACCCGTCGCTCGGCGCGCAGGAGGCCTCGGACGAGCCGAGGCCCGTCGAGCTGTCGGGCGCGTTCGACCTCGTCTCGGCCAGGGCGATCGGTTCCGGGAGGGTGACGATAGCGTTCGTCGCCGCCGCGGGCGGCGAGCTGGGCGCCGCGTCCGAGGCGGCCTTGGAAGCCGCGATGTCGTCGATGCAGGCTTCCCTTCGGGCGTCCCTTCGGGCTTCCCTTCGGGCGTCCGTCCGAGGCGCCGAGGGCGCCGGACCGACCGGCTCGGCAGCAGCCTGCACCGCCTACTTCATGCTGTACGACCCCGAGCCGAACGCGCCTCCGCGCGATAGCGAGCCCGGCGACCCGCTGATACGGGAGCCGAGCCTCGCCTGGGCCCTCGCCGACATGGAGCCGGACGCGGTGGTCCTGATCGATTTAGCTTCGTCGGACGAAGTATCCGTAGGCGGAGGATCGACGACGGGGCCTATAGTCAGGGCCGCGTCGCTCGGCAGGATGACGCCCAGGTCGGTCCTGGAGGCGGTCCGAGCCGCCGGGGCCTCCGGAGCGGGCGTCCGCGAGTCGCCCGTAGCCGATTTCTACGCCGCCGCGGGCCTGTCCCCGGGCTCTAAGGCGCTCGCGCCCTGGCTCGAGGCCGGGCTCGCGGCCGTCGCTATCGAGGGCGGCCCCGATGATATCGATGCCGTCGCTGCCTTGGCCCCGGCCATCGCCGAGGCCGTCGCCGTGCGGGTAGCGGCTCTCGATTCGGACTCCTCGACCGTGCCCGGCTCCGACGACGTCGGCTACCTGCGATACCCGGCCCCGACCGGGCCCGTCGTCGTTTCCGACGCGGCCATCACGCTCGGCGCCGTGGCGACGATGGCCTTCGTCGCGGCGGCGCTGGCGCTCGGCCTCCTCCGGGGCCGGAGGCGCAGGGCTTCGCTCAAGGCGGCGGCCAAGGAGGCGGCCGCGTCGTTCGCGCTGTCGTTCATAGCGCTATTCGGCGCCATGGCGCTGTCGAGGCTGGCGGCTTGGGCCGTCCGGGCTACGGCCGTCGCGTCCTTCGGCCAGGGCGCCCCGTCATGGGCCGCGGCGGCCGCGCTGGCCTTGCGCGCGGCCGGGGCCCTGAGCCTCTACTATACGGCCTCGGGCCTGGCCTCGAGGCTCGGCCTCCACGGCGACCACCGGCGCATCGACGCGGCGCGGGCGTCGCTCGGGCTCCTGTGCCTCGACGCGCTGGCGGCGGTCTTGATCTTCCCTCCGGCCGCGCCGTTCCTGCTCGCCGCGGTGATCGTCTCGGCGATCGCGTCGGAGCGGGCCGTAGGCGCGGCCGTCGGACTCGTCGCGGTGTCGCTCCTGGCGCTGCCGTTCTTCGACCCGAGGGCCATAGCGGCCATCGGCTCGGCCCGAGGCGCAGAGAGCGTCGCCCAGGCCATGCTGGCCGCAGGTCCCCGCGGAAACGCCGTCGTCGCCGCCTTCGCCGCCCCGTTCGGCCTATGGCTCAACGCAGCGTCGTCTCCCGAGGCCAGGCTCAGGCGCGGCGCCAGGATAGCGCCGCTCTGGCTGGTCGCCGCGATCGCGTGCGCGGTCGGAGAGGCCGTCCTGGCGGCTTGGCTATGAGCGGCTCGGCATGACGAGCGTCTTCTTCCATATCGACCTCGACGCGTTCTTCGCCGCGGCCGAGGCCCTCGACGACCCGTCGCTCGTCGGCCGGCCTATCATCGTCGGGGCGGCACCGGGCCATAGGGGCGTCGTGTCGACCTGCTCCTACGAGGCCAGGCGCTACGGCGTCCACTCGGCGATGCCGATCTCCGAGGCCTATCGCCTCTGCCCCGAGGCGGCCTTCATGCCGGTCAGGATGGATCGCTACGCCGAGCTGTCGGCCCGCGTGATGGCGGTATTCGAGGCGTACACGCCCGACGTCGTCCGCGTATCGATCGACGAGGCCAGCCTCGACATGACCGGCACCGAGCGCCTCTGGGGCCCGCCGCGAGAGGCCGCCGAGTCGATACGCGATCGCGTGGCGAGCGAGATCGGACTGTCCATCTCTATAGGGGTAGCGCCGAACCGCTACGTGGCCAAGGTCGCCTCCGGCGTGGAGAAGCCGGCCGGGCTGGTCGTCGTCGAGCCCGGCGGCGAGGCGGCCTTCATGGCGGGCCTGCGGCTCAAGGATCTCTGGGGCGTCGGCCCCAAGACCAGGGCGCGGCTCGAGGAGCTGGGCATACTGGACATGGCGCGCCTCCTCGAGCTGTCCAAGGAGGCCCTCGAGTCGAATTTCGGAAGGGCCGGAGGAGAGTTCATCTACGGCGTCGCCCGCGGCGCCGATCCGGGCATCTACTCGGGCGAGGCCAAGTCTCGGTCTATCAGCTCGGAGACGACCTACGAGCGCGACGAGGCCGGCCTGCCCCGTATCGAGACGACGCTGCTCGGCATGGCCGAGGAGCTAGTCGCCAGGCTATACGCCGACGGCTACTCGTCGCGATGCGTCGCGCTCAAGCTGCGCTACGGGGACTTCGAGACGGTAGGCGTCAGGGAGACGATGGACGAGCCGTTCGCCGATTCGGGGGCCGTCTACGAGGCGGCCCGCTCGCTGCTGTCGCGCAAGTGGGACGGACGTCCGCTACGGCTCGTCGGGCTGGCGCTCGCGTGCCTGGAGCGCGGCGCGGCGAGGCAGGCGGGGCTGTTCGACGAGGGCGACGATAGGGTGGCCCGCGTCGAGCGGGCCGGCATCGAGGCGGCGCGCCGCGGGCTCGGCAAGCTTACCCGGGCGCGGCTCGTGCGCGGGCCTACTCGGCCAAGGCCTTCCTGATAGCCTCGGACTTGCCGGAGATTATGGCAGACAGCTCGTCCCTGACCTTGACCAGGCAGTCGTCGATCGAGGCCTGCTCGGTGCCGCCCTGGCCGCGTACGCCGTCCTTGGCCTCGGCGAACACGACGGTGCCGTCCGCCCGGACGATGCGCAGGGTGGCCTTGGCGTTGGCTATATAGATGTTGTAGACCTTGCCGCCGTATTCCATCCTGGTAGGCGCGGCGACCTCCACGTAGACGAGCGCGAAGTAGCCGGCCTTGACCGCTCCGGCCAGCGAGGCGAGGGCCCGTACGTCGCCGGCGAAGGCCGCCTCGAAGCCCGACGGCGCCAGCACGCCGTTGTACGGCGCTACCTCGACGCCGAGCGGCTTCAGCGACTGGCCGACCGCGTCGAGCACGCGCGGGTTGGAGCTGTAGCCGGCCGGGGTGCGCTCGAGCGCGGCGACGACGGCCAGGTTCGGCGGCGCTACGTAGCTGAAGTCGCGGAAAACCGACCTGAACGCGTAGCTGTAGCCCTCGGAGGTGAAGATCGGGTAGGCCCTGACGACGGCGTCGGAGCCGGCGGCGTCTATCGCGCCGATGCTCGTGTTCGCCATGCCCTTTGCGTCGGTCGCGACCGACGCGACGAGCTTGCCCCCGTTCGATACGAATTCGAAGCGGATGAACGCGTCGGGCACCGCGCTCTTGGCGTAGCCGTAGCTCTCGTAGAGGTAGACCGCGGGCTGGATGCCGTCGCCGCGGGCCGCCTGCCTTGTGCTTCCCGACTTCTGGGACCCGTCCGGCTCGAGCCATGACTCGTGCGGCTCTATCGTCAGCCTGGCGCCGATGGCGTTGAGCGTGCCGGTGATCTCGTCGGCCCTCGATCGCCTGCCGCCGTTCGTCGCCTTAGCGAGGGCGGATATATAGAACTTGATGCCCTCGGACAGGTGGTTCGCGTCGATGGCGTCGCGGGCCTTGGCGACGAGGGCGTCGAGCTCGGCGTCGAGCGACGCGGAGGCCTTCGTCGAGCCCGACTCGGCGGCCTGGACGGTAGTCGCGTCCCCGTCGAGGGGCTTCGCTACGTCGGCGTCGCTCGCGCTCGGAGTCGAGACGCAGGACGCGAGGGCCGCCGAGAGGATGACGGCGAGGATAGCGGGAAACGTTTTGGATACGCTCATGGCATCGCTCCTACCAGCTCAGGCTGATCGTTACGGGAGAGCTCGAGGCGTACAGGTCGGCCGCCTTCATCGAGAAGGTGGCCGCGCGCCCCGACAGCGCCAGGCCGTCCGCGGCCGTCGGCGTCCGCGGGACGGTGAATTTCAGGTTGACGGCGTAGTCGGCGAAGGCGAGCCTGACGAATTCCAGCATGTCGCCGTCGGCCGGATCGAAGCCTTCGGAAAGCCTGATCGTCAGGGTCGAACGCCCGCCCGCTTCGGCGTAGGAGGCGCTCTGCCCGGCCGGGTCGAGGAAGGCCGCGAAGGCGGCCGCGTTCGGGAAGCGCAGCGACGAGCGGATCGTGAACGACTCGGCGCCGTCGTCGCGGGACCAGGATCGCAGCTCCCCGCCGGCCCGCGTCGCGGCCAGCTCGAGATCGTTCCTGCCGACCGGCAGCGGCAGGTAGCCGGCGTTGGCGCCGAGCTTGCCGAGCTCGTCGACGGCGGACGATACGGTATAGACGATAGCCAGCTCCACCGAGCCGTCGGCGGCGATGCGCGCGTCGGCGTCTATGCCGATGCACGATGACAATAGAATGGCCGACGCTGCGGCGAGTAATACGGTATTTCGCTTCACGGTACTTCGCTTCATGGTAGACAACCGTAGCTCAAAATCGCCCCGTTGTCGAGCGCGGCGAGGCCGTTCCCGCTAGTCGAAGCGCTCGCTGTGGATACCCGAGTCGTGGAGCCTGAGCGACAGCTCGCCCTCGATGGTGGCGAGGGCCTTGCGCATGACCTCCTCGCCGAATTCCGCCGAGTTCGACACGAGCGCGGCGCCTAGCTGGGCGAAGCGCAACGACTCCTGCAGGTCGGTCTCGGCGCAGGAGACGCGGTACTTCGACACGAGCCTGTCCTTGACCGACTTGACCACGCGGCGCTTGTCCTTGAGGCTCGACGACTCGGGCACCTCGATGATGACCTGGAGCATGGAGACTATCATCGCGGGCGCTTACCGAGGATGCCAGCGAGTTCCTCGCTGCCGGCCGGGGCGTCGCGGCGGGGAGCGCCGGGCTCGCCGGCCCCCGTAGCCCCGGGTCGCGCCGCGGCCGTCCCGCGACCAGCGGGCAGACGGCGCGGCCAGAGGCCGTGGAGCGACGCCGCGTAGCCTGCCGCGGCGGCGAGGCTGGCCAGGGCGGCTATCGCGGCAGCGGCGCCTCGGGCGCGGGCCTCGTACGACACGTCGAACCATGCCTCGAGCCCGCCGCGCGACAGGACGGCGTACCTCGCCGGCGATACCGGTCCCGTCGCGGCCAAGAGGGCGCGCTCTCCGTCCTTCAGGGCGAAGGCGCCGCCGGCCCTGGCGGCCCTGATCATCGCGCCCTCGTCGGGTGCCGACGCTATCTCGTCCATCGCGGTCTCGCGTCGCGCCGCCGAGCTTCCGGAGAGTCCGGGTATCAGCAGCGCGTCGGCCATGGCGGCGCCAGCCAGCACGACGCCGATGCCGAGGATAGCCGCGGCGCGCGA
>Ga0116151_10003507_pt1 | contig 14027 bp, 14 predicted proteins | sample AD_UKC117_MetaG_FD_89893 | JGI IMG/M metagenome (GOLD analysis project Ga0116151, IMG submission 89893) | Active sludge microbial communities of municipal wastewater-treating anaerobic digesters from Hong Kong - AD_UKC117_MetaG | ecosystem: Engineered > Bioreactor > Anaerobic > Digestate...
CACTTTCAACCGCCAAAGACATTTGCTTCAACTGTGTAAAAAACTGAGCAGGCTGTTCATGGGGACGGGGCGTTGCCACATCAATTTCACGCGGGCAACGAGCGCCAAACTCAGCCATGAACGCCTCCCACGCCTGCAAAAAACCAGGGTCAAGACTACGGCGCTCCAACTTGGTGACAAACACTTCTGGCGAATCGTGTGATTGGATCGTGTCCGATAATGCTAAATCCATCATAGCAGATCCCATAACGGCCGTTTTGTTGCCTGGCAACGAACTGCCCAAACTCATCAACAACGCCTTCACCTCGTCAGAAACGTTCCCAGAGCCATCTGCAAAAATCTTCCTGTTCCGACGTTGGGCCATCTGCGGAGCCATCACCATCGGGATGCCATAGTCCAAAAAGAAAAACTTCAATAGCGCTGTCAAATTGATCGCTTGCTGTTTCATTGACAGATTGTCATCCATGACAGACTCGAATCGCGCTAATTGGTCGGGCAGATTCTTTTCATACTTTTGCAATATGGCTTCTGGCTTAATCATCGCCTTCATCACGGGCAAAGCCATTGGTATCATCCTAAACGGCATTTTTATCATGTGGACTTTCAGCTCTGATGGCAACTTCTCTGGCAAATAAGCATCCAGATCGATGCTGTCCAAAATGCCCATCACACTCTCATCACCCAAGCTACCGGGTGCTAAAGAAGCATTTTTGCCCATCAGTTTGATGGAATAGGACAAATTCATGTAATAACGGCCGCCAGCCGTAAATGTACCGCCACCTACACTATCCACATCACTGCCCAACGACGCGCTCATCACTTTCAAAACATAGCGCACAAAATCAATCCCCAGCACCGATAACGGTTTTTCAACCCCTTGCTCAATCAATGTGGCATCAGCATATAGATATTTGGGGTGGCTGGGTGGCGTAACCATTTCATCGGGTAGCGGGAGGTAGGTGGTGATGGGTCGTGCTTGCAGAAGATAGATTTTGTCGTCGGCAATCGCCCATTCAATGTCTACTGGTCTGTTTTGATGCGTTTCAATTTGCGTCAACAAGTCAGTCAGGGCCAACGTCTGCGCCGTGGTGATACATGGTCTGCCATCGGCGTTGCGTGCGGTCTGAGTTGTACCGCCATCGGCGTTCAGGGTGATGGTCGTTTCCTTTTTGCCCACCTGTGTTTCGATGATTTGGCGTTTGATTTTGTCTACTATAAACAAATCTGGCTCCACATCCCCGGACACAACCGATTCACCCAAGCCGTAGTTGGCGTTAATAACCGCTTCGTCATAACAGTTGTTGAGCGGATTGAGTGAGAAGGCCACACCGGCGGTGTCGGCGTCAATTTGCTGTTGCACAATCACGGCAATGTGCGATTGATCAACGGGGAAGCTGTGTTCTTTTTTGTAAATGAACACGCGCGCATCAAAACTGGAGGCAAATGAGCGGCGGATGGCATCTTGAAGGGTAGCACGTGTAACGCCCAAACTTGTCTCGTAACCACCGGCAAACGAAGCCCCCTCCAAATCCTCTTCAGGCGAAGAAGAGCGCACGGCAAAAAGTTTTCCACTATGCGCCTCTTGAAATACGGCATAGGCCCGATCAAGCTCAGCCTGTTGCTGTGGCGAGAATTCTAATGTTTGGCACATCGCTTGCAACGCTTCTGCCGCTGGGGGCAACGCCTCTGGCTTCCCACCGACAATCAACTCCCATTCTTGTGTTGCTTGTAATTTGGTAGCCCATTCATCAAAAAATTGTACTGTCAGAACGAATCCCGGCGGCACAGGTAAGTTTCTCCGAGTCATTTCAATTAAAGACAATGCTTTGCCACCGACTTGATCAAGTTGAACTTGTTCGATTGTAGTGAAGGGTAATATCCAATTCATTGCTCTCTCTTCTGTGTAACTTTGTAGTTATTATGTATAATGATTACAGAATTTTAGTACAAATTATGTAATCGTCAACGAACTTCGGTACAAAATTATAAATTGTCGTTACGGCAAAAGGAAAACAAGCAATATGGATGGATTTGCACGACGCAAAGAACAAAGTAAAGAAGATATTCGTAACGCGGCTTGGGGGTTGTTCAGTCAGTTTGGGGTAGAAAAGGTGAGTATGAATGACATCGCCCGCAAAGCGGGCGTGTCACCAGCCACTATTTACAACAATTTTGGTAGCAAAGATGTGTTGGTTCAGGAATTCATAGCCACGATGATTGAGCAACTGATGGGTGATGCCGAAAGCATTTTGACACTCGATGTGCCATTTGACCAAAAAATAATTGTCCTTTTTCAATACATCACAGACAGGCTAGTCAATACAAAGCCCGCACCTGATAACCCTCTGTTTTCCGGCAGTATTGATCTGCATAATGATCCGCAAATTAAACGTATTCGGGAATCGGCGCAAGAGAGGATGACAAAGTTGGTTATGGAATTTGTAGCACAAGGAAAACGTGAAGGGCAGGTTGATTCAGCGTTATCTGATGCGGCATTGGCTATATACTTCAGTCTATTCATGGAGGCGTTTGTGCGACCAGATTATCAAATTCAATTCCATCAGAATTCCAAACTGGTTAGCGATTTGGGATCTCTTATGCTTCATGGTTTGACCAAGTAGCTCTAAATCTGGCGAAACTTGGGTTTTATGGGTGTGCAATTGTGCCACGCCCATCGGTATAAGCTGTTTTCGATGTCTTCTGCGGTTGAAGGGGAATAAAAAATGGGGTCGTCTCGTTGGCAAAAACAGAATATCTACCTGGGGAAAGTTGTTTGGCTTGCTTCAGCAGTAGCCTCTATCTTGCTGTTAACTCTCTTGTTGTCACTTGGGTTTAGGATAGAAGCGGCGGGTGCAATTTTCATTGTTGCTTTTTTCATATTGAGAGTCTCGTTGGCATTCATCCTTAAGAATCGTTTTGCCAATTCGATGGTACGTATCTTGAAGGTCGAGTACGAGGAAATTGAGCGTGATTTTCGCACCGTGTTTAAGAACAAATATATTCGTTTTTACCGAAAATCCGAGGAGGATGCCTACCGCTATGAATTTCCGGGGCATAATCTAAGCATGATCGTGCAGCCCTATTGGCTGGCTGATTACATGCAGCCAGCCACTTTAGTGACCCTCCGTGAGCTGAACGCAAAAAACGAAGCGTTTGCCGAAATGTTAGCAGAATCAATCAATGAAATGATCGACCAGCGCATGAGCAGCCGGGAAAAGCGTAACAAGGTTTAAACGCTGATGGGCTTCGTTTCGACTATGAGGCAGCTCTAGGCAGCTACGCTAGCGCCCGGAGTCTGGGGTTAACCTAACTGGCACACCCAGACAACAAGACTCGCCTGGAGAGAGAGTGTGCTCCGAATCTTGCCCAAGAAAAGAACAAACAAGTTCTAACTTTTATTATGGGGGGACTTAGTGAGGAAATGGGGAACTCGCCTAAGGTTAGGAGATTGAATGCGGGTACCAGGGGATAGTGGGTGACGGCCGTCACCCACTACCTAAAACGATTCAGGGCATAAACAACTTCCACTGCCCCTCGGAGATAACTTCGACGGCGCCATCGACTACTTTGATAGCTGTTTCATCATCCATCGCGTACCCCGGCACCTGTATACGAGCTGCCCATTTTTCGGCATTAGCCAGGGTATTGTCCGGCAGCATCTCGTGACCCAGGTGCGGAAACATGGCAAAGTCCACCAGCCCCAGCGTCTCATCGCCACCGCTGGGCGGCGTCCAGCCCACAAACTCCTGCCCGATGCGGGGGGCCATCACCATGCTGCCCGCGCTCAACCCCACCCAGACCAGCTCGTCCAGCGATGGCAACAGGTCAGCCAGACCAGACTGCCGCATCCAGTAAGCCAAATACAACGGGTCGCCGCCGTTTACCAGCAGTACGTTGACCTCGCGTACCCAGGCAACCCAGCGCTCTTTATCAATGCTGGGCAGCGCAGTGAGCTCTAGAATGCCCACGGAGTGCCACCCCAGTTCAACCATGGGCGTTTCCGTTTCCTGGCCGCTAATGAACTGCCAGGCCATAACGGGGCTGACCATGCGATGCCCGTAAGACGCGGTGGGAATGCAGAGAGCGTTGCATTCGGCAATCGGCCTGCCCAGCAGGTCGAGCAAGGCGTTGTGAATGCTGGCGTTTTTAATGCCCCCGGAAGTGAGTAGTAATTTCATAGTGTTTCTCCTTGGCTATCTTGGCAGCCTACCTGGCTTCACGCTTCTTTGCCCGTCAGATCCTTGTCTTCCATTTCCCAGGCGTGGTCCAGGGTGTGAAAGGCCGTATGCCGAATCAGGTACCGCAGCGGCCATTTCGCCCTGCTGCCAGCCCTTTTACCCTCTGCATGATAGTCACGTATGGCCTGGCAATAGGCCTCACGATGCACTGTCAGTCCCTCGTCAGTTAGCATCGCGCCGTCGGGAGTGAGTACCCCAACCCCGCTTGCCCAATCCTTCTCTGCGGCAAACGTATGGTGGACGATGCGATCCCGGTCTCGTCCCCCGCCTCGGGGTCCTTTCTGCATCTCCGCCGATACTCGCCCGCGCACAGAATCAAAAAACACCCAACACGCCTGCATCAGTTTCAGCTCGCGCTCCAGTTCGTCAGCCGACATGTCTTGCTCGTCGATGCTCGAAAACGCAAATGAGATGCCCCAGAAGTCAGTGGATCCCGTGCCTGGATAGTGCTCAACGACATCGATGTTTTGGACGGTATCGAAATCTGCGTTCAGGCCAGCCAGCCCCACCACTTGCGAATAGCGCGGCATATAGGCTTGCAGCCTCTCGACGGCCGTTGCCTCGGTCTTTGCCCCGCGTTCGAGACCCGGCCAATCAGGGGCTACCGCCACCACTTTCTTGCCCTTTGGTCCTATTTCTAATGTTATTCGCATACGATTTTTCGTCACTACTCCTCCAATTGGCTTGCTCGGGCCATCTACATCCCAGATGGGCGGCGAACCTATATCAACCTGTGGCTGTCCGTTCGTAATTCACGACAATGACGCCCTTCGGGGTGACTTCGCTTTCCGTCACCTGGAAGGCTGCCGAAATGGCGCCCTCGGCAAACAGCCGCTTGCCGCTGCCCAACGTAGTGGGGTACAGCATCAGCCAAAAGCTATCTACCAAATCATGCTGGATAAGCGTCTGCAGCAGGTTGCCGCTGCCCCAAACGTGCAAATCTGGCCCTGGCTGCTGCTTGATTTGGGTGACTTGCCCGGCAATATCCCCATTAATAAAAATAGATGGCTGCCAGTCGCTAGATGTTCTGGTGTTGGAAGCGACGTACTTGGTGGCCTTGTTGACGCCCGGCCAGATGTCGTCATGCTGCGGCCAGTATGGTTCCCAAATTTCAAAGGTTTTGCGCCCCAGCAGCAGGTCAAACGGCCGTTCCATCTGCCGCCTTAGCAGCGTGCCCAGCGCCGCATCGGAATACGGTGCTACCCACCCGCCATGCGTAAAGCCGCCGCTGGTGTCTTCTTCTGGCCCGCCAGGGGCCTGGATGACGCCATCCAACGAGAGATGTTCAAGCACAACAATTTTTCTCATCGCCAGGCTCCTTTAAACCAAGGCATTACGGCCGTAAAATCTTGTCTATCGCCTTGCCTTTGGCCAGTTCATCAACCAGCTTGTCCAGATAGCGTATTTTTTGCATCAGCGGGTCTTCAATTTCTTCCACGCGCACGCCACACACCACGCCCTTGATGAGCGAACGATTGGGATGCAAGGCAGGGGCCTGATCAAAAAAGGTTTCGAAATCGTTATTCTGTTCGATTTGCTCCTGTAAACCTGCTTCGTCGTAGCCCGTTAGCCAGCAAATAACCTGGTCAACTTCCTCTTTTGTCCGGTTTTTACGCTCCGCTTTTTGCACGTACAGCGGGTAAACACCCGCAAAAGGCATCGTAAAGATTCGATGTTTAGTCATGGTGGTTCCTCCGATTGGGTTAGGGCTAAATCTCTACCCCAGGCAGGCCAGCCGCGCCCAACAGCAGCGACAGCTCCCCGGCGTGAGGCAGGTCGTGGTCGAGCAAGCCCCAAATTGTCTGCACGATCTGGGCCTCTTCTTCGGCGAGATCGTCCGTGGGGGATCTGCTCATCAGGTAGTCGGTGATGTAGCGCCAGGTCAGGTCCAGCCCCTGCACAATTTCGACGGCCGTATGTGGCAAATCATCGTCGTCATCCCAACGGTGCAGCGGAACCAACTCCGCCACCCGCTCGCCCAGCGTGCGATGCAGGTGCAGGGCGCGGCCAAAGACGATATGCTCGGCGATTTCGCCGGGCGTGCGCAGGCCAGGCAGCAGTCGCCGCTGCAGCTGCTCCTCGGTTAGGGGCGCGATGGCGCGCTTGAGGGCATCTTGATAATCTTGCCAACTGTCAAAAACACGCGCCTCCGCTATGGCGGCTCTTTTCATCTTTTTCTCCTTTCTACTTTTGCGCTCGGGAAATTTCTCCATCAACTGAAGATTGTTGGCATAGAAAGCTCCACAATTTTGACGCGCAATCAGTAGAACATACGTTTGCATAATAACACGAGCCGTAGCAGGTGGCAACCGGTTATTGCCGGGATGGACGGTCATTAGGGGGACACGGCCGTGTTTCTTGCCAAATCTTCCCCGCTCTCATCAATGATACTGGAGAGAGATTTTTAGAAATACCGTCTTGAGGCAATATGAAAAAACACCCATAATATAATGTCTCAGGAAAACATCCGTCGTGGAGAAAAAGATCTTACTTACGGCGCTTCGAGAAGCGTGGGTGCATATAAGCCAACAGGCAAAGTTCTGGGGTGGACGCGAGGGTGGCTAGCTTACCTTATCTGCATGGGGCACCCACGTCGATGGCCTGCCCTTCTGGACCGCACAGCGAACGGGTTTGAATGCGAGAGGGATCGAAGAAGATGGTGAGCCACTGATGCCATTCAGTGACATTCTGGCGGTCGGCAGTGTAGTAAATCCAACGGCCGTCGACCACATCCCGGCGCGAGTTCACCAGACCGGCGCTTTCCAGCACTTTGAGATGATGAGAGAGCAGGTTGGGGGCCAGCCCTAACTTATTCTTTAGTTCACAGTTGCAGGTATCGCCGGCCATCAGCTCGGCAAAGATACGCAGCCGGTTGGGATCGGAAAGGGCTTTGAAGACGGCCGTTGCTTGAGCAAATTCCTGTTCATTCATGCCTTTATTTTGCCCGTTGATGACCAAAGGTCAATCCTTATCCCACTACCAGGTTAAACAGGTAGCCGGTAAAGATAATCGCCAGAGCCACGATGCCGATGAAAATCATAATGAGCCGCATCTTGATGACGCGCTTGAGAATGAGCATTTCCGGCAGGCTGAGTGCCACAACCGACATCATAAAAGCCAGCACCGTACCCAGCGCTGCCCCTTTTTCCATGAGCGCGTAGACAATGGGAATGACGCCAGCGGCGTTGGAATAGAGAGGGATTCCTAACAATACCGCAGCAGGTACAGACCACCATGTGTCGCTGCCCATAATGCCTGCCAGAAAATCCTCGGGCACATAGCCATGAATGGCCGCGCCAATGGCAATGCCGATGACCACGTAAGGCCACACCTTGCCCACAATTTCTTTCGTGCTGCGCCCCGCTTCCCGGATGCGGTCATCCCACGTGGGCTTGTAGGTCACGCCAGCCTGTTGGCCAACCTGCACCTGCCAGACAAAATCTTCCACATAACGTTCGGGGCGTAAGCGGCCAATGATGATACCGCCGACGATCGCTATTACCAGACCGGTGCTTAGATACAAACCGGCCACCTGCCAGCCGAAGAGGCCAAAAAGCATAGCCAGTGCCACTTCATTGATAACGGGCGTGGCGATAAGAAAGGAAAAAGTCACACCGAGGGGAATGCCGCTTTCCACAAAACCGATAAAGAGGGGCACGGCCGAACAGGAGCAGAAGGGGGTGAGGACACCCAGACCGGCAGCCAGAACGTTGCCTATGCCTTCCCGACGGCCGCCGAGAGCCGCGCGAGTACGCTCCGGGCTGAAAAAAGAGCGCACAATAGTCACTAGAAAGATCATGCCGCTCAACAACAGCAGTATTTTTGGCACGTCGTATAGGAAAAAGTTGACGGACTCACCCAGGCGCGTGTCCGGCTGTAAGCCGATGAGCGAGTAGGTGAGCCAATCGGCCAAAGGCTGCAACTGCTGCCAGATGAGCAGCCAGAGGAGTGCCAGCAACCCCACCAGCGCCGGAAGCTGCCAGCCGGATCGAGGCGGTGAAGGAAGGGTCAGCTTTTCGCTGTTCATGGAAGTTCGGCCTGGCTTTGGGCGGCATTTAGCCAGTTAACGATTTCCTGGTTGGTGGGGATACGGCCGTATGACACCACCTGGCTGTTGATCACCAGCCCCGGGGTGGACATGACGCCGTAGGCCATGATCTGCCCGTAATCAGTAACTTTCTCGATGTCGGCAGCCAGCCCCAGCTTTTCTACTTCCTGGCGGGTAAGTTGTTCGAGCCGTTTACAATTGGCGCAGCCTGGACCAAGGACTTTTATTTGTAACATGTAAAACCTCCGAAAAGTGTTTCAATGAATGTTGAATTAGTAGAGTGGGCCAAGTGTACGCCGCAAGAACGGCCGTTTGCAGTGATGTTATTCACATGTCAGACATGAGGTTTGTCATAATTCAATGAACATTGAAATAAGTGCGGGTTTTCAGATAGTTGCTCTTGACAGGCCGTTTTTGTCTGCTAACATATAGACAAACTTCGATATATCAGGTTTGTTGGATGGATTCTTTACTGTTTGCCAAAGCGATTGCGGATGAGACCCGCCAAAAAATTATGTCGCTGCTTTGCTGTAACTGGCTTTGCGTGTCGGAGGTGGTGGAGCGGATGGGTGACGTCAGCCAGCCGACGGTTTCGCACCACTTAAGCGTGCTGCGCGAGGCTGGGTTGGTGAACAGTCGGCGCGAAGGCAAGCAGGTTTTTTATTCGCTCAATCAGGACGCAGTGGCTGTGTGCTGTGGCAGTATTCTGGTGAAGTTTGCGCCGGATGCCGTTGGCAATAATAACGTGATTCCACTGAGCAGTGTGGGGTTGGGGTGAGTTTTTTTGACCAGTTATATAGACAATCATCAATATGAGGTGCGTGATGCAAGATTTAACCCCTGAGCAAATACATGAGGAAGTGAAGGCAAGATACGGCCGTTTGGCCGAAGAGTTTACGCTCGACGTGGCCGCTACAGAGACGGCGTCTGCTTGCTGCGGGTCGAGTGGAGAGGGCGGTTGCTGCGGCGCGGATGAAACGGCACTCTTCGGCAATTTGTATGCGGCCGATACCAGTTGGCTGCCAGCAGAGGTAACCGGACTATCTTTGGGCTGCGGTGATCCTATTGCTCTGGCAGAATTGGAACCGGGGATGACGGTCTTGGATTTGGGCAGTGGCGCAGGGATTGACTGCTTTATGGCGGCGCGGCAGGTGGGTCCAACCGGGCACGTAATTGGCGTGGACATGACGCCAACTATGCTGGCGAAGGCCAATCGGAACAAAGAAAAAGTGGGCCTGGCGAATGTGGAGTTCCGTCTGGGGCAGATTGAGGCGATGCCGGTAGCTGACGCAAGCGTGGATGTGATTCTATCCAACTGTGTGATTAACCTTAGCCCGGATAAAACGGCCGTCTTCCGCGAAGCCTACCGGGTGCTGAAACCTGGAGGCCGGCTGGCCGTTTCCGATATCGTGACGTTGGGCAAATTTACCCCGGAACAGCGCGCCGACATGGCAGCCTGGACGGGCTGTATGACCGGTGCAGAGGATGTGGCCGACTACGTTGGTTTTATGCGGGCGGCTGGGTTTTCTAACATCTCGGTCCGCGACAAGAATAATCCGGATGTAGAGTTAGCCGATTTCATGAAACGCACAGATGAAACCCGGGTATTGAGTGCCCGCATTACAGCAAAGCGACCTGCGCGGACCCATCTAGAATCTTGAGTTTTCGGCTCGCAAACGATGTTTCGTACTGAGCCCTAACTGCTCTTACTGTTTTATTCTTACCAAAGGGCAAGAAATGGGGGGAGCAGCACTACGCGCTGCTCCCCCAAAAATCCACCATTACAAAAACCCGGGTTTACTAAACTAAGGGGTCAAAACCTCAGCTGCGCCATCTTGCATTGCCTGAATCGCTTCATCGACTGTAGCCTGACCATATACGGCGCGCTTCAACTCATTGGTAATAATGCCTTCAACCGCGCTCCATTGAGGCAAAATGGGAAAAGCGTTTATATGTGCAGCCGCATCCAGCCAGACCTGGTTATTTTCTGGCGGCACGCTAGACAAAAAGGCTTCCGATTCCGCCACCTTAACACGGGATGGTACAGTCCGACCAGTCTCAGCCAGTAAAGCCTGACCCGTTTCGGAGAAAGCATATTCGATAAAGCTCCAAACCGTTTGTAGATGATTGGAGTCTTTCGCCACTTGCAGGGGCACGCAGAATCCATCACTGTGCAGCACGGAAGCTGGTTGTTTGCCAACAGGCAAAGAAGCCGCATCCCATTCAAAATCTGTAATGGTGCGCAGGGTAGGAACCTGGACACGGCTGTTCATGTACATGGCCATGGTTCCCTGAAGGAAACGGTTGGTGCTGCTAGTCGCATCTTCAGCGACTGCGTCAGGCATGACGTGTTCTACAACCTGAAGATTGGCAAACCACTCAATCGCTTCACGCGCTTCGGGCGTATCCAGAGTTAGACGAGTGGGGTTGCTGTAATCATCCAGAAAATCCGCGCCGTTTTGCCAGATGAATGGGGCCAGACGCATCGCCTGAACGGAAGTACCAAATCCATATTGGTCAATCGTACCATCCCCATCGGTATCTAAAGTCAGTGCCCGGGCAGTGGCGACAAAATCGTCCCAATTCCAACTGCCATCCGGATAAGCAAGCCCGGCTGCATCAAACAAGGCTTTGTTGTAATAGATAACTGGACTGCTGAGATTTTGCGGCAGACATTGCAGTTTTTCATTGTATGTAAACGCTTTCAAAGTGGCCGGGTAAAAGTCGTCACGGGTGAGAACCTGGCTGGAGTCGAGCGATGAATCCAGTGTATAAAGTGCGCCATCCGCAGCAAATACACCCAGGTGCCGGAAATTCATCAAGAAAATATCGGGGGGAGCGCCAGCTGAAAACATGGTGGTCAGTTTTTCGTTAAAGCCCTCTTCCGGAAGGTTATTCAGAACAACATCAACATTGGGATTGTCTTTCTCAAAACTGGCAATCAATGTTTCATAGGCAGCCTGCTCTTCCAGACTGCCAGAGATCATGAAGACTACAGTTTGCGGTGCGCTTGCCTCTTGAGGGGTGTTTTCTCCCGTGCTCTCGGATGCGCTGCATCCAACTATCGTAAGTAAAAGCAGCGCGACAATCGTGAACCCCAGGCTGCGCGATAACCGCGTTGAGTGAATAAAATGACGGTACATACCTACTCCTTACTCCTAAAATAGTGTGATGTGCAGGGTTTTCAACAGGCGGCGATCTGATTACTGTGGCCGCGAAATCCTTTTCGCGCTCTCGTGTGAGGGCACAAACGCGATTATGAAATCGCGGCTACAAAACGGGCTACTAAAAACCCTGATGTGATGTTCGTTATATCTATCACAAACGGTATGTTATTGCAGGAGCGCCATTTTTGCGAGTAAAGATTTGCCTGTTGGCAGACCTCATCTCTGCTGATACTTGGCAGCATGTCCCACTTTACGTTACAGTCTCAGCATGGAACTTCTATTCGTTGATGGACTGCCGCCAAGCGTTGGCAAAGGTGGTATCTTGCGGCTGCTGATCGAGGTAGGCCAACTCCACAAACACCAGATTGGCAAAATCACCCTAAGCGGCGGTTTGGCAACCATCGAAATCAGCAACGGCCGTGCCGCCCGTCTCGCCCACTTGCTGGATGGTCATCTAGTCGAAACCCGTCACATTCGCGTCTGGCAGCAGGAGGGCAGAGAGGGTCAGCCCCATTTCGCCCAACTGCGCCGCTGGCTGGCGCTGGAAGCAGAGGCAGAACGGCAGCAGCTCCGGATAGATGCCGAGGCCCAATCCGAATACACCCTCACCCGGCTGGTTATCCGCAGCGAGGACGTGGGGTTAGGGGAACATATCCTGCTGCAACTCGCGCCACGCAGCGAGCAGGCGCGGCTGCCCTTCAGCCGCCTCTCTCCCGGCTCGCCTGTCATGCTCATCGAGGAAGGAGAAAGCCAGCCCCAGTCCTGGCGAGGCGTTGTCAGCCGCCTGAGCAGCCAGAGCTGCGAAATCGCCCTCAACCAGACGCCCGAATCGGCGGCCCGGTCATTCCGAATCACGCTGGCCAATGACGAAGTTGCCCGGCAGCGGATGGAACGCGCCCTGACGCGAGTGGAAACGGCGCGGGGGAACCGCACGGCCGTGCTGCGCGACATCATCCTGGGCGAACAGCCGGCGGCCTTCGACAACGGCCGTATCCCTGCCCAAATCACCGCCTACACCAGCCACCTCAACCCCTCGCAGCAGGCGGCTGTGCGCCACGCCCTGGCCGCCGAGGACGTCGCCATCATTCATGGGCCGCCTGGCACGGGAAAAACAACAACGGTGGCCGCGCTGATTCGCACGGCCGTCGCCCGCGGCGATCGCGTGTTGGCCTGCGCGCCCAGCAATCTGGCCGTCGACAACCTGGCCGAGCAGCTAGCCGCTGCCGGGGTGCCGCTGGCACGATTGGGCCATCCGGCGCGCATTCTGCCCGAGCTGCAAGCGCACACTTTGGACGCGCTGGTGGAGCGGCAAGAGAGCTACCGACTGGCCAGGAAACTACGCAAAGAGGCCTTTGGCCTGCGCGATCAGGCGGGCAAATTCCGCCGCGCCCGCCCCGCGCCCGGCGAAAAGCAAGCGCTGCGGGCGGAGGCGGCGCAGATGCTCGACGAGGCGCGGCAGCTTGAAGCCCGCGCCATTGAGCAGGCGCTGGATGGCGCGGCGGTGGTGCTATCCACGCTCACCGGCATCGACAGCACCGTTCTGGGCCAGCGCCAGTTCGACCTCTGCGTTATTGACGAAGCAGGGCAAAGCACAGAACCGGCGGCCTGGATTCCGGTCACGCGCAGCGACCGGCTGGTGCTGGCGGGTGACCATCAGCAACTACCGCCTACCATTGTCTCGCAGCAGGCACAGGCGGAGGGTTTTGGCCTTAGCCTGCTGGAACGGCTTATGCGGCGGGACGGCGCGCATCTGGCCTGCCGCCTGGACGTGCAGTACCGCATGAACCGGCAGATTATGGCTTTCAGTGCGGCCGTGTTTTATGAGGACGCGCTGCAGGCAGATGTCTCGGTACAGGACCATCTGCTTTGTGATTTGCCGGGAGTAGGGCGTACTGATTTGACGCAAACGGCCGTCACCTACATCGACACTGCCGGAGCCGGTTACGACGACAGCCAGCCCGCCGATAGTGACAGCCGCCACAACCCGGAGGAGGCGGCGCTGGCGGCCAAAAAAGCGCGTCAGCTTCTGGCCGCCAACGTTCCCGCGGACAGCGTTGCCATCATCACGCCCTACTCAGCGCAGGTGCAGCGGCTGCGCGAACTCCTGCCCGACGCGGTGCGCGTCGGCACGGTCGATGGCTTTCAGGGGCGGGAAATGGAGGCGATTATCATCTCGTTGGTGCGGTCTAACCGGGAGGGGCAGGTAGGTTTTCTGGCCGAGACCCGCCGCATGAATGTGGCCCTCACGCGTGCCCGGCGTAAGCTCATCGTCATCGGCGACAGTGCCACAGTTGGCAGCAATCCGTTTTACGGCCGTTTGCTGGACTATTTCGAGGCTATCGGTGCGTATCATTCGGTTTGGGAAGAGCTGGCCTGAAGCCAACGGCCGTTTTCGCGGTGACCATAATTAGGGCAGGAATGCCTTAAACCCAGAAGAGCGCATAGGCCGCAAAAGACGGCCGTATCTTTTCCGGCTCTCATCCCTTATAATACCCCTGTGTCCAATGTGCTTTTGCAGACGAAGTTTTTCAAGCCTACCCTACGACCGACACTCATCACCCGACAGCAGCTAAC
>Ga0116151_10003508_pt1 | contig 14026 bp, 12 predicted proteins | sample AD_UKC117_MetaG_FD_89893 | JGI IMG/M metagenome (GOLD analysis project Ga0116151, IMG submission 89893) | Active sludge microbial communities of municipal wastewater-treating anaerobic digesters from Hong Kong - AD_UKC117_MetaG | ecosystem: Engineered > Bioreactor > Anaerobic > Digestate...
AGTGCGGACTTTCCTCAGCCTGGCGCTCCTTCGAGCACCCGACCGCGACCACCCGGCCAACTTGGTCAGCTGATCGTAACCGGGTATGGAAAATGGTGCAAGTGGACGGTGGTCAGTCGATTGACTGAATCTCCCGCAGTACCCGGCGGGTGAGTACGGCCGTCATCTCTGCCCGGTATGCCGCATCACCACGGAAGTCGCCTGGGTGCTGGCATGCATCCTGAGCCGCTCGCGCCGCTTTAGCGGCATCACCGGCAACCAGCACTGTTTCTGCCTGGGTCAGGCGTATGGGGCGAAGATCAATGCCGGTCGCTGCCAGCCGGATGGGCTGTCCTTCTGGCTGCCACCCCGTCACGGAGACGATGGGATAGTCTACGGGGGTCCGGGCGACGCGCTCGCTGGCGAAACGGCCGTTATGCCAGGGAATCTCCACGTGGGTGATGAGGCCAAACGGCCGTTCCTCTCCCGCCAAATAATCAGCCAGCGAAAGCGCAATCGGCTCCGGCGTTTGCATTTCCAGAGTGACTTCTAACACCAATAGTGCCGCCAGCAGTTCGCTGTCTGGTAGGCGGCTGGCAATAATCCCGCCCACGGTAGCTGCATGGCGATACGTATTAGGGCCAGACAGCCGTATCGCTTTTTGCAGCAGATCGGTCGGGCCAGATGGCTCTGCCTGCTTTGTCAGCCAATCGGCCAGGTTGGCTAGCGTCAGCGCCGCGCCCACACGTATGTGGTCAGCAGCGGGCTGCACCTGGTTCAATCCCAGGGCTTGCAGGTCCACAACGGCGCCATTCACGTCGCCGGTCAGCAGAGTGGTTCCGCCGGCCAATGGCTGCGTGTTTGGCTGGCTTAACAGGCGCAGCGCTTCCGGTAAATTATGGGGACGATAGTAGGTATCTGGTCTTTTGGGCATAGTTGGTTCCTTCTGCCGGCTTAAAGCCAACAGTGACTTGGGATGTGATGCTACGCAGTTCACCTTCTATTTTACCGTAAAGTGTTCGGAGTGCAGCCCTCAATCAGTTCGATTGATACACGTGATCGCGTTCGCGGCGGCGGGCTAACTCGCTGGTGTAGTGTAGGCCCAACGTGTCGGCATGGCGGGCGGCCCAGGCCGTAAGTTTTGTGCTGCCTGCAGGCGGATTGGGTGGGGGGACGTAGAGCAAATCAGCCATCAGTCCTTCGATTTCTTCGCGCGTGATTACCACGTCATTGACTAACCAGCCAGCGATTTGCCCTACGGCGTAACCGAGCGCCGGGGGAACAGAGAGAACCGGCCGTTTATGGCCGATGATTTCTCCGATTGTGGTTACCAGTTGACGATAGGTAAAGGTTTCCGGACCAATGGCGTCGATGATAACATTTTCTCGATTTTGCCCCTGGCTGACAGCCAGCTGTGCCAGATCGTCTACGTAAATGGGCTGTAGACGGTAGGTTCCCTCGCCAAAGACGCCAAAAACGGGAAGGCGGCGCAGCATCCAGGCGATGTTGTTGATGAGAATGTCTTCTTTGCCAAATAAAACTGCCGGACGCAGGATGGCATAGGAGAGTCCGGATTCGATGAGTGCCTGCTCCAGACGCGCCTTGCCGTTGAAGTATTCCAGCGGCGAATCGAGGGAGGGGTTGGTGATGCTGACATGAACGATGCGTTCAACCCCTGCTTGTTGAGCTGCGCGGAAAAGCGTGAGGGAGTTGGTAACGGCCGTGTCATGCCCAAAATCGCCGTGGTTGAAGCGCACCCAGTAGGTGTTGTACAGCACCTGCACACCGCGCAGTGAGGCTGCCAGTTTGTCCGGTTCATCGAAGTGAAACGGGAAGGCAGGCACTTTATCGCCAAAAGGGTTCGGCCGGTGCAGCGAATTGGTGAGGGTGATGACGGGACGGCCGTCCGCCAACAGCCGCCGGGCGATATACTTGCCCGAGTAGCCAAATGCCCCGGTTACCGCATGAATTTCTTGTTGTGTCATCAGGGTTCCTACTGTTTTTTGCTGACGCTAAAAAAACGCGACAACGCGCTAAGGCGCAGCTCGTCTAGAGAAATGAGCATGGCTACCAGGCTGTCCAGTGAGTCAAAAAATCCTTTCATGGCTTGCAGGCGGGCAGCATAAAATGCGGCCAGGTCGGCGTCATCTTCTGCAGCTTCTGGAGAGCTTACCAGATCCAGGCTTTCGCTGACCGTTCGTAGCGCCAGGCCGAACTCGTTTTGTTCTCGTTCTTTTAGCAAGTTGCGGGCGACTTTCCAGAAATCGGTTTCCGCCAGGTAATAGTCCTTGCGGTCGCCTACCTGCAGCTGGCGGTGGACCATACCCAACCGTTCCAGCATACGCACGTTGGTGCTGACGGATCCTTTGCTGACACCTACCAGATCGACCAGTTCATCCAGCGAAACAGCCTGCGGGGAAAGGTAAATTGCTCCGTAGATGGCTCCCATCGCTTTTGGAAAGCCCCAAAAGTGAGTAATACGGCTCATGCCCTGAATAAAATGCTCCCGTGCTTCGGTCAATTCCTCACTCATAAAACCACCTCTGTCATCGTTTAGTACAAACTAAACGTAGTATATTAACTGAAGGCTGTGCTGTCAAGGGGTAGTCCTGGCGCTGTATGAGAAAAGGGGCGGGGAGGAGAACGGCCGTTATAATGCTTATTTACCTGTATTTTTATCCAATAAGGAGTATGTAATGTCTGAAAAAATCCCCCAAGACTTCCAAGATCTGCTTGTAGGGCCGGTGCCGGTTACCATAGCCACCCTGATGCCGGACGAAACGCCCCAACTCTCTGTAGTCTGGTGTGACTACGATGGCGAAAATGTGCTGATCAATACCGCACGCGGGCGGCAAAAAGATAAAAATCTACGCGAACGCCCGGTAGCCACCATACTAGCCATCGATCCCGAGAATCCATATCGGTATCTGGAGGTGCGAGGCACCGTAAAGATGACCGAAGAAGGCGCTAAAGAGCACATCAATCAGCTGGCCCGGCTTTACCGGGATGTGCCCACTTATTACGGTTATGCTGCACCGGCTGAGCAAGAGCAGAAAGAGACGCGCGTTAAGTGTATTATCACGCCTACGCATGTGGTAGCCAGGGGCTAATAGCCAGGGGCTAATAGCCAGGGGCTAGCTGCGTTACCACAACGCTGCTTTTATACGGCAACGATGGCCAAATGAAGCTGGTTTGCTTCATTGGCTGCCTGTTGGCGTGTTGCGTAAAAGTGCGTACCATTCTGTCCCATGGCAGCTAGCAACTCACCTCCTCGTTTGGCGGCGCTCCAATACCGCGATTTTCGTCTGTTTTGGATCGGCCGTTTTCTTTCTACCACCGGCTCGCAAATGCAGCTTATCGCCGTGAACTGGCATATTTTTGCTTTGCTCCGGGGGCAAACATATACCCTGGCGCTGTTTGGGCGCGAGTTTGATCTGGGAGCAGAGGCGCTGGGTTTGGGCACGCTGGGCCTGGTGCGGATTATTCCTATCGTCCTGTTTGCCTTGCTCGGCGGCATACTGGCAGATACTACTGACCGCCGCAAACTGCTGATTTGGGTGCAAACGGCCGCAATGTTATTTGCCGCCATTCTGGCGGTACTGACGTTGAACGGCCGTATTACCATCCCTCTCATCTACCTGCTCACAGCCGCCGGGTCGGCTGCCGCCGCCTTTGATGAACCGGCGCGGCAGTCTATTGTTCCAAATCTCGTTCCGGCTAAACATCTGACCAATGCCGTTAGCCTGAATACCATGCTCTGGGAACTGGCGACCATTATTGGGCCGGCTGTAGGCGGCGTGCTGGTCGGATCGTTCGACGTGGGGGTGGTGTATGCGGTAAATGCGGTGTCGTTTACGGCCGTGATCATCGCCCTCCTCCTGATGAACTACCGGGGCCATGCTGCCGCTGCCAATACGGGCCTCGGCTGGTCGGCACTGGTGGAAGGCTTTCGCTTTACCTACCGCACGCGCATTATCTGGGGCACGATGCTGCTCGACTTCATGGCCACCTTTTTTAGCTCGGCACGAACGATGCTGCCTATCGTAGCGACGGATTTGCTGGGTTTGGGTCCCGCAGGATATGGGCTTCTGGCCACGGCGCAGCCGGTAGGGGCGCTCCTTGCGGGCGGTGTTATGGCTTTGCGCCAGGATATTTATCGGCAAGGGCTGGTCTTGCTGGTGAGCGTTGGTGTGTATGGTGCGGCTACAGCGCTGTTTGGCTTTTCCACCATATTCTGGCTGTCTTATGTTCTATTTGCCCTTACTGGCGCAGGGGACACGGTATCGACAGTCATTCGCGGCACACTGCGCCAGTTGAATACACCCGATCATTTGCGCGGCCGTATGACCAGCGTCAATATGATGTTTTTTATGGGCGGACCCCAGTTAGGGGAGTTAGAAGCCGGGCTGGTGGCTGCGGCGTTTGGCGTGCCTCTGGCGATTATTTCCGGGGGCATTATCACCGTTGTACTGACCGGAGTGATCGCCTGGCGTTATCCGAGTTTGCGGAATTACGTAGGACAACCAAAAGTGGCAGATTAGAAGGCGTTGTTCACTGCCTGCGCGAGAATTCGCGTTTCACTTTGCCGGGCGCGTGAGAACGAGCAGCCCGGCGAAGAGCAGGGCGATCCCCAGCCAGGCCGATGGCCCTAACTGTTCCCCAACGACGAAGATGCCTAGCAGGCCGGCGGTGAGTGGTTCGGCCAGGGTGAGGCTAACGGCCGTTGCCGCCGACACCCGCTGTAAGCCCAACGTAAAAACGAGATAAGCCGTCGCCATCGTCACTACACCCAAATGCAGGCCCACCAGCAAACCGCGCGGTTCTGCCAACCAGCTCATATCCAGATACCACCAGAGCGGCAGCACAACTAGCACACCCAGGCCAAACAAAACGCCGGTCACTACATGGGCCGGGCGATCGACCAGCAGCATTTTGCTGGCTATGGTAAAGATCGCGTAGGAAAGCCCGGCTCCCATCGCCAAAAATATGCCCACAATATTAACGTGTACGCTGCTGTTATCGGCCAAAATCAACAGCGTACAACCCAAAAGTGCCAGCCCAGTAGCGATAAACCAGTTCCTCCCGGGCCACTGCCGCCAGATCAACCACGTAAGCAGACCGGCAAAAATCGGCGAACTACCGATGCCGACAATCGTACCGACGGCTACGCCGGTGCGGGCCACGCCAGCAAAAAAGAAAAGCTGGTAAAAAGCGACGCCGGCCGTTGCCAGCAGCGTTGGGCGGATAGGCCAGCGCGGACCAGCGCGCCAGCCGCCCTTAATGACGGCTAGCAGCACCAACACCACACCGCCAAACACCATGCGGACCGTGCCTACGGCCAGCGGCGAAACGCTGGGTGGGGCAAAGGTTTGCGCGGTGCCGGTCGTTCCCCAAAGTACAGAAGCGGTGAGCACTAGCAACGCTCCAGAGGACGGTTTTGTTGTCATAGTTAAGATGGTTGTGGGGCGTTGATCGGGCAGCGCGCCAATTTCACACTTCGAGTTTTCGGAGCCAGTTTAGAATTGTTTCGGCGGCGAGTAACGGCCGTTCCATCGTCAGCATGTGGCCCACACCCTCAATCTGCTGGAAGGTGGCCTGAGACTGTTTTTCCTGCCACATCTGCCACGCTTCCGGAAAGATGGTGTCCGTTTCCGCCCCGCGCAGGCCCAGAGTAGGCTGGCTTACCTGGGGCAGCGTATCCCAGACGGCCTGTGGCGGTGTGGCATAAATTTGCGCTTCCCATTCACGCGGAAACGCCAGAACCAGTTCATCTCCCTCTTTACGCAGTGCGTGGTTTACATAGTCCCAAAGCGCTTCATCTGACCAGCGAGCAAAAACGGACTTTTCACGGAAGCGCTGGTAGGCGGCCTGGCGGGAAGGCCAGCGGTTGCGGCGGCGCACGGCGCTTTGCACCAGCGGCATTTCTGCGGCGCGTTCCGGATGAGCTGCGGCCAACTGCAGCACCGGCGGGGGCAGCAGCACTGGTTCAATGAGAACAAGGGCGCGGAAGAGAGACGGCCGTTTGACGGCCGCATACATCGTGGCTACCGCTCCCAGCGAATGACCCATACCGATCACATTTTCCCAACCCTGCTGCTCCAAAAAGTCGATCAAATCATCGGCGATAATCTGCCAGTCGCCCTGCAAATCGGCTGGATCGCTGGTCGGCCACAAAGGGCGGTGGCAAATGGACTGCACGCGGTAGTGGGTTAGAAAGGGATCGATGAATTGCCTGTAGCAGGCGGGCGGGTAGGCGTTGGCGTGGGCAAAGTGCAGAAGCGGCCCGTCGCCGCCAAAATCGTGAAAGGGAATAGTCGCTGCCAATCGTTGCTCCTTGGTCTGGTGTAAGGCCTCTATTGTGGGCGACTTTGCCTGTCTTGTCACATTTCTGTGGGGGCGCGGTTGACCACACGCGTTGTTTTCTGGCTGTAAGATGGGCGGCTACGGCCGTTTCCCACCTGTTTTATGTACAAAATCTTAACAATTAAACAACAAAGCCTTAAAATTTCCTTCATAATGGTGACTTAGAATGCCAAGCGAGTTAAGATCAGGCCCGTTGTCAATCCATCTGAAAGTATAGTGAGGAAAAGAAAATGAAAAATCGCATCGTACTTTGGTTTACCCTGCTTGCTGTTATGGCCTTAAGTCTGGCTGCCTGCGGGGTTTTGCAGGCGCCGGAGGAGGCGAGCGCCCCGTTGGAGGCGATTCCAGTGGACGCCAGCAGTGCAGCAGGGGGAGAAACGGCCGTTTCCTCCTCCGCCGGGACCACAGTCTACACCATTACTCCCGGCAGTGCTCAGGCCCGGTTTGAACTGGATGAGGATTTACGCGGCAGCCGCATTACCGTCGTCGGCGCCACCGATCAGGTGGCCGGCGAAATAGCTGCCGACCTGAACAACCTGGCCGCTACCAAAGTCGGCGTGATCCAGATCAATGCGCGCACGCTGGCGACCGATAATAATTTTCGCAACCGTGCCTTGAGCAATGAGATTCTGGATACGGGCGCGTACGAATTTATTACCTTTACGCCTACGGCCGTTAACGGCCTGCCGGACAGCATCAACGTTGGCGATTCGGTGGAGTTTACCATTGATGGCGATCTGACCGTGCGTGATACGACGAATCCGGTGACGTTTGCGGTGCAGGTAACGGCCGTGTCTGCTGCCCAACTCCAAGGCACAGCCAGCGCCACCATTACCCGTTCTGCTTATGGACTAAATATTCCCAGCGTTCCCAACGTTGCCAACGTCGAAGAAGAAGTCGAACTCTACATCGACTTCACCGCCAACGCTTCTTAAATGCCGTAGTTTCCAAAACTTCTAAAACAAAAAGCCGGGGCACACACCCCGGCTTTTTGTTGTCAACAAGTAATTTCAGCTAATCGGTAGGGGCCGCAGAGGCAGCAGGCTGCAAGCCCGGTTCATCTGTCGCCGACTCCTGGCGATCACTACGCCGCACTGCCCATATAATCAGACCAATGCAGACTACCACAATCAACAACAACGACAGCGACAGGCCAGTGTACTGCACCACAATGGGCGCCAGGATCAAAGCAACCAGATTCATCACCTTGATCATCGGGTTCAGGGCTGGTCCGGCCGTATCTTTCAACGGATCGCCAACCGTATCGCCCACCACCGATGCCTTATGATTTTCGCTTCCCTTGCCGTTAAAGTTGCCATCTTCCACATACTTCTTAGCGTTGTCCCAGGCACCGCCGGAGTTTGCCATGAACACAGCCAGCAGCTGCCCAGAAACAATAACACCCGCCAGGAAACCGCCCAACGCCTGCTCTTTCAGCAGTAGACCCACGGCAATCGGCGCGAGAATAGCAATCAGCCCCAGAGGCACCAGTTCCGATTGCGCCGCTCTGGTGGAAATTGTCACCGCGTTGGCATAGTCCGGCGTCCGCTCGCCATTCATAATTTCCGGAATGCGCAGCTGCCGCCGTACCTCCGCCATGATGTAGCCAGCGGCCCGGTTCACAGCCTTGATCAGCAGCCCGCCGAACAGCAAAGGCAGTGCCCCGCCAATCAACAAGCCCACGAACACGGTAGGATTCGCAAGATTGATCACCCGCTCAAACGATTCGATACGATCAACCGGCAGCACCCGTTCTATGTCCGTAAAGAACGCCCCAAAAAGGGAAACGGCCGCGATTACCGCCGAGCCAATAGCAATACCCTTCGTAATAGCCTTAGTTGTGTTTCCGGCCGCATCCAGGTCGGCCAGGATTTGTCGTGATTCGGCCGAGAAGTCTTCACCGGCCAGTTCCGCAATGCCATTAGCATTGTCGGAAATAGGACCAAAAGTGTCCATGCTCACATTGTTACCGGTATGCGAAAGCATCCCTACGCCAATGAGCGAAATACCAAACAAGATGTAAATGAACGGATCGCCGTTCGCTACGCCTTCACCCTGCATACTGATGAGGAACAGTGCTCCTACCATCGTCCACATGGCAAAGAAGAACCCGCTAACAACGTCCTTCTTCATAAAGCCGCGCACGATAAAAGCTACGGCGATCAGCGCCCCCACCACCAGTGCCCACATATACAGGTTGGCAGGGAAGACAACTGTATACACCAGAATAGAGGCAGAGATACTGGCGACAATCACCAACACCGACCACACGCTGGACAGATACCCCAGCGACAGGCCTTCCAAAATGACGAGCGCCGGTCCGAAGGCGGTGGCTTTCGCAATGTTTTGTACGCGAGGACTGTGGGAACTGGTAGCCAGCGCCGTGAGAGGGTTAAAGACCACTGCCAACGCTACGCCCACAGACACCAGAGCACCCAGGGAGAGATGAGAAATCATACTGCCGCCAGGATCTTGAGCACTGGCGTAAAAGACGGAAAGCAAGAAGGTGGAAATAATGGTGATGCCGCTGGACAGCTCGTAACTTTTGTACATAGCTTCTTCGGCGTCTTCCACATTCCAGATAGAAACGGCATACGTGCCCACAATGGAGCTAATAACGCCGATGCCGCGTACCAAAAGCGGCAGCACAATCCAGAATAACTGACCCGTCAGAGCCGTTAAGGCAAGGCCCAGGATCAGGCTAGAAACGATGGTTACTTCGTAGGACTCGAAGATGTCGGCCGCCATACCGGCACAATCGCCTACGTTATCACCAACGAGGTCGGCGATAACGGCCGCGTTACGTGGATCATCTTCTTCCATACCGGCTTCCACTTTGCCAACCAGGTCTGCGCCGACGTCGGCGGCTTTGGTGTAGATGCCGCCACCCACACGCATGAACAGGGCCAGCAGTGTGCCCCCAAAGCCAAATCCTAGCAAAACGTCCGGTGCGGCTTTGCCGAACATGATAAAGATGAGGGTGCCTCCTAATAGTCCCAGGCCATCCGTCAGCATGCCGGTGATGGTGCCGGAACGATAGGCGATGGTAAGAGCCTTTTTGAAGCTGGTGCGCGAGGCGGCGGCGACACGCACGTTACCCTGGACGGCCATGTTCATGCCGATGAAACCAACGGCCGCTGAGAATGAAGCGCCCATTACAAAAGCAATAGCCCGCCCGGTGGCAATCCACCACGTCGCTGCCGAACAGGTAACGGCCGCGCTTACTCGTTCCGGGTTGAAGGCGGTGTATCCGTTGGCGCTGGCTACTTCTTTAGCTGTTTGTGTTTCTAAAAGGGGTAAAATTTGGGCTTCTGAGAGGCTGGTGTTGGCGGCAATGTCTTGGGCAAAGGCGGTTTCTACAGCTGAGCCGCAGAACAATTCGTTGGCTTCCCCAGTGGGCTTTACCAGGGCCACACTTAAGAACATTGCCACTGTAAGGAGAACTATCAGGATCACGATAGTGCGTAACTGCGTACGTAGATAGGCGTTCGCACCATCGCGGATAAATCCCCAGATACGCTGCATGGCCTCACTGCCTTTGTCCGCGGCAAATGTTTGCCGGGCGAGCCAATAGGCGTATCCTAAAGCGATAAATGCCGTCGCAAGGACCACATAAATCATGGCCTGCTCAAACGGCGAAATTCCGTGCATCGCAGTCATATATAACCTCCTTGGAAAGAACCGCACCGATTTACAGTTCTACTTGCCCCCACAGATGTTTATGAGTGGAGGTATTGTCAATCGCCAAACCGCGGGCATTGTCTCATACTACGCGGTCCGAAAAAATGATGAAAGTCACAGATAAGCGTTGCTCTCTGTCACTTACTCGGTTTAGTATACTATAGACAGTTTTTTTGACACGCATTTTGGTTGTTTTGACACTTGTCCTGGTGGGGAGGCCATATGCCTGGGGGGTGGGAAAGTGTTGATGGGAGGAACGGCCGTTCCTCCCATTCACGGACTGCGGGCTTTTGGTTATAATCAGGGCACTTCACAAAGGAGACGGGCGTATCTGACTGAGCAAAATGTATCTGGATTAGTGACGAAGGCGATTAGCGGTTTCTACACGGTAGAAACCGCCCAAGGGCCTGTTGTTGCCCAATTGCCGGGCCGCCTGAAGCAAGAGTGGCAAAATTCTTCGCTTGTGGCCGTAGGTGATCAGGTGACGATTTCTCTTAATCGTGATGGCACTGGCACGATTGAGGCGGTGGCCGAGCGTCATTCTGTTCTGTCGCGTGCCCGGCCGGCGGCCGAGACCCGCCGCCTGACGTCTGATCAAGAGCAGGTGTTGGTGGCAAATCCGGACCAACTGGTACTGGTTTTTGCCACGCAAAACCCAGCCACTAATCTCCGCAAACTGGATCGGTTTCTGGTGGTGGCGGAGGTGAACGGGTTAACGGCCGTTATCTGCGTCAACAAAATCGATCTGGTGGGTTTGGCTGAAGCCCAACGACAGTTTCACATTTATCAGGATATTGGCTACCGCGTCATCTACACCAGCGCCGTGACCGGCGAAGGAGTGGCTGAACTGCGTGCCTGCCTGCATGACAAAATTTCGGTTCTGGCCGGGTCTTCGGGCGTGGGCAAGTCCAGCCTGTTGAACGCTATTGAACCAGGGCTGGGGCTAAAGGTGCGCGAGGTCAGCCAGGCAACGGGTAAGGGCATGCACACGACGCGTTACGCCGAACTGTTTCCCTTGGCGGAAGGAGGCTACGTGGCCGATACGCCGGGAATTCGCGCCCTGGCCCTGTATGATCTGGAGCCTTGGGAACTGGATGCCTATTTTCGCGAGATTTCACCGCTGGTGGAGGCTTGCCAGTTTAGCGATTGCAGTCATCGCCATGAGCCAAATTGTGCGGTGCGGGCGGCCGTAGAAGACGGCCGTGTTTCTCCGGAACGGTACGAAAGCTATTTGCGCCTGCGGGAAGAACATGAGATGCTAGACAGGTCGGCGTATGAATAAGGGGCGGGAGCGGTTTGTGGTTTGGTGAGGCGGGCGTTATTTGCTATGGTGAGTTCGTGGGCGAATGAGTAACAAGCAGCGGGGTTGGCGGATTTGGTGGATCGTGTTGTTGGTGGGATTGTTATCGGCCTGTGGGGCGGAACCTCAATCGCCGCCAACGGCCGTAGGCCGTAACGGCCTGCCCGTCGCCCCAGAATTCCTCGATGTCTACAACGAATTAGGCGGGCGGGCTGTCTTGGGAGATCCCATTACCGAGCCGTTTGCCGCCGGCGAGAACGGCCGTACCCTCCAATACTTCCAAAATATTCGCCTGGAATACGATGCTGCCTCCGGCGCTGTGGCGATCACGCCGTTAGGCGCGTGGGCGCTGGCCGGCCTGCGCGAACTCACCCCTGCCTCTACACCCGCCGACAGTCCGGTGCGTACCTTTGCCGGTACCGCTTACACCGTTCAGGATGAGTTCCTCACATTTTATAACGACCATCACGGAGAAAGGTTGTTAGGTCAGCCGATTTCGGCTCAGCTTAACGTGGATGACCTGCGCGTGCAGTATTTTGAAAACGGCCGTCTGGAATGGCGGCCCGAAGCACCCACGGACCTGCGCGTGCAGCTTAGCCCGCTAGGGCAGGCCCACTTCGACAACGAAATGCGCTTTACCTACCAGGAAAGCCGCGATGCGCGCCCCGTTTCTTCAGCCGGCGTCAGCGCCGTTACGGTAGATGCTTACGTCAGGGCGCCCATCCTTTATGGCGGCGAAACGCAGGTACTGTACCTCACCACCCGCACGCCAGGCGGCGATCCGGTAACGGGTCTCATGGTGACGTTAACCCTCTCTTATGGCAATTCCACCGAATCCACCACGTTGGGCCCAACAGACGACAACGGCCAGTTGGCCTATCCGCTGCGCGTCAGCGTGCCACCGGGCGAGCATGTGGATCTCCGCCTGCAAGCCATGGGCAGCGACGGCCGTGTCATTGGCGAAACGGTCGTCGCTTACAAGACGTGGTGGTAAGTCCCCTCTTTCTTAACCTCTAACTCGAAATTTAAAGAACAGCGTGCCACACGGTACAGCTCAGTCTACTGGGAGCTAGAGATCAACTGCTTGATCTTGCGGAGCAGCCGGTCGAAGTTCACGGGTTTGCTTTCGTGGTCGTCGCAGCCAGCCGCCAGACTTTTTTCCCGATCATCAGTCAACGAGTGGGCCGTCAGGGCAATCACTGGTATGGAGGCAGTTTCAGGCGCGGATTTAAGCAGCCGGACTGCTTCCCAGCCGGTCAGCACGGGCAGATGCATGTCCATCAAGATGACATCCAACTTGTCTGCCTGGGCCATATGCACGGCATCTTGCCCGTTATCGGTTACGGCCACGTCGTAGTCGTGCAGACTCAAGCGCACTGCGAGTATTTCTCGCAGCATCTCATCATCTTCTACGACAAGAATTCGGATCACCCGTTTCTCCCGCGAAAGTAGGAGTGCAGATGGGAAGCCTGCGCTCCTGCTTTTTCATTCGTGATGGATATGCCACTCATTAAGTCTCCTGAACCGTTGCTTGAAGCTCCTGAACCATTGCTTGATGCTCCTGAATCGTTGCTTGAAGCTTCTGAACCGCTGCTTGAAGCTCCTGAACCGCTGCTTGAAGCTTCTGAACCGTTGCCTGGCGTTTCCTTGGAGTAGGAGCGTAGACAGGACGTCGGCAAAAGCAGGCAGATGCCGGCGCTCTCAGGCTTTTCAGTTGTAGCGGTGGGGTGGGTATGGTGTTTACAGGTTGCGTGGGCTGCGGTGGGTTTACAAAGTGACGCCCATGTACAGACCGTCCAGGGCGAAACCGTGCCGGGCGTAATATTCGCGGGTGCCAATGGCGCTGATGACGGCTAAACGGCCGTATCCCGCCGCCCGCGCCATCTCCTTCGCCTTTTCCACCAGCAGTGTGCCCAGGCCCATGTGCTGCGCTTCACCCTGGCTTTCATCGCCGATGGGCAAAGCGGGGCCATAGACGTGCACTTCGCGGATCATGGCGTGGTTTTCCAGCTCCGGCAGGGGATGCGGTGTGTCTCGGTGGGGAAAAGAGAGCCGCAAAAAGCCGGCAATGCGGTCTTCATCACTGACAAAACTGAGAAAATGCTCGGTCGTGGCGTCTGTGTCATACGTTTCCACGGTCAGGCGCAGTTCGTCTGGTGTCAGGCGTTCCCGGCGTACTTCGCGGCAGCGGATGCATTGGCAGCGCAGTCCACGCCGCTTGATCTCGTTTTGGGCTAGCTGGCGCAAATTGGCCTTCTTGAAGCCCTCCACGACGTTGGTGGTGGGAATGTCGCGGATGATGCGCGTGAGGCGCGTGTAGCGGGGCGTTTGCAGCTTGCACTGCACCAGCACGTCTACCACCTGTTCTTCGGTGTAGGGCTGGCACTCGCCGCGCTGCCAGTCGTCGTACAGTTCCGCGTTTTCCAGCAGCATGGTGGGGTAGATTTTGAGTTCGTCAGGGTGGAGGGCCGGATCGGTGAAAAGACGGCCGTAATCCGCCACATCGCTCTCCGGGGTAGCGCCCAACAGGTTGGGCATCCAGTGGCCGTGAATCTTAAAACCGGCCAATCGCAGCAGGCGGAAAGCCTCGCGGGTGGCTTGGGTGTCGTGGCCACGGTTGTTTAGCGCCAGCACGCGCTCGTCCATGCTCTGAATGCCTACCTGCACTTTGGTCACGCCCAGATAGCGCAGCCAGCGCAGTTC
>Ga0116151_10003509_pt1 | contig 14024 bp, 9 predicted proteins | sample AD_UKC117_MetaG_FD_89893 | JGI IMG/M metagenome (GOLD analysis project Ga0116151, IMG submission 89893) | Active sludge microbial communities of municipal wastewater-treating anaerobic digesters from Hong Kong - AD_UKC117_MetaG | ecosystem: Engineered > Bioreactor > Anaerobic > Digestate...
ATACCAGACCAACGATAAGTACTTTTAACATAGCGGGCAAATTCGGGGCTATTGATTTTGTTCGAATAGCCAACTCGCTCTCTGTTATCCCCCGACTGCTTAAGCATTTGTCCGCAATCACCACAAAATTCCGCGTCCTTACTATTTATAGAATCGCAATTTATACAATGCATGCTAATTCTCCCAAACGAAAACGAGGCTATATTCTTCAATTATTTTAAATTATACAATAATTCAAAGATTTTAAAAACAAAGAAATATACAGATATAATGCGGCTAAGCGTTCTACATAACTCCCCATTCATAAATTGGTTATGAGCTTGCCAGAAAAAAAATAAGATCTTTAATAAAGTAAATGGTTTTACCAACCAGACTCTTTTTTAGTTGAGAAAGAGCTATCTTCAGGGGGGGGATTCGATGTTTTTGACTGCTATTTGATTATAAAGCACAATCCAGTCTTTGACGGCTTAAAGGGAAATAGTTGAATATTATTATATCCCGATGTGGGCAATTGCCCACATCGGGGAAAGGCTGATTTCACTATGTAAAATCAGAAGAAGACAACCCTATTGTCTTCGAATTTAACACGTGAAACAGAGAATAAAGGAGTGACTGAATCGGTTGATAAACCTTGAAAACAGAGGTAATATGCGACACGAAAGGAGGGGAATATGGCAAGGACTATCCATACAAGAATGCCGACGATACCGGCCATTCAGCCCAGAAAACGTGTCGCGGCATATGCTCGCGTTTCGATCGAAAAAGAGACTATGATTGAATCGCTGGCCGCCCAGGTCGGTTATTACAGAACGCACATACAACGCAATCCCGAATGGCAGTACGTCTGCGTCTACGCGGACGAGGGCATCACCGGCACGAAGAGCGACCGGCCAGAGTTCCGGCGGCTGATTGCGGATTGCAATGCCGGATTGATCGATATGGTGATCACAAAGTCGCTCAGCCGATTCTCGCGGAACACGCTGGACACTCTGAATATCCTGCGGGAATTGAAAGAACGGGGTGTGGACGTCTTCTTTGAACGGGAGAACATCCACAGTCTATCGGGGGATGGGGAGCTGATGCTCTCCATCCTCTCTTCTTTTTCACAGGAGGAAAGCCGATCGGTTTCGGAAAACTGTAAGTGGCGGATTCGAAAGCAGATGGAGCAGGGTGAGTTGGTCGGGCTGCGTGCCATGTACGGTTATATTATTGGAAGGGATGGAATATCGGTCGAACCGAGGCAAGCTGAAATCGTAAAACAAATCTATCAATGGTACATTTCCGGTGAATCCAGTATCGTAATCGCCAGGAAGCTCAATGCAAGAGGCGAAACGACGTTGAACTACGCGGCATGGTCGCCGAAGCATGTGCGGGAGATACTGACAAACGAAAAGTACACGGGCAATGCGCTGCTGCAGAAGACGTACGTTGTGGATTATCTGAGCAAGACGAAGAAACGGAACCGTGGTAAGTTGCCAACCTTTTATGTCGAACAATCGCACGAGACGATTATTGACATGGGAACCTTCAAAAAGGCACAAGCAATCTTGGCACATGCCGGTGAGAGGAATAAACCCACTAGGCCGGCCAATGCACGTTATCCGTTTACCGGCAAGATTGTCTGCGGGAATTGCGGCAAGCATTACCAGCGGAAGACAACAAAGGAACGTGTCTATTGGCACTGTTCGACCTATTTGGAGCATGGGAAAGCGGCTTGCCCGGCAAAGCAAATCCCCGAAGAAACATTACTGCGCATTACCACCGAAGCATTAGGGATAGAGAACTTTGGCGAGCAGGCATTTCTTGAGCTGATTGACCATATTGAAGTTCCCGCAGCAAACAGGCTACGGTTCATTTTTACTGACGGCCGTATACATGATTGCGAATGGAAGGATCGTTCCCGGGCGGAGAGCTGGACGGAAGAAATGAAGCAGGCGGCGAGGGCAAAATCATTACAATTATTGGAGGCACAACGATTTGGAAGCAGCGAAGAAACGGGTAACAAGGATTGATCCGTTAACAATTCGGGCGGCGGAGCAACAGCGGATAACGCCGAAAAAGCGTCGTGTTGCCGCATATGCACGTGTATCGACAGACAGTGACGAGCAGTTTACGAGCTTCGAAGCGCAGGTAAAATATTACACGAACCAGATTACCGAGAACCCCGATTGGACTATGGTAGATGTATATACGGACGAAGGAATAACCGGTACAAACACAAAAAAGCGCGACGGCTTTAATCGCATGATTGCGGATGCGCTTGCAGGGAAGATTGACTTGATTATAACGAAAAGCATATCGCGCTTTGCCAGAAACACGGTCGATACGCTGACAGCGGTACGGCAGCTGAAAGACAAGTGTGTAGAGGTATTTTTCGAAAAGGAAAATATCTTTACGATGGATTCCAAGGGCGAGCTGCTGATTACGATCATGAGCTCTTTGGCGCAGGAAGAGAGTCGGTCGATCAGCGAGAACGTAGCGTGGGGCAAGCGTGCGAAATGCGAAGAGGGGAAGGTGTACCTGCCTTACAAACAGTTCCTTGGATACAAAAAAGGCTCCGACGGCCAACCACAAATCGTTGAAGAACAAGCGATAATCGTTCGACTGATTTATAAAATGTTTCTTGAGGGCCTGATGCCCTCAGGGATTGCAAAGAGACTCACGGCACAGGGGATTCCGTCTCCGGCAGGCAAGCCGCGCTGGTATTCGGGGACGGTGGAGAGCATCCTTACGAACGAGAAGTACAAGGGCGATGCGCTGCTGCAGAAAACCTTCTGCGTGAACTTCCTGACGAAAGAGATGAAGCGGAACGAAGGAGAACTGCCGCAATACTATGTGGAGCAGAGCCATCCAGCGATCGTTTCGCCCGAGGTGTTTGACGAGGTGCAGCAGGAACTGAAACGCCGCCGTGGAGCCCGATACGTTGGCAGGAGCGGGTGCTTCTCAAGCAAGATTATCTGCGGGGAATGCGGCAGTTATTACGGCCGGAAGGTTTGGCACAGCACGGATAAATACCGCACCGTGATTTGGCGCTGCCAGCATAAATATGACAACGGCGAACCGTGTAAAACGCCGCACGTGACCGAAGAACAGATCAAGGCGGCGTTTGTGGAAGAGATGAACCGCGTGATTGCTAACAAGGAACAGGTACTGGCTGACATTAGGACGCTGATTGCGACACTGACCGACACGCGTGAACTTGAAGAAAGTGAAGCCTCAGCAGGTAAAGAACTGGAAGCGATTACCGAATCGATGCACAAGCTAGTTGACGCCTACGCGCATGCACTGATCGAGCAGGTCGAATATGACGATCGATACGCGGAGCTTCTGGCTCGAAGCCGGGCGATCGAAGAGCGATTTTCACAGATAACGGAGCAGCGGAAGGCGAGGAAGCGCGGGCTTGATGCGTTTTATAAGGCGCTGAAAGCGACAGGGCCAATTGTTGAGTTTGACGAAGAATTGTGGAATGCGGCGGTGGAGTTTGTGTTAATTCAGACGAAAGGGACATTTGATTTTGTATTTCGGGACGGTTCAAATACCAAAAATGAATAGAAGGAATCAAGACGCAACGCTAATAAAAATGTGGAAAATTCATGGAGCGTTTGCACCCAAATGCAATCACCTTTGTTTTTTTGGCGAGTTTGGGATAACAGTGTCTTTCATTTATAATTGTGCAAACCGCTGTAATTTCATAAAAAATAAACGTTATTGCTCGATGCTCTGTTCTAAAGTCACTCACTAGTTGTTACTTATGATGTGTACCGTACCTCAAACACCGTATCTGCCAGCGTGGTCTCCGCCGCGTCCTGAAGTGTTTCGTCCAGAAGTACTTCTTTCAGCTGCGGCAATTCCAAAAGTGGGCTGAGATCGCCGTCCGCAACATTTGACAGTTCAATCACTTCCAAATGCTCAAATGCTTCTATCCCGTCGAGCGTTTGCATCGGCGTTTCGCGCATATAAAGCTCCCGTATGCTGTTCAGCTCATCCAGCGTCTGGAAAGATGTGACCCAGGTTTTGCCTATGTCCAAATTTTCCAGTATTTTACAGCCAGAAAGCGCAGACAAATCTGAAACATGCGTCTCAAACAAAGAAAGCAGTTTCAAAGCAGGCAGCGTCGCCAGCGGCGAAACATCTTCCAGCGGGTTGTGCCGAAGATCGACCGTTTCCAGCGAGCGGAGCCCGGAAAGCGCCGAAATGTCCGTAAAATTCTGCAGAACGATACGTACCGTTTTCAGATTTTTTAATTGTGCAAGATCGTCCAGAGACGACAGTCCTCCATTTTTAAGAACACCGTCGTTCAGCGCCATGTGTGCGCCCAGCTCATCAAAAGATGGCGAATCCGCCACAGCCTGATCGCCGTATATATAAATCTCCGTCACATTGAGTAAATCCAATTCCGTAATCGGTTCGTGCTCATCCTTGCCCAGAGACAGTCGAACCGCCTGCTCAATCAGCGGTTCTCGGAAGCGGACGCTGTTTTTTGCGTATGGCAACGACACGTTCGTATAACGCCCGACAGCGAAACCGGCGCAAAGGCATGCAACGCAGGCGAAAACGCCGAAAGCTAAGCGGGCGGCAATTTTTTGTTTATGTCCGTCCGCGTTGAGAAGTTCCTTTTTTACCTGCACAACCGATCGGTAACGTTTATCTGGCGCAAAGGCCGTACATCGTTTGACAATCCGCCTCAGGCGGCGATTCTGAATGTTTTCACAGATGTTTCTACGTTCAAAATTGTTTGTCAGCATCCACCCAAGCAACACACCCAGCGAAAAAATGTCCGCCGTCGTATCTGTCTGGGCAAAGCCGTACTGTTCCGGGGGCGCGAAGTCTTTTGTTCCGAAACAGACCGTATCTCCATCCGCATCCTTGTCATAGGTGCGTGAAATCCCGAAATCAATGAGGTGCAGTTCGCCTTTTTCATCCACAATGAGATTTTGCGGCTTAATATCGCGATGGATGACCGGCGGCGTCTGCGCATGCAGATAGGCGAGGATATCACATAACTTAACAGCAAAGCAGACGGCTTGCTGTTCGTTCAGCGGGTGCTTTGCGGCATAACGATCAAGCGGCGTACCTTTTATATATTCTCGCACTACACACAGCATGCGATCGTTTTCAAATCGGCCTTCATACCGCGGTAGTCCGGGGTGGTTTAAATTTTTTAAAATATCCGCTTCCGTTGCATGCGAAAGCAATGTCTTGTCGGTATAACACTTCGCAATAAAATGCTCGCACGTAATCCTGTTTTTCACGAGAAGGGTTATGTCTGTCCGCTCCGGTGTCAAGCATTCAATCGCTTCATACTCGTTGATAAAACCATCAGGATACTGTGCGCTGTCGCTGTCCGCTAAAATGCTTTCAATGTATGCGTCGTCCATCACGCGTCCTCTCCGCCAAGCGGCGTTAACCCCATTCGGTGTAAAAGGTCCTGCGTTTCATCAAAAGGCTTTCGGTCGTGCAGGCACCGCAGGATTGCGGCGTCTCTTACAATGCGCGGATAGAGCGGGCTCATCCTCGCAGCTTTAAGCAGCTCCTGCGTTTCCTCATCGTCCAGGCCGAAGCCGAACGAAAGCTGCAGAAGCTTATCGCGCGACGGTTTGCGCGTTCCATTAAAAATCTGATGCAGATATGTGCGGTCTATGTTACAGCGCGTCACAATCTCCGCCGGGGAAAGCCCGGAAGCACGGCGCAGCCCGGCGAGGTATTCGTTGATCTGCGTTGAAACAAACAAGTCGGAGTTTTCATTTACAAAGTCTTCGACGTTGGGCGCTTTAAACAACCGCCGCTGAAGCGTTGCGGTTATGCGGTCCGTTTTGATTTGTGCCACTCTCCCGTGTCTCCTTTGCCTGAAATATTACTATCATTATAAGTGCCTTTTTCAAAAGAGACAAGGAGGGCCCAGCGCTTACCGGTTGCCTGATCACAAATTTCATCGCCGCTGTGCCGTGCTTCACATCCCCAGCGTTTGCATTCCATAGCTTTCAAGCAGTACTTGCGTCTGCTCAATGTCGAAATTGTGTAAAACGGCATAAAGAATGGCGGCGTCCCGTTGAACTTGCGGGGCAAGACGACCCTTGCGCGACACATCCAGCAGTTCCTGTGTTTGATCCAAATCGAGACCAAAGCCGAAAGCAAGCTGTATGACTTTGTCTCTAGACGGCATACGCGTTCCGTTAAAAAGCTGGTGTCCATACGTGCGGTTGATTCCCGCGCGCTTTATGATATGCGCACGCGTTTCGTTCCGTTCAGCACACATCCGCACGATATATTCGTGGAATGGCGGCGGCGGTACGTCCTTTTTCATGTAACTGTCCAGCGTACCGGTATGCAGTTGTTTCAGCAGGTATTCTGTGTTCCTATTGTGATCGTTCATGCTTGATTCCCCCAATATTCGCACATATCCGCACCGCCGCCATATCTTGTGATTTAGCTTTCAAAAGGCAGATTGTAAAGATCGACAACACTCATGCCAAAGGTTTTCTCAGTATATTTAACCATCAGATCTATAGGGTATAGGTATATATCCGTAATGTCGGAATTATTGATAGCGATGGTAAAGTATTCTTCTACAGTGAGTTCATCGTTGCCGCACCAGCCGTCGATGTGCTCGCTTGTATCAACAAAAAACTCATACGAAGCGCCGCTTCCGTTGTTATCGTCCGCCTTTACAAGGAATTTATTTTCGTCATTGAAATAAGTCACAACGACACGGTATTCATCGCTAAAAGGTGTAAAAAATCTGACGTCGCCGCCTTCATCCCAGTATCCCCATTCCGGATTATAAATCTGGACGGAATAATACTGTTCGGAATGCGATTCATACAAATATGACGCCGTACTCTCGTCGGCCGAAAAGCCCAATCCGCTCAACGAGGATTTATCGGCCTCGTTTGCTCCCATGGGCAGCGCAAAAATTTCATCCGCAGTCATGCCGAAAGCGCTTTCTAAAGCATCGTTATATAAAGCGACCGGCGCAAGAAGTACATCCTCCGAACCCGTTTCTCCAAGTGTGGCATTTACCGCGGACTCCACACTTTGTCTGTCTCCCGTATTAAACGTAAACGTACCGCTTGCCTGATCATAAAAATAGTTCGCTAAAATTTCGGCGTCTCTGCCTATACCGAAAGCATATGTCTGACTATCCGGATAGTAGCCCGTAATCAGTCGATTGCCGCTGTCCGTTAGCCAATATATCGTTATGGCGTCCACCTCCAATTCAAGCCCTTCCGGTATTTCACCCCACGCAGCGTGGTTGATTGCTATGGACATCATGTCATTCCCATAATTGGCTATATGCGCGTTGTCGTCCATCACAAATCCAAGTTCCGCAAGCGAAGACGCCGATGCATCGACATTTTCCCTTGGCAAATTATACAATATGTCGGCCGAAGCGCCGAAGGTGTCCGTTAAAACTTTGCTGAAATCTTTGATCGGCGTCAGCACAGGATACGGATCTACCTCGTCATACGCTACGCCCATAAACGCATCGACATCTCCGCCGCTATACTCCATGTCGATATGTTCGTTTTGGGTATCATACGTATACCGGAAGTCCTGCGTGTTGCTAGTTACGAGATAGCTCCTGTTTCCAGGATAATAAATGATTATGATCTCATTTTCTGTCCCATAGTTCTTGCACAGTTTGACCGCGTTTGCATCATCACGATTCTCCAGCTCTCCCCACTCCGCATGATGCACCTGTACGATTATTTCGTCGGATTTGTAGCTTTCCACCTGCGGTTGGTTGTCAATCGGAGCAAATCCCAACTCGCGAAGCGACGAAGCAATTGCGAAATCCACTTCTTCAAGATTTGGGTATATATTTACAAGCGGAGAATAATCGGTAATAGGGCATCCTTCCAGCTGCAGCTTTGTGAGGTTAACCAATCCTGCAAGCGGCGAAACATCGCTTACCTGCGTGTTTGATAAACCAAGCCACCATAGCTGGGTTAGGCCGGAAAGCATACTCACGTCACTGATCGTTGAATAATCCATCAAAAGACCGCCGAGCATGGTCAGGTTTGCAAGAGGTGTATAATCCTGCGCCTGACAGTTAAACAGTGTCAGCCAGCCAAGATTTGTTAATCCCGACAGAGGTGTTATGTCCGCAATTGGATTCCCACCGAGACTGAGAGAGTGGAGCTTTGTAAGCCCGGCGAGTGGCGTTATGTCGGTAACGGCATGAAAATGTAGTTCAAGGTTCTCAAGGTTTGTAAAATACTCCAGCCCTCTGAGATCCGTGATGATTGTCCCCTCTTCCGGTTCACTCGGCGTGTAATCCGTGCTCAGCTGTAGTTCTGTCACCGCTTCCGCTTCAGCGATGGTGATGTCCCCATCCGGTTTATTCATTGCTTCGCGCACGCGCGCTTCCAGAACGGAATCGGCAAACACAACAATTCCCGGCGATTCCTGTTCAAGCTCGGACGTTGTTTTTGTTTCCGTCGCGGCGGGATTGCCGCATGCGGCCAGCACAACCGCCACCATGACTGCCATCATCAAACACAGTGTCTTTTTCATAATGCCTCCTCCTTTTATTACAGGTTTATTTCATTACATTCAACAAAAGATATACGTTTGTAACTGAGTTCAAAAGTATCTATATGGCCATAATATCCCTGTTCATCTGCTTGAAATCTTTCTTTTGCCTGCAGTGGTTAAATATATTAGTCGGTGTATGAATTTTCCAGAGATTATTAGAAAAGCAACTCATTTTACAATTATACTATCATGTTTGGTAGCGGATATGGTGTGCAGCCTGCATACATTTTCGAATATTAAGCTTCCTCCAGCCGCTAAATTGCTGTAGCTGAAATTGAAACGCCGTCGCGAAGCTCGATATGTCGGTAGGAGCGGTTGTTTTTCCAGCAAGATTATCTGCGGCGAATGTGGTAGCTACTATGGCCGAAAGGTCTGGCACAGCACGAATAAATATCGCACTGTAATCTGGCGCTGTCAGCATAAATATGACAACGGCGAACCGTGCAAAACGCCGCATGTGACCGAAGATCAGATCAAGGCGGCGTTTGTGAAAGAGATGAACCGGGTGATCGCGAACAAGGAACAGGTGCTGGCTGATATAAGGATACTGATTGCTGCGCTGACCGACACGCGTGAGCTGGAAGAAAAAGAAGCCTCTGCTGGCAAGGAGCTGAAACGGTATCCGAGTTGATGAGGAAGCTTGTTGACGCCTATGCGCATGCATTGATCGAGCAGGCCGAATATGACGATCGATACGCGGAGATTCTGGCTCGAAGCCGGGTGATTGAAGAGCAAATTTCACAGATAGAGGAGCAGCGCGAGCGACGGAAGGCGAGGAAGCGCGAGCTGGGTGCGTTCAATAAGGCCCTTAAGGAGATGGGACCGATAATGGAGTTCGATGAGGAACTGTGGAATATGGCGGTGGAGAACGTTGTAATACAAAAAGATGCGGCAATCACGATCAGACTTAAAATAAAGAGGCAGCGATCATCCATAATTTTAGAAACAGCGGTGAAATCGTAAGGCAGATTTCAACAAAACTGAATTTAATTGCAGAATGCTGAATGCAACGATTCTGCTTTAGGTATGATTTCTTTAAAATTTTTGATGAAATGATATTATATATAAAAGCAGTATATCCAGAAAGAACGAATGGTTCAAATCTTTTAGCATATCATAATGAACAATGACCGGAAAAATTCGGCGATCAGTACCAAGGTCAACAGATCATATTTTATTGCGGATTAGTTTAATACGACAGGCAACATAAGAATTGTCAATTTTTCGCTTGATGAAGCTTGTTGCGCCGACCTTGCTCTGCAATTCGATTTCCAGGATGGTCAATAGCAGAGAATCGTTTGACAATATTTATTATTAAGTTGTTACAGATATCACTGCAACGTGATAGAATATTTTAGATTATTACAAACATAAACAATAAATAAAAGGAGGAGAAGGTAGAAAGCGGCCTTTTGAGTTTATCAACACCATAATCAGATCAAGAGTTTTTTTATAACAAGAACAATATTATAGACAGTTAAAGCATATGCCTGAAGCCTTTTATAATCTTAAGCCTGCAAAATGCAGAATTATGAGTTAACAACGTATATCGGTTATGTGAAAGGACGAAAAACTATGCGACACCGACTGCAAAGCAAATCGCTAAAATTTATTTTGGCGTTTTCTCTATGCATTATTTCTGTTTGCTTTATTCTGCCTGCCTCATCGAACGCGGAAGGAGACTCCGCCTGGAAAATGACCGGGCAAATTGGCGGCACAACAAAGGCATTGAAGCAGGAGAGGGACACATTATATGTCGGGACCGGTCTTCATGTGCTAGTGCTTGACATAACCGACCCGCAGTCGATGCAAGTACTTGGCAACAGCCCACTTTTGCCGCAATTTGTAGAAAGCGTCGAAAGCGATGGCGACGGGCACCTCTTTGTTTGCTGCGGCGACGGCGGACTGGTGATCCTGGACGTATCCAATCAGTTAGAGCCGGTCATCCTCGGTACGCTCGATACACACGGCTGCACGGAAGGCGTCGCGCTCTATGGAGATTATGCCATTCTGGCGGACGGGCCGCAGGGGATACAGGTCGTCGACATTTCCGACCTGACGGATCCGAAAATTGTATCGGAAGCGTATTCGCTTGCATATATTTACGACGTCGTGGTGCAGGACGGTGTCGCCTATGCTGCTGGTGGCGGAAGCGGGCTTTTCGTAGTCGATTTGAAAGACCCGGAAGCGCCGACCGAGGCCGGTTTGATTCCGTTAGACGGGATGCAGTACGACGCGGAGCTTTCGGACGGCAGGCTGTATCTTGCAGGCGCGTGGGGCGGGATTTCGGTCTTTGACCTGAGCGCGCCACTGAAACCGGAATTGGCCTGTTCAACTAAAACGACAGGTTGGGCGATGGCGCTGGCAAGTATCGATCATAATCTGTTGGTGCTGGATGGAGCGGACGGAGCAATGCTCTACGGCGTTGCGGGCGAGATGCCGGTACTGATGTCGACATTTACGCTGGACGGCTTTGTCGTCGCGGGGACGACGGACGGTACAACCGCGTTTCTGCTTGACGAACAAAACGGTCTGATGGCGGTCGATTACACGCTGAAATCGAAGCCGACGCTATTGAGCCGCTGGATGCCGCTGACGGAAGGACGTCGGGTGACGCTGAGCGGAACGACTGCATATGTTGCGGGCGGACTCTCCGGCATGCACGTCGTCGATCTGAGCGACTGGAGCGACCCACAGGAAACGTACTGGTATAATTCCGACGGCGGATACGTCAGCAACATCCTCGTTTCGGGTGAAACGGCATATCTTTCAGCGTATATGGATACGGACGAACCGCTTGCGGTATTCGACATTTCAGACCCGCTTTCACCGCAAGAACTCGGAAGCTTGCCGAACGACGAGGTGGTTTATAACGCCGCTTTCCGTTCGATCGCTCTCGGTGACGAGTCGGTGTACGTCGCCGGGGAGCACGCTGCGCTGACGGTCGACATTCATGATTCGGCTGATTTGCAGGTAACAAGCAGGATCGATTCGGACATCGAGCCGAACAGCGCCGCAACGCGCGGGAACCTCTTCGTGACCGGGCCACAGGTGCAGATTTTTGATATTTCCGACCCGCAAAACCTCGTGTTCCTTTCGTCGATGGACAACAACACAAGCGGCGAGGCGGTCGAATTCCTCGACGACACTACGCTGATCTGCGCGGGTGAGCCCGGCATATGGGTCGTTGACCTGACCGATCCGTCAAGTCCCGAAAAGATCGGCGAGTTGGAGCTTACCGGCAGCCCGATGGGGATCACGATGGTCGGGACAACCGGGTACGTCTGCGCGCTGGGCAACGGCATCTATGTGGTCGACTTTTCCGATCCAGCGAATCCAGCACTGGTGGAAACGATCCAGACATTCGGGGATGCGAACAACTGCTGGACCGACGGCGAACGTTTGCTGGTTGCGGACAGCGTCGCCGGGTTGACGCTGTACGAACGCGTTACCGACACGGCGTCAACGTCAACCGTGACGTCGGATGACGGCGAAAATACGGCGCGGTTAACCTTGCTGCTGGACGAGGACGTGTCGACGGAGCCGTATTCCGCGCCGAGCACGATGACGGTGCCGGACGAGGAACACGCATTCGTGGTTACGAGCACGGCGGACAGCGGCGCCGGGACGCTCCGGTACGCGCTGAACCATCTGAAACCCAACACGACGATCACGTTTGATCCGGATGTGTTTTCGCCGGACAGTCCGGTCGCGATCGTGCTCGAGTCCGCCTTGCCGGAAATCAACGCGGATTATATAACGCTGGACGCGAGCAACGCGGGCGTTATATTGGACGGAAGCCAGCTTTCCGAAGGCAACGGCCTGAACATCCATTCGTCGCACTGCAAGGTCATGGGCATGCAGATCCTGAATTTTCCTGACAACGGCATTCAGGCGGACGGCAACTGGAATCAGTTCGGCGGAAGCCGTGCGATCGGCGACGGTCTGGTTGGTCAGGGGAATCTGCTCAGCGGCAACGGCATCTGCGGCATCGTGACAGGCGGATGGTATTGCGTCGTCAAGGGGAACCTTGTCGGGACCGATATTACGGGAACGAAAGCGTACCCGAACTATGACGGCATCTTCGTTTCCGACTGGGCTTTCTACGTAACGGTCGGCAGCACGGACCCGGACGAAGCCAATATCGCGAGCGGGAACGACTTTATTAATATGGATACATGGGGCGATCATACGCGCATTATCGGAAACATCATGGGGCTCGACATCACCGGAACGAAGATCGTACGGTCCGATACTCCGAACAACCTTTTGATCGAAGTCACCGCGAAAAACACAACGGTCGGCGGGACGACGCTTGAGGAACGCAACATCATCAGCGGCGCGCAGACCGGCGTCGTATTCAGCGACGCGACGAGCTTTCAGAATTCCGTAATCGGCAACTACATCGGAACCGACATTACGGGAACGAAAGCCCTTGGCAACAACTACGGTATAACGATCTGGGCGTGCAGCCACCACCGGATCGGCGGCGCGGCGGAAGGCGAAGGGAACCTCATCAGCGGCAACGAGAACGCGGGGGCTGGGCTGAGCGGATATGGCTGCTCTGAAAACTTCATCATCGGAAACCGCATCGGCGTCGACGTAAACGGCGACCCGCTGCCAAACGGCACTGGGATCGACGTCAACACGGGGCAGCGGCACGGGACGGTCGGCGGATATACGGTGGCGGAAGGCAACCTCATCTACGGCGGCGTGATCGCCATGCGGATCACGAACCGCGGCGTGCAAAACTGCTATTTTGCGGGCAATACGGTAAACAGCGCAAACGGGATCCTCCTCTATCTGGAAGACGGCGTTTCGAACTGCTTTGTGCAGAACAATACGTTTGAAAAGACAAGCGAAAATTCCGTCCGCGTGGACTACGGCACGGGCAACTTCATCCGCGCAAACAAGTACGCGGGAGACAAACCGCAGGACCTGATCCTGCTGCTCGGCGGAGGAAACGGCGAGCTTTCCGCACCGCTCGTTACGTCGATTTCCGGCTCCGTCGTGTCCGGCACGGCCTGCGCTTTCGGCCGCGTGGAGATCTATCTGTATGAAAATGGCGGCGTGACGCCGGTCGGACAGACCGAGGCCGACGCAAACGGAGACTTTTCGTATTCCGGCGGCGATGAGATCGTCGGCAAGCAGTTCCTGCTGCTCGTAACGGACACATTCAATAATACTTCTGTATTTTCCACAGTCTACGAAGCACTGTTGGGCTGATTGCGAGTTTGTCAGGCTCAACAGAGTAATACTCGAACGAGGGTACAAAGCAAACTGAGTATTTTGATACGAAATATTATACTCCTGCGCGTTTCCCCTGGGGTGGGTGCAAATTATCTTGCCTAGTAGAACACCAAGCTGAAACGAGCGACTTTTTAGTAAACCACCAAAGCTCCAAAACGCAAAAAGCCCAGAAAGTCTGGGCTTTTCGTATAGAAAAAGTACTCACGAATTGTATCATTTCGTGAGTACTTAGCTGG
>Ga0116151_10003512_pt1 | contig 14008 bp, 10 predicted proteins | sample AD_UKC117_MetaG_FD_89893 | JGI IMG/M metagenome (GOLD analysis project Ga0116151, IMG submission 89893) | Active sludge microbial communities of municipal wastewater-treating anaerobic digesters from Hong Kong - AD_UKC117_MetaG | ecosystem: Engineered > Bioreactor > Anaerobic > Digestate...
CTCGTTGAACTGCTCTTCACGCAACTTTGCATCCTCGCCCGGCTTGGAGACGAAACCGCCGCTGGCAATCAGCATCGACTTTCCATCCTTCTCACCCGCTTGATAACTGGCACCTACCTTGACGCTATCGTTGGGCGCGACCAGCGACCAGCAGGTGTTGCGATAGCGCGCCGGGAATGATGGCTTGCCGGCAAGCGCTGCCGCGATATGCGCTGAAACCACTTTCGCCTGGCTGTTGGCCGAGAAGGCGGACTTGGGCATTTGCGTTGCTATGGAAGCGTCGCCCAGCACATAGATGTCCGCGACCTTCTTCGACAGGAACGTCCCAGCTTCGACCGGGCACCAGTCGCCTTCGGTGCAGCCTGCATCGTGCGCGATCTTTCCCGCCTTCTGGTTGGGTATGATGTTGGCGACGCTGGCGGTGAACGTCTCGCCGCTCTTGGTCGTCACCTCACCGGTCTTGGTATCGACCTTCACAACAGCGAAATCGTCGATCTCGTTGGTGAGGTTCACTTGCACGATGTCCTTGTAGTATTTGTTCACCGCCTCCAGGAACACGGGCTGCTTGGAGAAGTTTCTCTTCGGATCAAGCACGATCAGTTTCGATTTTGGCTTCGCCGTCTTGAGGTAATGCGCGATCATGCACATGCGCTCATACGGCCCTGGCGGGCATCGATAGGGATTGTTCGGGGCTGCCATTACGACAAGACCTCCATCCTCCATAGCCTCTAGCTTGTCCTTCAACAGTTTGGTTTGCGGACCCGCCTTCCAGGCGTGTGGCATGATCTGTGCCGCATCTTCCGAATACCCCTCGATACCATCGTATTTGAAGTCGATGCCTGGAGACAGCACCAGTCGGTCATAAGCGAGTGTGTCGCCACCTTTCAGGGAAACTGTCTTCTTGGCCGGGTCAATTCCAACGGCCATGTCATGAACGATGTTGATGCCAAGACCCTTCAGCCCATCGTAGCCATGCGTGAGGCTCTCCAGGGTTCGGAAACCACCAAGATACAGGTTCGAATAAAAGCACGTCGTATACTGGTTGTTCATCTCGACCAGCGTGACATCAAGATCAGGTGCGCTCTTCTTGACGCTATGCGCCACTGTCGCGCCGCCTGCGCCCCCGCCAATTACCACCACCTTGCCTTTGCCTTGCGCAATGGCGAAGTGTGCCAGCGAACCAGCACCCGCAGCGACAATGGCACCACTACCGGCGATTTTACCAAACTGACGTCTTGAGAAAGATGCCATACGTTGTTTCCTCCAATTTCAAAATTAAATGCTGTGTTGGAAGGCGGTGAAACATTATTGTGCTCGTTGCTCCTTGCTCCGCCTACACATATTTTATCCTGCGAACTCAAATTTATGCCAGTTCGTATTCCCGATTCTGCGTCTTTTTTGATGGCAAAGCGATTGTCCCGAACACGATTACGCAGACCACGCGATGGCGCGTCGCGCTTTCTTTGCGCCGCAACAACAGCCCGCGCAGCCTTATTTGCATTGTTCAACGTGGGTGAGTTCCGCTCTCACCAACTCCTATCAACAACACCGCCCGACGACCTTGTGCACGCCGCTCGTTACGACAGCAACGCCATGATTGAATAGAGAAATTCACTGGACCGGCGCGTCTGTTTTCACCAAACAGGAGGGCACTTCAGCTCAACATGCTCTGGGTTGTTGTTTTGAGCCATGTTGTTCACGCTGAAACGGGACAACCTGTTGAGGTGCAACATCTAGAGCACCGTGCGCTATATCGGAATCATTCTACCACGGCGAATTTGGTTCCCAAGATCAAGCTGGCCGGCGCCGGGCGTAGTGGCGTTACGGTCAAGACGGACGGCGAACAGATTGGGTCAAATTCGCCTGGCCCTTCGGGTTTCCAAGCGGCGCGCGCCAAGTCACGTCGAGCGATTTGTCCCTGGAGCATTTTCCGACGAAGTGGACGCCGGTTCGTCGTAGAAAATGCGACCAAACAAAAAGCCGTAGCGCCACGACGAACGGCATCGCTCTCCTTTATGGATCGGCGCGCCGCTTGAGCAACAGAACTGGTTCCGATATTTCGCACGACGCTCTAGCGCCGCAAGCGCAGGCCGACATGGAACGCGTCAGACGTGTAGTCCGCGTTCGGGGATGTTGAATTGAAGACCGTGTGGCGGTAGCGCCCGAACATGACCACCTCGCGCGACATGAAATATTCAAGGCCAAGGTCGCCACGCCATTCGTTCTCGTCGAGATCAACACCCTCATAGTTCTGCATCATATAGGTGATGCCGGCGGTGCCGATCAGCCTGCGCTGGAAGGCATGGCGAGCCTCCACGCCGAAGGACCGCCTGAACACCCCGCCAGACCCAGCCGTCGTCGTTTCCGAGACGTCCGAGCTGGCGTTGAAGGAGAGCGTCGTCAGTTGCGTTGCGCGCCAGGCAACATTGGCATCGATGAGAATACCCTCGATCGACTGCAACCGCCCGTCGTCGGGACGCTGCACACCGTAGCCAACCGAAACCTCACCGCGCAGGATCTGGCTTTGCTCTCCGAATTGGGCACCGACGCGATAGCGCTCGCCTTTCGAATCCCTGCTGATCCCATCGAACTGGTCGACCGCCGCATAATCGCGCTGGTTGCCGCCCACCTCGACAAATCCGGTCAGCGTCGGCTTGAACTCCCAACTGGCGCGCACCGCTCCATCATAGGCGCGGTAGTCGCGGTCGGCATTGCTTTGCATCGTCGTGCCAACCATCACATCGGAATAGTCGTACTCACCAACCGTACCGCGCAGCTGCAAAGACAGGCGGTTGAAGCGATGATTGAGCGTGGCTCCGACCGTGTCCGCCGTCACGTTGGCGCGATCACCGGCGGCATTGGCATCGATCGCTGATCGGCTCTCCTGCGAATAATCACGTGACACGAAGGCCTGCACATTGGTACGCCGCGTCACATCGAGCCGGCCGCGTGCTTCCAGCTGATAGCCTTTGTTGTTCTCGCTATCGAGATCAGAAAAAAAGCTCAACGTCGAAGCGGCGCGGAATTCCAGCGCATGCTCCCGCCAGTTGGATACGAGCCGCGCTGAAGGGCGCAGGTCAAACGCCATGTCGGACTGGGCATTACTGGAACTCAACACATTCGAATACCAGCTGCCCCCGATCTCGACCTCGGGAAACAGGACGAAAGTCCCGATGCGAAGACCCACGGGATCGAAGGGCTCCTGCAAAAACAGGTGGCGCGTCAGCCGGTCATTGATCGGAGGAATATCTTCGATCTGGAACAACAGCGGATTATAGCCCGCCGGAGGGGAAGTGAAGGCGTCAGCATCCTCCTGCTCGCGCATGTCGACCGACAGCGTATCGATGTCGTCGCGAACCGGCACCGCCTCTTCAGGCTGCACGTTACCATCGTTAGCGGGCTGCGGCTCACGCGGCCAGCTCAAGTCGCCGTCCTGGATGACCGGACGCAAGCCATCGGGCATCGTCTGAACAGTCTGTTCGGGCCGATTGCGCCCGTCGCCATCGCGCACCGGATGGTCCGAAGCTCTCGTCACTGCCGGCTGACCGGCCGACGCGGGAGCACCACCGCGCGGTGAGAATAATGAACTGCCGGGCTCGGAGTCGCGCGGTGAGAACAATGAACCGCCGGGCTCGGAGCCGCGCGGCAAGAAAAATGAACCGCCAGGCTCGGAGTCGTACGTTCCGCGCATGAATGTCGGCGCGCCGCTCTCGGGCGCCTCCTGAGCCAGTGCAGGCTTGCCAGCAAGCCCCAGCGCGCAGACAAGCGCGGCCGCCATCACCAGGCTGGCACCGGTCACGCTGGAAGCGCGCAATGGCGGAAAGTGCGGCAAGGGCGTCCTCTCAAGCCGTTGATATAAAATATAGAATTTATGAGAACGCGCACTTTGGGCAGCCCCAGCCTAGGAAATTCCAGTTAACGAGCATTTAAGGAGACGTTGGCGAGGGCAAGCTGGCACACACCAAACCACCGTTGGATCGAGTTGCAGAGGTCTTGCATCGGCGCGCCGGCCAGATAGGCTTTGCGCGGGAGCCGAATCACTGCAGGCGGATCGGCGATAAGGACAGCAAGGATGCCGCCACCGCGGGCGCGCGAGATTTTCGATCCTGAAAGAGCCGAAAAGGCCGCTCACATTCCGATCTGAGCCATGACCACGCATTTCATCGCGACAGCAGCGAGGAGCTATGAGCGCAGTACACGCCAAGATCAGTCCAGCAACTCAGGCAGCAGCTGACACCGAGGCGACACCCTCAACCATGTCCCCAGCCATCGCCGCGGCCGTGCGCACGCTGGTGACCGAGAGCGCGGGGCTGGATCTTCTGCGCGCCGCTATTGCCAGCGAACTTGCCGACGCCTTTACCGACGCAGTCTCCCGCATCAAGAAATCCAATGGACGCATCATCGTCACCGGCGTTGGTAAAAGCGGCCACATCGGACAGAAGATCGCCGCAACGTTTGCCTCTACCGGCACACCGGCATTTTTCGTCCACCCGACCGAAGCCTCCCACGGCGACCTCGGCATGATCACGCCGCAGGACGTGTTGGTGGCGCTGTCGTGGTCTGGCGAAACCGTCGAATTGAAAAACATCCTCACCTATTCGCGCCGCTTCGCCGTGCCGCTGATTGCGATTACCTCCAGGCGCGAGTCGGCATTGGGCCAGCACGCCGACGTGGTTCTTGAATTGCCACGCGCCAGCGAGGCCTGCCCGCATGGGCTTGCGCCGACGACGTCCACGACCATGCAGTTGGCGATCGGTGACTGCCTGGCCATCGCGCTGCTGGAGGCCAAGGGATTTACGGCGCATGACTTCCGTGAGTTCCATCCTGGCGGCTCGCTAGGCGCCAGCCTCAAGCACGTCAGCGACATCATGCATGCCGGCGATGACCTGCCGCTCGCCGGCCCGGACGATCGCATGGATGCAGCCCTCGTCGTGATGACCACGAAAGCACTCGGGTGCCTGGGCATTGTCGAAGCTGATGGTCGCCTGGCGGGCATCATCACCGATGGCGACCTGCGTCGCCACATGGGGCCCAATCTGGTCACTCGCACGACGCGCGAGATCATGACGCGCAATCCCAAGACGACGAGCCCCGATAGCCTGGCATCAGCCGCACTCGAAATGATGAACGCATCGCGCATTACGGCCCTGTTCGTGGTCAAGGACGGGCACCCTATCGGCGTCGTCCACGTCCACGACTTCCTGCGCGCCGGGATTGTCTGACGGCTACGCGCCCGCCTGCCGCCTTGTGGATCGCTCGCGCGCCAGCGCCATGAGGCTTGCGTCTGCAATCAGCCCCATGACCTCGTCGGTTAGCTCGCGCCGTGGTTCAGTCGGCCGCATCGACACGTTCGACCACGAGCGCGGTGCCATCAACCCCAACGACCTTCACCCGCGTACCGGCGGCAACGTCCTCGCCCTCGGCATGCCAGATGCTGTCACCGACGCGTACCTTGCCGCGCCCCTGCCGGATATCTTCAACGACTGTGAAAATGCGGCCGATGTACTGCGCCCCACGCACATTGAGATCAGGCTCATCACTCTTGGCGGAGCTGGAGCTCGCGTAGCGCCGCACGACGAACACCGTCGCCATGGCCACGATCGCAAAAATAATGATCTGCCACTGCCAGACGATCCCCGTGGCGAGTGCGACGATACCGACAATCACCGCTGCAATGCCGAACCATACGAAATGCACGCCAGGCACGATGGTTTCCAGAATGAACAACACCACGGCAGCGACGAACCAGTTCCAGGAGCCCAAGTTGTAGAAAAAATCCCGCAGCATATAGGCTCTCCAATGGAACAAGCGTCGAACGCCCCAACGATCATGACAATGGCAATGACAAGAGTTTCAGGACCCTATGTGCAAGAACAACCCTTGCATATGCCAAATTAGGCCGCCGTTCTCACAAGAGGCATGGCCGACACGAACCTTAGCCGATGATCTTTAACAAACCGAGGGCATCCGAAGCATGCCGCTCCGGATGCCGATGATATTCAGCCGGCTCGATGGGGGATACCCCCTCAAACCCTGGGGACCGCGCCACCCGCGGAGCTGCCAGCTTTGGATCCAAACGCCTCGCCGGTGATCTGGGCAAGGCCCGCCAGCGAGCCAATCACCGAGGAAGCTTCCAGCGGCATCATGATGATCTTCTGGTTGGGCGCCTTGGCCAGTGACTCGAGGGCTTTTACGTAGTTGTTGGCGACGAAGTAGTTGATTGCCTGCACGTTGCCATGCGCAATCGCGTCAGACACCATGCGGGTTGCGGCTGCCTCGGCTTCCGCCGCACGTTCACGCGCTTCGGCATCGCGGAACGCGGCTTCCTTGCGCCCTTCCGCTTCGAGCACTGCGGCCTGCTTTTCGCCTTCCGCCTCCAGGATTGCCGCCTGGCGCTGGCCCTCGGCCTCGAGAATCTGCGCCCGCTTTTCGCGCTCCGCCTTCATCTGGCGCGCCATCGAATCGATCAGATCGCGTGGCGGTGCGATATCCTTGATCTCGATGCGGGTTACCTTGACGCCCCACGATTCGGTCGCTGCATCGACAACTTCGAGCAGCTTGGCGTTGATGTGGTCGCGGTTGGAGAGCAGCTCATCAAGGTCCATCGAGCCCATCACCGTTCTGACGTTGGTCATCGTCAGGTTGATGATCGAATGCTCCAGCATGTCCACTTCGTAGGCCGCGCGCGCCGCGTTGAGGATCTGGAAGAAGGTGACGCCGTCGACGCGGACCATGGCGTTGTCGCGCGTGATCACATCCTGGCTCGGGATGTCGAGCACCTGCTCCTTCATGTTCATGCGATAGCCGACGCGCTCCATCACCGGGATGAGGATGTGCAATCCCGGATTGAGCGTGCGCGTATAGCGGCCGAAATTCTCAACCGTATAGTTGTAGCCCTGCGGAACGACCTTGACGGTCGACCAGAGCGCCGCGATGGCGAGCACGATCAGCAAAAGGCCGACCACCTCAAATCCGCCGAAAAGACCGTTCATTGGCTTTTGTCCCCATGAATTGCAAGAACGCCATTTGCGCGTCCACTATTGGTGCGAATACTTATAATTTCGAAATGTATGGTAAATAAATGGTTTACCGACAATTAATCGACCCAAGCCATTTTGCGAAAAATATCCGCAGGCCACATTTTGCGACCCTTATTTCGGCATCCCGCGATTCACCCCACGCAAGATCTTATTTCTAGATTCAGGCAACCTGGCGACAATTTCATTGTTATCGTGGGGAGATTTTCAGGCCAAACGAATCAAAACAATTCCTGCCTCCGAACAATCCGACAGGATGCCGGCGCCAAGCCAGCGGTTCATTCTACAGCCAGCCCATCAATTCCCGGCGCACCACCGCTTCGATAACGTCAACGCCCTCTTCGCTGTCATTGAGGGCTGGCAGATAGGCGAATTTCTCGCCGCCATTTTGAATGAAGACTTCCCGGTTCTCGACGTCCAGCTCTTCGAGTGTTTCAAGGCAATCTGCGGAAAAACCCGGCGCAACAACCGCCAGTTTTTTCACGCCGTCTTGGCCCAACTGCGCGACGGTGTCGATCGTATAAGGCTGCAGCCACGTGTCATTGCCAAAACGCGATTGAAACGTCGTCAGCCATTTCTCCTCGGTAATGCCAAGGCGCTCGCGAAGCAAACGAGACGTCTTTTGACACTGGCAATGGTAGGGGTCGCCGCGGTGGAGATATTTTTCCGGCATTCCGTGAAACGTTGCGATGATCTTATCGGGCTCGAAATCGAGCGCCTTGAGATCACGCTCAATCGATTTTGCCAAGGCTTCGATGTAGGCGGGATCATCGAAATAGGCCGGCGCGACACGAACGTAGGGTTGCCAGCGCATCTTGATGAGGGCGCGGAAAGCTTCGTCACAGGCCGTCGCCGAGGTGGCCGCAGCATACTGCGGATAAAGCGGCACCAGCAGAATGCGATCACACCCCTGTTCCATCAGCCATTTGATGCGGCTTTGCGTCGAGGGATTGGCATAACGCATCGCCCAGTCGACAACGATGCGTCCCTCGCCACCGAGCCTCAAGGCAAGCTGTTCAGCCTGCGAGCGCGTAATCGTCTTGAGCGGGCCTTCGTCTTTCTCGTTGTTCCAGATCGACTGATAGTCCTTGCCCTTCTTGGAGGGGCGCACGGTGAGAATGATCAGATTGAGGATCGGCCACCATTTCCATTTGGGTTCCTCGATCACACGGGGATCGGAGAGGAATTGTTTCAGGTAGCGGCGCATCGGCCAATAGCTCGTCGCATCGGGCGTGCCAAGGTTGAGCAACAGGATCCCGATACGGCCAAAAGCCACCCTTGGATGATCAGCAGGCCAATGCGTTTGATCGGGTATAGCCGTGGCTGACGTCATCGCAGTCATAAAAACTCCTTCAGCACCGGACGCTCGAGCCAGCGCGCCGACCTAAACCCGCCTCCCTCCTTGCGGGTCGATCTCGCGCCAGCGCGATGACGACCATGCCGCTCGTGAGAAAGGCGGGTTAATGCTGCCCACAATAATGGATCATCGCGGCAGGATCGACCGAAGCTGACAGCGATATCTACGCCTTGCCGGAAAGCCAGGCGGATTTTCGGATATCTGCGGGCTCGACCACGTCTGGAGGTGGCCCGTGAGCCTCAAAGTGTCAAGTCTTGCCTGAGGTTGAGCGGCGCTTTGCGGGACGCGACGCCACCGCCCGCCGGCGCCGTTTTGCCGCCGTTTTCGGCATTGAGGCGTTCGCGCCCGCAGTGTCGGCACTGGCCTTGCCGGCCCCTGGCATCAACCGGCCTTGCGCTGGCGCGGCATTCTTGCCGGTCGACCGCTTGCCATTCGTACTGTTGCGGCCATTCAAAGCCGCGCGCGTCGGCTTTTTCGCGGGCGCGTCTTGTGGAGATGGCGCCTTGGCATCGCGGCGACACGTCTTCTTTTCCAGTTTGCGGGTTTTCATTGCCGCGCGCCAATAGACATCAACACTGGCCACGAACCGCGAGGTCGGCTCGGCGAAGAGGGTAGCTCCCTTGATCTCCAGTTGCTTGCGAAGTTCATGTTGACGCGCCCGCGCCGCGCCCACCATCGCCTCCCTGCCGGCCTCATCAGCTGGCTCCATGAGGCTCATAGCCCGCCCGATCAACACGAACAGGTCGTGGTCGACCCCCAAGAGTTCCGAAATCTCCTTGGCCAGCTCGGCACGCGCCGCAAACAGATCCGGCCAGGCGCGATCGATCAGCAGGATGTGGCGCCAATGCGCCTGAACGGACTTGCGCCAGGCATGGAAATCCTCATCCACACCACTTTTGAACGCTTCCTTCATGTCGGCGCGGGCGTCGCGATAACTGCGCGCGATGCCAGCGCGCACAACGGCGAATGAATTCTCCTTGAAGTGAAGCTTCTCAAGCGACTTGGCGGCCGCCTCCAGTGCGGCCACCGCCTCGCGCACACGCGCTGCCTTGTTATGCGCGCCATCGTCAACGGTTTGAGGCTTGATATCGCGGGCCTCACTCATCGCGTCATCAGCGATGCGCGCCACAAACGCCTGGGTGGCCGCACGCGCCTCACCAACGGTTTCTTTTGCCAGCGTTTCGGCCGTTGCCATCAAAACGGCATGATCGCGCGCACCTGAGAGCAGCCGCGCAATGTCGCGGTAGCGTTTGTTCTCGCGGCTGTAGTCAGACGATGAAAGACCAGGCCGCAGCAGCTTCAACAGCGCGCGAACCCTCTTCATCGCCTTGCGCGTCTCGTGAACCGCACCATCAACGTTGTGGCCAGATCCAAGCTGTTCTTGCGCCAATTCAACCTGCTCGCGCACGATGCGACGCCAGCCCTTGCCGAGCGGCTCATTGAACTTCAAACGATACGCCATGAGAAATGAGCGAGACCTTCTCCAAGATATGACACCATGGACCAAACACTAATCCGGCCGCTTGTCACAATCCATTCACGGAGAAAGTATAATCGCGCCGCGTTAACCTTTTGAGCCGCGCCAAGTGCGTGACGCATCCAGCCACTGCGCAATACGCGCCATGGGTTGGGGCGCGGTGATGAAATCCGTGATCACGGCAATGCTATCGGCGCCGGCGGCCAACACACCTGGTGCACGCTCGGGCGTAATTCCACCAATCGCCACCAGCGGCAGAGTGCCGATACGCGTCTTCCAGCGCCCGATGCGGTCAAGACCCTGCGGCGCCCACGCCATCACCTTGAGCTTCGTTTCATAGATCGGCCCAAGCGCCACATAATCGGGCGCGGCCGCCAGGGCGATCTCGAGTTCTTCCTCCGAATGGGTCGAGATGCCGAGCCGTGCGCCCGCCCGCTTGATCGCGGCGATATCGGCACTCGCCAGATCCTCCTGGCCCAGGTGGATATAATCGCACGACAGATCGAGCGCCGCCTGCCAGTAATCGTTGACGATCAACTGACATGCATGGGCCTTGCAAACATCTCGTGCCTGCGCGATCTGCTGGCGCACCTGCGCGTCTGACGCATCCTTCAGGCGTAGCTGCACGGTTCGAAGTCCAAGCGGCACCGCGCGCGCGATCCAGGCACTGTCGGGAAAGATCGGATAGAAAACGTCGAGCCCCACCGTACCCGCCACCTGCTGACCTGCCACCTGCCCCATTACGACTTGTTTCCCGCTGAAGGCGCTTCACCGATGTCGAAGAAGGGTGTGCCCGCCACCGGGGTCGAGGGCGAGGCCATTTCGCGCGGCTCCATCAGACCGGATTCATAGGCGGCACGGCCCGCCTCCAGTGCCTTGGCAAAGGCTTCGGCCATCCGCACCGGATCGCCCGCCTTGGCTACCGCTGTGTTCAACAGCACCGCATCATAGCCCATTTCCATCGCTTCAGCGGCATGCGAGGGCGCGCCCAAGCCTGCGTCCACGACCAACGGCAGATTGCGGAAGTAGTTGCGCATGGTGCGCAGCGCATAGCGGTTATTGAGCCCGAGCCCCGTTCCGATCGGCGCGCCCCACGGCATCAGCACTTCGCAGCCGGCGGCAACGAGACGCTCAGCCGCGCCCAGATCCTCGGTCGTATAGGGAAACACCCTGAAGCCGCGCTTGTTGAGTTCGCGGGCCGCCTCGACAAGGCCGAACAGATCAGGCTGCAGCGTATCATCGTTGGCGATGACTTCGAGCTTGATCCAATCGGTGCCCAACAGTTCGCGCGCCATCTCGGCCGTTGTAATGGCTTCCTTGGCGGACCGGCAGCCGGCGGTATTGGGCAGCAGATTGACACCCAGCGCCTTCACCAGCTCAAGAAAACGCTCGCCCGTCTTGCCGCGCGCCGCCTCGCGTCGCAACGACACCGTGACGATACCAGCCTTGCTTGCCCGCACCGCCTCGCTCATCACTTGCGGGGAGGGATAAAGCGCCGTGCCCAGCAGCAGGCGCGAGCCCACCTCCACACCATAGAATGTGAGCGGCTTCAGCTGCGGGCGGTTCTGGTCGATCGCGTTCATGGGTTGAATGTAGCGAGTTTGGCGGCCTTGGAACAGCCCCTGGCATGCCACGAAACGAAAAGTTTTGACAAGGCCCGCCGCAAGCCTCGCATCTCGTAATTGGCGCTTGGCTCTCTAGAGCGCTTTGGTTTGGTCGCATGTTCTTCGACGAACCGGTATCCACTTCGTCGGAAAATGCTTTTTCGTCGGAAAATGCTTTGGCGCGCCCGAACGCATCGGCATGAAACGTCAGACGTCTATGCTTTGAGTTCTGGATCGACGTGCGCACGCCCGATCGCATCCGGCCGCTGCGACGGCGCCGCCTCCGCATCTGGGTTCACAGCACCGGACTGACGATGGCGAGCACGTTGTTCCAGATTTGCCGCCCGACGCTCCAGGCGCACACTTCCTCAAGCGTTATCGGGCGGGCGTGCTCCTGAAACACGGCCTGGCGTGCGCGCAACTCCATGGTGAGGGCACGGTCCTGAAACAGGATGTTGTTTTCGTAGTTCAGGTCAAAACTGCGCCGGTCCAAATTCGCCGAGCCGATCAACGCCACTTCGCCATCAACGGTTATGGTCTTGGCATGCAGCAGACCCGGTTGATATTCGAAGATCCGCACACCTGCTCGCAGCAAGCTTTCGTAATAGCTGCGGCTCGCCGCAGCGACGGCAAAGTCGTCGTTGTGCGCGGGAAAAATGACGCTCGTCGCCACACCACGATTGGCCGCGGCACAAAGGGCTGCCTGAATTGCACCATTGGGCACGTAGTAAGGTGTCGTGATGAAAAGCTCGCGACGCGCTGCAAACATCAAGCTTTCGAACATCTCGGGCATTGCCGAATTGCGCGCGGTCGGGCCGGTCGCAATTACCTGTGCGGTAAAACCAGGCTGTCCAGCCAATCGCCGTTCGTGAAAAATGCCCGATAGATCGTCGTGCGAATTGGCCATCCAGTCGCCGGCAAACAGGTGCTGGTTCTGCCAAACGACAGGACCTTCAAACCGCATCACGGTATCGACCCATGGGCCATACTTGGCCTTGGGCAGGAACGCCGCATCGGCACAGTTCTGGCTACCGCAATAGGTGATGGCATTGTCGATAACGAGGATCTTGCGGTGATTTCGCAGATCGACCCGCCCTTTGAAGATGCGCAAAAACGGATTGCCGATTTCCAACGCACGCGCCGTCTTCACGCCGGCTGCCGTCATCTTCGCCCACAAGGGGCTGCGCACCAGGTCGCGCGAGCCCAGATCATCGACCATCGCCCGGCACGTGACGCCGCGTTTGGCTGCACGCATCAATGCGGCCGCCATTTTGTTGCCGTTACGATCATTGAGCCAGATGTAGAAAACGAGATGCACGTGCTGCATGGCGGCGTCGATGTCGGCCACCATTGCATCGATGGCTGCATCGGTGTCCTTCATCAGCCGCGCTCGATTGCCACCAACCGGGGGATAGCCGCTGATCGACTGGCCAACCTTGAACAGTGGCTCGAACCGCTCGGGGCATTGCGCCAGCTGCTCGGCGCCGATCACACCAACCGCATCCCCGGGCGGCACAAGTTGGCTCAGCGCAGCCTGCAAACGCTCGATGCGAGCCCGCCCGATGTTCGTCTCGCCCAGCAGCAGATAGGCGATAACGCCGACATACGGCAAGGTCAGCACAACGACGATCCACGCCATGCGCGATTCGGGCTGGCGATGCTTGCGCAGCAAAATCCGAAGAACGCACGCAGACACGACAACGATGTGTAAAAGCAGGTAGAGCACCGCACCCCCAAGGCCAGATACTGTCTGTTCCACTTTAAGGATTATAGGGCAGCGACCGGTGAAGATCCCTGCACTACGAAACGATTGAAGCGCTCAGGCCCGCTATCGGCAAGTGGTCGCGTGATAAAACCTAATCAACGCTCATCACGACGATCTTGTTCTTGGCCACCTCTGTCGGCAAAATAATCTGGGTCAGGCCGGAGGAGCCGATGAAGCGCGAAGAAGCGCGAATGAAAATTGTCAGCGCCAACCAGACGCCCCCTCCCCGCGCCAACGACCGACGAGACCGTGAGGACCATATCCAAACCAGCCTGCATCAATTGACACCGGCGCCAAGCCTGTCCCCCAAGCCTGCCCCCCTGGGGCAGGTCACCAACCCTCACATTGCCGTGAGAGGAGCCAATTCCTGCTTGCTCGATACGAAACAATATATCATAACAAATCTCGGAACAGACGCTTGCCACGCGTCAGCTTTCCCCGGGTTGAAAGCGGTATCCCACCTCCTGTGATGCCGCCACCGATCCATCTTTGAGCGGTCCGGTAACGCCGGAGCCTGTTTTGGTTGCCACTCCCCAATCCCCCGCAACCACCGGGGCTCGCCGGACGCTCGCTCCTTAAAGCCGCGAGCCCGCGCCGATCACCCGGCCAGCTCGCGGCCTCTCTTTGTTGCCGCCGCTATGGCCTCAGCCATCAGTTCGGCAAAACCACTGCCTTCCCGCATCAGCACCGATAACGCTGCCGCCGTCGTGCCGCCGGGGGATGTGACGTTCTGTCGAAGCTGCCCGGCACTCTCACCCGAGAGGTGCA
>Ga0116151_10003513_pt1 | contig 14008 bp, 17 predicted proteins | sample AD_UKC117_MetaG_FD_89893 | JGI IMG/M metagenome (GOLD analysis project Ga0116151, IMG submission 89893) | Active sludge microbial communities of municipal wastewater-treating anaerobic digesters from Hong Kong - AD_UKC117_MetaG | ecosystem: Engineered > Bioreactor > Anaerobic > Digestate...
ATGGCGTTTCAGGGCTTCGTTGAAGGCAATGACATTTCCGGCGGCAAGGTCGATGTCGTCGTGACAGACGGCTTTACCGGCAATATCGCGCTCAAGACTGCGGAAGGCGCAGCGCGCCTTGTCGGCGGCTGGGTGAAGGAGGCGCTCATGGCCTCTCTCAATTCAAAGCTCGCCGCCTTCATCATGCGCCGCGGACTGCGGAAGTTGCGCTCGCGCATGGATCCGTCGAACGCGAACGGCGCGCTGCTTCTTGGCCTTAATGGCGTCGTCGTGAAAAGCCATGGCAGCGCCGATGCGAAAGGCGTCAAAAGCGCTGTCGAAATGGCGGCGGGCCTTGCACGCAAACCGTTCCGCGAGGAGATCGCTGAGACGGTCCGCAAAGTGAACCGGCGCGCCGGAACCGGCGAGGCGAACGACCAGCAGTTGGGTGATGTGAAAGCCGCAGTGGTATGAGTTTTCGTGCAGTCGTCGCCGGATGCGGCGCGTATCTTCCTGAGAGAATCCTCACCAACAACGATCTCGCCAAACTTGTCGATACGAGCGACGAGTGGATTCGCGATCGCACCGGCATTCGCGAGCGCCATATCGCCGCTGAAGATCAGCGCACCTCCGATCTTGCCGTTGAAGCGGCGCGCGCGGCGATGAAAGACGCTGGCGTAACGGCCGCCGATATCGACCTTATTGTCGTCGCGACAGCAACGCCTGACCTTACCTTTCCTGCGACAGCCGCGATCGTTCAGTCGAAACTCGGGGTGAAGCAAGGCGCCGCGTTTGATCTTCAGGCAGTCTGCAGCGGATTCGTTTACGCGCTGTCGACAGTTGAAAAGTTTCTCGCCTGCGGCCAACACAAGCGCGCGCTCCTTATCGGCGCTGAAACGTTCTCGCGCATTCTCGACTGGACCGACCGGTCGACCTGCGTTCTTTTCGGAGACGGCGCTGGAGCCTTCGTCGTGGAAGCGGTGGAAGAGAAAGTCGCCGATGAGCGAGGCGTCATCGCAAGCTATCTGCGCTGTGACGGCGACCTTGTAGATCTCCTTTATGTCGACGGCGGCGTCTCATCGACCGGAACGGCAGGCCATGTTCGCATGCAAGGCAACAAGGTCTTCCGCGAAGCCGTTACGCGGATATCGGAAGCGATGGAGACGGTCGCCCGTCAGGCGGGCGTCGCGCCGACAGACATTGATTGGTTCGTTCCCCACCAGGCGAACGAGCGCATCATTCAGGGCGTCGTCAGGAAGCTCGACCTTCGCCCGGATCAGGTGATCTCGACCATCTCGGGTCAGGGAAACACTTCTGCGGCCTCCATCCCGCTCGCCTACTGTCAGGGCGTCGCCGACGGGCGCATCAAGAAGGGCGACCTTGTGATGCTTGAGGCGATGGGCGGCGGGATCACCTGGGGGGCCGCGCTCCTGCGCGCTTGACCCTGCCCGTCTCGCCCAACCGTCGGCCCGCCGAAAACTGCTGAATAAATTCAATCACTTGTTGACCGCCTTCGCCCGGGAGGATTAGCATGCCCGCCCGAGGGGGACGTTTCAACGATCGCCAGCGTTTGAAACAGCTCTGGTCGTATAGGGGATTGCGTCTCCCACGCGAACCGACGCCGCCCGGCAGGATCAAGCCGGACGGCAGCAGCAGCCGAGGCTCGACGCCATGACTAAAAAGACGACGACGCGCGCAGATCTGACCGAGGCCGTCTATCGCTCCCTTGGCATTTCCCGAAACGAATCTTCCGTGTTCGTCGAGCGTATTCTCGAGGAAATTTCAGCGGCGATTGAGCGCGGCGAGACCGTAAAAATCTCTTCTTTCGGCACTTTCTCCGTACGCAGCAAAAAGCTCCGTATCGGGCGCAATCCGAAGACGGGTGAAGAAGTTCCGATCACGCCGCGCCGCGTCGTGACGTTCCACGCGTCTCATGTTCTCAAAGAGCAGATCAACAAGGCGCTGGCGCGCGACAACGCGACGGCGGCCGAATAAAAAGCAATGGCCGTAGCAAAATCAGCGGACGCTTTCCGGACGATCAGCGAGGCAGCCGAGGAACTCGACGTGCCGCAGCATGTGTTGCGTCATTGGGAGGAAGTCTTCGGTCAGATTCGTCCGATGCGTCGCGCGGGCGGACGTCGCTATTATCGCCCCGCCGATATCGACGTGCTGCGCGGCGTGCGCGTGCTCCTCTACGATGAGCGCTACACGACCAAGGGCGTCCAAAAGATCTTCAAGGAAAACGGCGTCAAATACATCGCCGAGCTGGGGCGACTAGCAGCCGCCGGCCAGAGCGTTGCGCTGCGCGCACCGCTTATCGACGAAGACGCGGGGGACCGTCTTCCTGCTGATGCAGAAGCAGCCGCGCCCGCCGACACGCCCCCGGAAACTGTCAATACATCCGGCGAAGCGCGTCTTTCCCCAGCGCTGCGGGAACGCCTGTCGTCCCTGCTTTCACGGCTCGAGAAAGCACAGGACACGCTTGATGAAGCGCTTCTGGCGATCGAAGCGATCGAGGCGGAAGCGACCGAAGACGAAGAATAAAACGGCTGAAAAATTCAGGCTGCCGAAGGTGAAATACCGCCTCGGAACGCATTGCGGTGCGGCGAGGCCCCGCCTATAGTCCGCGCCTCTTTGGCGGGCGGCCCCTAGCTTCCCGTCATGCGGGTCGGAGCGTGGCGCAGCCTGGTAGCGCACTTGACTGGGGGTCAAGGGGTCGCAGGTTCAAATCCTGTCGCTCCGACCATTCTTACTCGACACCCCAATCGCTTTTTGAATCGAAGCTTAAACGCCCGTGCCCACATACGGCGCGGCGTCATAGATGACGTCCACGATTTGATAGATATAGAGGCCGGGATAGCTGGCGCACTGATTCAGGATAAACATCGCCGTCTGGTCATTGTCGAGCGATGCAAGCTCCTTACGCTGAGATACCGCGACGGTTGCATTCCGTCCGGACAGATATCCGAAAGACCACTGCCCGATCGCCGTCAGCATCTTGTCTCGATCCGCAGCGCCGGAAGCATTCCACGCATTGACCACGGAATAGCAGTCGACCGAACCGAAGCCTTTGAGATCGCCCGCAGAAGCTGCGGAGCAGACAAGCGCTACCGCGCCGAACGACGCGGCGAAAAGTTTGGATTTCATCATGCTCCCCTCCGATTGTGCGTTAACCTTAACCCAGTAATTTTCAAATGACAAACCTCGCGCCGGGCCGGAAGCGCCCGGAACGCGCCTGCCGCCGGCGCCCCGCCCAGGACACGCCGAGTGTGACTTTTGCTCCAGAAAATGCTCGCGAAATAGCGTTTTACGCCCTCGCTTCCCGAGCATTTCCGCCGGGAAAAATCTGAGGAGCACCAGATGCGCAAGATGAGATATTTCATCGACACCCACGACTCTGCGAAAGGCACATTCCCCGCCGGCATCTCAAAGGAAGACTTCACCGGCTTCTATGAAAAATATCAGGCTGCATGCGCCGCAGAAGGCGTTGTCAGCCTTCGCATCCATGTCGGCCTTGGAGAAGGCAGGGCGTTCTGCGTCACCATGGCGCCCGATGCGGAAGCAGTGCGCCGCGCCCATGAAAGAGTAGGATTGCCTTTCGATTCCATCACTGAGATCTCGACCGCGTCGCCGGACGCGCTCTTCGCACTAACAAGCGCAGCATGACGAATGAAGGGACGGCGGAAGAATGGACCCCAACGCTAAACTTGCTTCCGCCGTCCCCTTCCTTGGCGAAATATCAGCCGCAGCGGCGCATAAATTTCTCGCTGAGGCGACGCAGAGCGAATATGCGCCGCATGCTGACATCTTGCGTCCGGGCGATGAAGTGGGCGGCGTTTACTTCGTCTCGTCGGGAACGATCAGGGTCTATTATATCGGCCCGGATGGGCGCGAGGGAACGCTCTACTGGATTGAGAGCGGCGAAAGCTGCATTCTCGCGCTCAATTGTCTGTTCACGGAGTTTAAATATCCCGCCTGGGCCTGCGCGAGCGACGCTGGCGCCAACGTCATCAGCATTTCGGGAGCGGCATTCCGGGACCTCTTCTCAAACGAGGCCTGCGTCCAGCGTTTCGTCTTCGATCAGCTCTCGGAACGAGTCTTCTCCCTCCTCACTCTCCTGGAGCAAGCGATGCGATTGCCCCTAGAAGAACGGCTGATCTTGCTATTACTCAGCCATGCCGATGAGGCTGGCGTCGTTTCAATGACGCAGGAAACGATCGCAAGCCACCTCGGCACCATACGCGAAGTCGTTTCACGCTTGCTGCGTAATCTTGCCAGCCAAGGACTTATCTCAAGCGCCCCGAAACGGATCACTCTCGTCGATCGTCCACGCCTCGAAAGACTCCGCTCTGGCGGGAGGAACGAGCAGCGCTTCGGGTCAACCTTGCATGAAATGGTCGAAACCGCCTGCCGCGAGCTCGATCGTCTCACCATCGGGGCCCAGGAATGTGACGCCCGAGCCTTTCCCGACGCTGCCGATCCTCGCCACCGGCGTTTTCGAAACGGTCGACGCCATCTCGATCGCGCGCCGCGCGCGCGGTGAAGCCGTGAAGAGAATTTCGTAATCGTCCCCGCCCGTCGCAAGGAACGCTAGAGCGATGGCCCGATCTTCCTGCTTCTCAAGCCAGCGCTTCGCCTGTTCCGAAAGCGGAATCGCGGCGGCGTTGATTGAAATCGCGCACCCACTCGTCTCGGCGATATGGCCAGCATCGGCGACAAGCCCGTCGGACACGTCAATCGCCGCGCTCGCAAAACCCGAGAGAGCGCCGCCAAGCGTGACGCGCGGCTCCGGCAAGTGATATCGCCCAGCGAAATAGGTTCGATCTGCTGGCGAAAACTTCACGCGCTTTTCCAGCGCCTCCAAGCCGAGACGCGCATCGCCGATTGTGCCGCTGACGTACACGTCATCGCCGGCCGTCGCGCCTGCGCGCCGCACCATGCCCTGACGCGGCGCTGCGCCGAAGAACGTTGCAGAGACTGTGAGCGGCGCGTCCGCCGCCGCATGGCGCGTCGTATCCCCGCCGAACAGCGCAATGCGATACGTTTCCTGATCTGCCGCCAACCCTTCCGCAAAGAGAGCAATGTCCGCTCGCTTCGCCGAGCGCGGCCAGGCGCATGTCAGGATATAGCCGCTCGGCTTGGCGCCTTTGGCAGCGAGATCCGACAGGTTTACGCGCAACAGCTTGCGGGCGACGAGATCGAGCGGATCGCTTTTCCGGAAATGCACGCCCGCGACCATCATGTCGGCGGTCACGACGTGGTCGCCGCCGCTGACGATGGCGGCGTCATCCGTCAGCGCGAATGCGCCGCTCGCATTCGCCGCCAATGGCGCGAATATTTCCCGGATAATCGCAAACTCGCCTTCAGACACGCTGCTCGAATTCGCCGGGTCTGGCGTCTTGCGCAGCTGCGTCGAGGACGGCGTTGATGAACCGCGGCTCATCGCCTTCTCCAAAAAAGGCCTTGGCGATCTCGACATACTCGTCGATCACCACACGATAAGGCACATCCGCCCGCATAATCAGCTCGAAGAGGCCGGCGCGCAAGATCGCGCGCGCCGTCGCATCCAGCCGCGAGAGCTTCCAATTCTTGGCGAGCTGTCGCTCGATGTAAGGGTCGATGCGCCGCTGACTTTCGACAACGCCGCGAGTGACGTCTGCAAAAAAGTCCGCATCTGCATCATGTATCGCCGCGCCTTCAATCTCGGTCCCGAGACGATGCGCGACGAACTCGCGGATGACAGCGTCAACGCCAAGGCCCGTCGCTTCCATTTGGTATAACGCCTGGACCGCGGCGAGACGCGCCGCTGTACGGGCTCTGTTTTCTGTTTGCTGCATCACTTACGCTTCACGACGAACTGTCGGCGGATTCATCCCGCTCGTGTTCGTTAATACCGTCGAGGAATTGCTCGAAGTCCCGCGCTTCGCGGAAGTTCTTGTAGACCGACGCGTACCGCACATAAGCGACGTCATCGAGATTGGCGAGGCCCTCCATCACGAGTTCGCCAATGAGCTTTGAGTCGATCTCCGCATCCCCCATCGCCTCAAGGCGGCGCGTGATCCCCGTGACCATCTGTTCGACGCGCTCCGGATCGACATTGCGCTTTCTCAGCGCCACCTGGACGGACCGCATCAGCTTGTCCCGGTCGAACGCGACCTTCCGCCCCGAGCTCTTCACCACGATCAGTTCGCGCAGCTGGACACGCTCGAACGTGGTGAAACGCGCGCCACACGCCCCGCACTGACGCCGCCGGCGGATGGACGAGCCATCCTCGGCCGCACGGGAATCCTTCACTTGCGTATCGTCACATCCGCAGAACGGACAGCGCATCGCATTCATCCATCAGGCTTGATTGGAAACCTACTGGTAAATCGGGAACCGCCCCGTCAGGGTCTTTACGCGTCCCAAAACGTCCTTCTCGCAAGCGGTATTGTCGCCCCCTTTGGAGAGGCCGTCGAGCACTTCCGCCATAAGCTCGGCGACTTCGCGGAATTCGGCGACGCCGAAGCCCCGCGTGGTGCAAGCCGGCGAGCCGACCCGGATCCCCGAGGTGATGGTCGGCTTCTCCGGATCGAACGGCACGCCATTCTTGTTGCAGGTGATCCCCGCCCGCTCGAGACTTTGTTCGGCGGCGTTACCCTTTACGCCCTTGGGCCGAAGGTCGATGAGAGCAAGATGGGTGTCAGTCCCGCCTGACGCGATGGCGTAGCCGGCCTCGACGAGCCCGCTCGCAAGCGCCTGCGCATTGTCGATGACTTCGCGCGCATAGGACTTGAACGAAGGCTCAAGCGCCTCGCCGAAGGCGACCGCTTTCGCTGCGATAACATGCATGAGCGGACCGCCTTGAATGCCAGGGAAGAGCGCCGAACGAAGTTTTTTCGCGAGTTCGCCATCGTTCGTCAGCACCATGCCGCCGCGCGGCCCCCGCAGGGTTTTGTGCGTCGTCGTCGTCACGACATGCGCATGATCGAGCGGATTGGGATAGGCCCCGCCAGCGACGAGGCCGGCGAAATGCGCCATGTCGACCATCAGCGCTGCGCCAACGGAATCGGCGATTTCGCGGAATTTCTTGAAGTCGATGATGCGCGAATAAGCGCTTCCGCCGGCGACAATGACTTTCGGCTTATGCTGGTCGGCCATCCGGGCGACATCGTCATAATCGATGCGATGGTCGTCGCGACGGACTCCGTAGTGAACCGCGTTAAACCATTTACCGGACTGGTTTGCCTTGCCGCCATGCGTAAGGTGGCCGCCTGCAGACAAGTCCATGCCGAGGAAGGTGTCGCCGGGCTGCATGAGCGCCATGAACACCGTCTGGTTCGCCTGGCTTCCCGAGTGCGGCTGCACCAGCGCCTCTGCGCAATTGAAGAGCTTGCAGGCTCTGGAGATCGCCATGTTCTCGACTTCATCGACGAATTCGCATCCGCCATAGTAGCGCTTGCCCGGATAGCCTTCGGCGTATTTGTTCGTAAGAACAGAGCCCTGCGCCTCAAGCACGGCGCGCGAGACGATGTTCTCGGAGGCGATAAGTTCGATCTGATGCTGCTGACGGCTCAGCTCGCGGCCGATGGCGGCGAAAACGTCGGGATCAGCCTCCGGAAGCGACTGATTCGGGAAAGGCGTTGCGGTACGAGAGGCAGTCGCGCTCATGCTATACTTCCTAGTTTCCTGTCACGGTTCGACGGGCTTCGGGCCCTTCGCCGGGAGGGTATACGCGCCGTCACCGAGCGCCGCAATGCGCCGGCGTCTTATGGGCGGATTCTGGAAAAATGGCGGATTCCGGCGCTTTCGCGGTTAGCCGGCGAGCCGGTCTATCGCGGCGCAAGTTCGCCCAAGCTCGTTCGGACGCGGACGATCCCAGCGCAACGAATCAGGATGCGGTAATTGTTCGCAGAGCGGGTCAATAAATTCAAGGAAGACTGAATTTAGAGGAAACTTGATCTCTATCAATTTGCGACGTATCTGATGAAGATCACCGCGGCTTTCGTTTTCTATAGGGCTTGCCGCATCTGATGCGGCAATGAAAACGCGTGGTGAAACGACCAATTAACATTGGCCGTTCAGAGCCGTGCCCCACGGCTCTAACGCTTGTTTCGGGAGACTACCACCATGACTTCAGAAAGGACCGAACTAGATGCGGCCGAAACGCTGCATCTGGCCACGGAGATAGTCGCGGCGTTTGTCAGCAACAATGCCGTCGCGGCGGACAAACTTCCGGCTTTGCTACAGGACGTACACGACGCAGTTCGCGCGCTCGCCAAGGGCGGCACCGCCAGCGCAGGCAGCCAAGAGCCGGCGATCAACGTGAAGAAATCGATCACGCCCGACTACATCATCTGCCTTGAAGACGGGAAGAAGCTGAAGATGCTCAAACGCTATCTTCGCACCCATTATAATCTGTCGCCGGAAGATTATCGGCGCAAATGGGGCCTGCCGGCAGACTATCCGATGGTCGCGCCGAACTACGCCAAACGGCGTTCGCAATTCGCAAAAGACATCGGGCTTGGCACTGCGCGCCTCGGCACGACGCGCAAGGCAGCCCCCGCAAAGAAGTCCGCAAAGCGCCGCGGACGGCCGGCTTCAAAAGCCGCTTAACGCGCGCGCTGGAAACTCCAGTTTCGAGACAAAAGCAAGGGCGATTCTTTTGAAAAGAATCGCCCTTCTTCGTCCCCTGACTTTACGCGCAATCGTGTCAGTCGTCCGCCTATAGGCGGAAGCGAACCTGATCGGCCCAGAAGCGTTCAAGACGCTGCAGAGCCTTGTTCGTATATTCCATCAGACCAAAATCGACGCCGCCGACCTGCTCGACCGAGCCAAGCTGCCGCTCGAATAGGGCTGCAAGGCGGTCGCGCACTTCAAGGCCCGTCTCGGTAAGCGAAACGCGCTTCGAGCGACGATCGACATTCGAACGCTGATCGCGAATATAGCCCTTATCGATGAGCTGCTTGAGATTGTAGGAAACGTTCGACCCGAGATAATGGCCGCGCGAACGCAGCTCGCCCGGCGTCAATTCAGCGTCGCCGATATTGTATAGCAGGAGGGCCTGCACGGAGTTGATGTCCGTCTGCCCGATCCGCTCAAGTTCATCCTTGATGACATCAAGGAGCTGCCGGTGCAGCCGCTCCACCAAATGGAGGAGCTGCAAATATGCGGCTTTCACACTTTCGCGATCAGCGCCGGAAGCCGCCCCCGCGCCATAACCGATCACATCCGCTTTTCTTGCCGCTTCAAACGCCGCCATGTCCGCCTCACACACAACCAGATTTTGATGTTTAGTATCCTGGGAACCTCTAAAGCGCCGTTAAGCGAAGCCATTCAATTTGAAATCAAATTCTAGGCGGTGCAGTAATTGGGCGCGAACCGCCGCCGATCGAGCAATGAGACGCCCCATGGCATTAACTTTTCCGCAAGGTTTCCCGCAAACTCGCCTGCGCCGCCCGCGTATGGCGGAGTGGTCGCGCCGGCTGGTCGCGGAGACCCGCCTATCCCCCTCCGATTTCATTTGGGCGATCGTCCTGCGAGCGGGGCGAGGCGAGCGCGAGCCGGTCGCGTCCATGCCCGGCGTAGAGCGGCTGTCGGTCGACGAGGCCGTGAAGGCAGCCCGGGAGGCGAAGTCGCTGGGCATCCCGGCCCTCGCCCTCTTTCCCTTCACGGGAAAGGCAGACCGCAGCGCTGACGCCAAGGAGGCCCTCAACCCGGACAACCTCATGTGCCAGGCCGCCCGGGCGATTAAGGACGCGGTTCCGGAGATCGGATTGATGGCCGACGTCGCCCTCGATCCTTACACGGATCACGGGCACGACGGTCTCATGAAAGACGGCGTCATCCTGAATGACGAAACTGTCGACATGCTTGTCGAGCAGGCGCTGGTCGAGGCGCGCGCCGGTTTCGACATCATCGCCCCCTCGGACATGATGGATGGCCGCATTGGCGCGATAAGGCGCGGGCTTGACAGCGAAGGCCTCATGGACGTGCAGATTATGTCCTATGCGGCGAAATACGCCTCCGGCTTCTATGGTCCCTATCGCGACGCCATCGGCTCCTCGGGCGTTCTCAAGGGAGACAAGCGAACCTATCAGATGGACCCGGCGAACAGCGACGAAGCGCTGCGCGAAGTCGCCCTCGACATCGCCGAAGGCGCAGACAGCGTGATGGTGAAACCCGCCCTCGCCTATCTCGACATCATTCGCCGCGTAAAAGAGACATTCGCCATGCCGACCTTCGCGTTCCAGGTCTCTGGCGAATACGCGATGATCATGGCGGCCGCCCAGAACGGCTGGATCGACGGCGAGCGCATCATGATGGAGACTCTGCTCTCAATCCGCCGCGCCGGAGCGAACGGTGTGATCACGTATTTTGCACAAAAGGCGGCGAAAATTCTGAACGACTAGGCCCCGGGCTTTCGCATTCCATTTCAGATCGTTGAAACAATCGGCTATTAGTAGCTTTTTCAACCGGTGTTTCTGAGACCTCCATGAAAGCCCTGATCAAAGCCAAGCCTGAGGAAGGCATCTGGATCGCGGACATTGCGCGCCCCGCAATCGGTCCGAACGATGTCCTCATCAAGGTGAAGACGACCGCTATCTGCGGCACCGACGTGCACATCTATAATTGGGACGAGTGGGCGCAGAAGACGATCCCCGTCCCGATGGCCGTCGGCCATGAGTTCATGGGCGAAATTGTCGAGATCGGCTCGGAAGTTCATCCCGAGCATTCGAAGATGAAGATCGGCGACCGTGTCTCCGCGGAAGGTCATGTCACCTGCGGATATTGCCGCAACTGTCGAGCAGGCCAACGCCATCTCTGCCGGAACACAGTCGGCATCGGCGTCAACCGGCCGGGCGCTTTTGCGGAATATGTGTCGGTGCCGGCGTTCAATGTCTACCGCCTGCCCGACGATATCTCCGACGAGATGGGTGCGATTTTCGATCCGTTCGGCAACGCCGTGCATACGGCTCTCGCTTTCGATCTTGTCGGCGAAGACGTGCTTATTACGGGCGCAGGGCCCATCGGAATCATGGCGGCGGCGGTCGCGCGCTTTGTCGGCGCACGTCATGTCGTCATCACCGACGTCAACGATTTCCGGCTTGAACTCGCCCAGAAGATGGGCGCGAGCCGCGCCGTCAATGTCTCCCGTGAATCGCTGCGCGACGTCATGGCCGAACTGGGCATGACCGAAGGCTTCGATGTCGGCCTTGAAATGTCAGGCGTGCCGGCCGCCTTCGCCTCCATGCTGGAAACGATGAACCACGGCGGCAAGATCGCCATGCTCGGCATCATGCCGAACGGCGCCGGGATCGACTGGGACAAGGTCATCTTTAAGGGTCTCGAAATCAAAGGGATTTATGGCCGACGCATGTTCGAGACCTGGTACAAGATGGGCGCCCTGCTTCAGGCAGGACTGAATCTGAAACCGATCCTCACCCATCGCTTCCCGGTAAGCGAATTTCAAAAGGGTTTCGACATCATGCGGTCAGGTAAGTCCGGTAAGGTCGTACTTGAATGGTGACGTGAGGGCGGGCTGATGACCGCCCGGCAGGAACAATAGGGGTGGCGTGGCGTTCCGCTTGATCAAACTCATGGCCGCGGCAGGAGCGGTCGTTATGATCGGCGCAGCCGGCATCCACGGCCTGGGCGCCGCTTCCCATGTCGAAGACGAAGTCGTGGCTCGCGTCGCCGAAGCGCTGCTTGAAGTTGGCGCTGACTGGGCGGCGTTTGATGTCGACGGCCAGATTGTTCACCTCTCCGGCGAGGCGCCGACAGCTGAAGCGATGAAGCAGGCCGAAGATGCCGTGCGAACCGCGGAAGGCCCTGGCGGAATACTCTTCGGCGCCGTCACTTCAGTGCAAAGCAAGATCTTCATCGCACCGCCTCCGCCTCCCGCGCCGCCAATTGCGATCGCTATGGCGCCCGAGCCAGCGGCGCCTGTCGAAGTAGAAGCGCCTGAAGCCGAAATTGTCGAAACAGAACCTGAGCGGAGCGTCGAGGAATTGCTCGCCGCCTGCCGGAATGAATCCGCAGACATTCTCAAAGCCCAGCCGATCAATTTTGACAGCAAGAGCGCCAATGTCGGCGCCGATGAGCTTACGACTCTCCAGGCCGTAGCGTCGGCGATCAATCAGTGTCCGAATGTTCATGTGATCGTTGAAGGGCATTCCGACGCCTCCGGCGGCGCATCGAAGAACAAGGCGCTTAGCCTGAAACGGGCCCAGAGCGTCGCGGAGAGCCTGAAAAAGCAACTGACCGGACGCTCGACCATTGAAGCCCGAGGCTTGGGCGAAGAACGCCCTCTGGTCTCCAACAAAACGCAGGCAGGGCGTGCGCGAAATCGTCGAATCGAAATCAAAATCGAGATGCCGTCGTCTGAGCACGCCGAATAGTATTTCGCGAATGAAGGAGCCTGCGCGAATATCATGATCTGGCTGATATCCCAGATGTGGACTTTGCTGTTCCTGGCCTTTGCGGTCGGGATATTCGGCGGGTTCTGGATTGCGCATCGGCGCATGGGCCCAGATGCGCATTCCCGCCCGAACGCGGAGGCGACAGGTTCTCTCGCCTTTGACGGGCCCGCGCGCGCGCCGCAGCTCCTCCCGAGCCCCGTGCATGGCCCAAAAGACGACCTGAAGCAGATCATCGGGCTCGATCCCGAAACGGAAGAACGCCTGAATGCGCTTGGAGTTTTCTACTTCCGTCAAATTGCGGAATGGGGTCCGGGGCGCGTTCGGTGGGTGGACGAGAAACTTGCGCTAAAAGGCCGCATCGGCCACGAGCGCTGGGTCGAGCAGGCCCGTTCCTTTTACAAGTGAACGCCCTGCACATCGACCCTGCTCAAGTCAAAGCAGTTTAATGAATGGATGGCACGGCCGCAGTGCGACGGTTCGACCACCTTCACCCCAACAGATTTCGTGATCTGATGCGTTAAAATCGTGCTGGCCAGATTGAACAGAGAGCGACTTTAATGGCGACCGAAACTGAAACTCAGAATAATCCGCAGCCCAACAAAATGCGACGCACTGGCGGTTTCCTATTCATTCCCCGTTCCTTGCAACGTTCTGAAATTCTGATCTGGCTACGGCGCACTCACGCCTGGACAGGCGTTTATGGCGCGCTCTTTTTCTTCTGCCTCGGGCTATCCGGTTTCTATCTCAATCATCGCACGTCCATCATGCATATTGACGGCGGAACGAGCCGCGAAGTCGCTGATGTCAGCGTCATATTAAATGACATTGTCCTCTCGACCGAAAAAGACTTGGCTGAGTGGATGAAGAAAGAGTTCTCCATCGGGGCAGAGCCTTCCGCGCAGCGGGGCAGCCCGGGCGGGGCGGTGAATTTCGGCGGCAAGTCGGCCGTTCAGGCCAAGACCATCTCCGTCACTTTTCGAGGCCCCAATTCGACCATCACCGGCACGCACGAAGTCGGCAGTAATGTCGTCCATTTAAAGAAGACAAACCCGAGCCTTCTCAAGGCGATCATTGACCTTCACAAGGTCGCCGGCGTCGGAGCGCTGTTCATTCTGATCATGGATACGATGGCCGGCGCCATGGTCTTCATGAGCGTCAGTGGAATCCTCCTTTGGACCCGGCTCCATGGCCCCAGGCTCGCGGCAATTGGGATTCTTTCCGCTGTCGCAGCCATGACAGCTCTGGCGCTCTCCGGAACATGGGTGGCGTGGAGCGCGCCCTGACCTCTTGCAGGCCATTCTGCATCTAGCAAAACGCCCTTCAGGTTTGACCTGAAGGGCGCATTTGCTGGGCGCAATCGCTTCTTAGTCGACCGGGAAGCCGCGCTTCCTTAAGAGCGCAGCCGTGTCAACGTCGCGGCCGCGGAAGCAACGGAATTCATCCGCCTGATCTTCCGTATCCCCCGCGGAGAGGACGCATTCGAGATAACGCTTCGCGGTTTTCTCATCATAGAAACCGCCAGCTTCAACGAACGCTTCCGCCGCGTCGGCTGTCAGCGCGTCTGACCAGAGATAGCTGTAATAGCCGGCGGAATATCCGTCGCCGGAGAAGATATGCCCGAACTGCGG
>Ga0116151_10003518_pt1 | contig 13991 bp, 9 predicted proteins | sample AD_UKC117_MetaG_FD_89893 | JGI IMG/M metagenome (GOLD analysis project Ga0116151, IMG submission 89893) | Active sludge microbial communities of municipal wastewater-treating anaerobic digesters from Hong Kong - AD_UKC117_MetaG | ecosystem: Engineered > Bioreactor > Anaerobic > Digestate...
ACCCTGCCCGTCCGCCGCCGGCTGGTGCTGGACTACCTGAACACCGTGCCGCTGTCGGCCGCGCCCGGGCATGGCGAGGTCAATGGCCTGGGCGACGGGCTGTGGGTGTGGTTCGGGGCCGATTTCGAGCGCGTGAACGCCTTGCTGGCGGCGCCGGAGGGCGAGGGGGATGCGCGCATCGCCCAGGGCCAGGCCTTGCGTCAGGTGGTGGCGCTGATGATCGCGCACCGCCGCCCCTCGTGGTATCTCGCCGGCGGGCGCGAGGAGCTCGCGCGCACCACCGACGCCTACCTGCGCCTGTTCGCCGAGGCCGGCCTGATCGGCGCCGGGCTACGCGACGCTGCGCTCGCCCGCCCGCTCGCCTTCCGCGACCTCGTCGCCGATCCGGCCTGGGTTCCGGCGACGCCCGGCAAGGGCACGACCGCGGTGCGCACCCGGCTCGCCGGCCTGCTCGACACCTCGCTGTACGGCCTCGACCGCCTCGACGCCGAGCTCGGCACCACGCTGCACGGCGGCCTGCAGCAGGCGGTGGGCGACTACCTCGGGCGCCTCGCCGACCCGGCCTTCGCGCGCAGCCAGGGGCTGATCGGCGAGCGCATGCTCGATCCGGCGACGCTCGGCGCGGTGCGCTACAGCTTCACTCTGGTCGAGCGCACCGCGGGCGGCAACCGCGTGCGCATACAGACCGACACCACCGACCAGCCGCTCGACATCAACGAGGGCAGCAAGCTCGAGCTCGGCTCCACCGCCAAGCTGCGCGTGCTGGCCACCTACCTCGAGCTGGTCGCCGAGCTCCACGCCCGGCTCGCCGTGCTCGACCCTCCGGCGCTGCGCCGCGTCGAGGTGGACGGACAGGACCGCCTGACGCGCTGGGCGATCGATCATCTCGCCAGCACGCCCGACCGCAGCCTGCCGGCGATGCTGGAGGCCGCCCTGGAGCGCCGCTTCTCGGCGAGTCCGGGCGAGGGCTTCTTCACCGGTGGCGGGCGCCACAGCTTCGGCAACTTCAACGCCGGCGACAACGCCCGCGAGCCCACGCTGCGCGAGGCGCTGCAGGCCTCGATCAACCTGCCCTTCGTGCGCCTGATGCGCGAGCTCGTGCGCCACACCATGTACCAGGTGCCGGGCAGTACCGCGCGCCTGCTCGAGGACAACGACGACCCGCGCCGCGTCGACTACCTCGTCCGCTTCGCGGACCGCGAGGGCCAGCTCTTCCTGCGCCGTTTCTGGCGCAAGTACCAGGACAGCACGCCCGAGGAGATGCGCTCGACCCTGCTCGACGGCCTGCGCCCGGGCGCCGATCGCCTCGCCGCGGTGTTCCGCTACCTCGAGCCCGAAGCGCCGCCGCAGGCGCTCGCCGACTTCCTCGCCCGCCGCCTCGGCGAGCCGCCCGCCGCCGCGCGCCTCGCCCAGCTCTACGCGCGCAACGCACCGGAGGCCTTCGACCTGCCCGACCGCGGCTATGTCGCGCGCGTGCATCCGCTCGAGCTGTGGCTGGTCGCCTTCCGCCTGCAGCATCCCGAGGCCACGCTGGCCGAGGCGGTGGCGACGAGCGCCGAGGAGCGCCAGCAGGTATATCGCTGGCTGTTCCGCACCCGCGCCAAGGGGGCGCAGGACTCGCGCATCTTCACCTTGCTCGAGGTCGAGGCCTTCCTCGAGATCCACCGCCGCTGGGCGCGCCTGGGCTATCCCTTCGGTCACCTCGTGCCCTCGCTCGCCACCGCGCTCGGCAGCTCGGGCGATCGCCCGGCGGCGCTCGCCGAGCTGATGGGCATCATCGTCAATGACGGCCTGCGCCTGCCCGTGCAGCGCATCGACACGGTGCGCTTCGCGCGCGCCACGCCCTACGAGACGGCGTTTGCGATCCGTCCGGTGGAAGGCGACGCGGTGATGGCGCCCGAGGTCGCACGCGCGCTGCGCGGGGCCTTGTCCGACGTGGTCGAGGGCGGCACCGCGCGCCGGCTGGCGGGTGCCTTCAAGCTCGCCGACGGCAGCGAGCTGGCGCTCGGCGGCAAGACCGGCACCGGCGACAACCGCATCGTCGTGCGCGGGCGCGCCGGCCTCGCGCTCAACCGCACCGCCACCTTCGTGTTCTACCTCGGCCCGCGCCACTTCGGCACGCTCACCGCCTACGTGATCGGCCCCGAGGCGGCGAGCTACCGCTTCACCTCCGGGCTGCCGGTGCAGATCCTCAAGTCGATGGGGCCCTTGCTGATCCCGCACCTGGAGCCGGCACGCGCGGACGCCTGCCGGCCGCCGCCGCTGTCCGGGGGACCCGAGTCTGCGCCGCAGCCGACGCCTGCCGAGTAGGCGGCAGGCTGCACCCCCGGCTTACGGGTGGAAGGGCCAGAACAGCGGGATCAGCACGCTGCACAGCAGCCAGGTGAGGACGTTCATCGGCACGCCGAGGCGGGCGAAGTCGGCGAATCGGTAGTTGCCGGCGCTGTAGACCAGGGTGTTGGTCTGGTAACCGATCGGGGTGGCGAAACTGCAGCTGGCGGCGAACATGACGCCGACCACGAAGGGGCGCGGATCCACCCCCATCTGCTGCGCCAGGCCGATCGCCACCGGGGTGAACAGCACCGCGATCGCGTTGTTGCTCAGCGCCTCGGTGGCCACGGAGGTGATCAGGATCACCAGCGACAGCATCAGCCATGGCGACATGCCCTCGCCGAGCGCGGCGAGCTGGCCGGCGAGTAGCTGGTCGAGGCCGGAGTTGCGCATCGCGATGCTGATCGCCAGCATGCCGAAGATCAGCACCAGGATCGGCCACTCGATCGACTTGTAGGCCTCGTCGCTGGTGAGGCAGCCGGTGGCGATCACGATCGCCGCGCCGATCAGCGCCAGGCCCTCGATCGGCATCACGTTGAGCGCGGCGAGCAGCATCACGCCGACGATGGTGGCGAGCGCGACCGGCGCCTTGTGGCGGCGGCTGGTCATCTGCCGGCCCTCGGTGATCGCGAACAGATCGCCGTTGTCGCAGAAGCGCTGGATCTGCGCCGGCGTGCCCTCCACCAGCAGCACGTCGCCGCCGAGCAGCTGGAAGTCCTCGCCGATCTGCGCGAACGAGGCGTCGCGCCGGTGCACCGCGACCAGGTGGATGCCATAGCGCGCGAGCAGGTCGAGGTCGCGGATCGGGCGCAGGATGTAGCGCGAGGTCTGGCCGACGATCGCCTCCACCATCACCAGGTCGCGCCGGCGCAGGGTCTCGACGTCGTGGGTCGCGGTGCCCGCCGGCGCCTGCAGGCCGACGCCGTCGCTGCTGCGCAGCGCCATCATGGCGTCGCTGCGGCTGTGCACGACCACGCGGTCGCCGACCTCGAGCCGGGTGTCGGGCGCGGGGTCGGCGAGCTCGGTGTCGCCGCGCACCAGGTTCAGCACCTGGATGATGCCGTTGGACAGGCGCGCCTCGCGCAGCGTCCGGCCGGCCAGATGCGAGCCCTCGGGCACGAAGAGCTCGGTCATGAACCAGCGCTCGCCGGCGCCGAACTGCTGGCTCAGGGTCTCGCGCACCGGCAGCAGGCGGGGGGCGAACACCAGCATGAAGGCGCTCCCCACCAGCGCCATCAGGATCGCCGGCAGGCTGATCTCGAACATCGAGAAGGGCGCCAGGCCCTGCTCGCGCGCGACGCCATCGACCAGGATGTTGGTCGAGGTGCCGACCATGGTGATCAGGCCGCCGAGGATGGTGGCGTAGGAGAGCGGGATCAGCAGGCGCGAGGGCGCCAGGCCCTGGCGGGCGGCCACCGCGATCACCGCCGGGATCATCACCATCACCACCGGAGTGTTGTTGATGAAGGGCGACACCAGCAGGCAGGCGGCGATCAGCGCCAGCAGCAACCTGCGCTCGCCCGCGCCGGCCGCGGCGGCGAGCCACTCGCCGAGCTGGTCCACGCAGCCGGTGCGCGACAGCGCGCCGCTGATGATGAACAGGCAGGCGATGGTGATCGGTGCGCTGTTCCCGAACACGCCGAGCACTTCCTTGCTGTTCAGCATGCCCGCGGCGAGCAGCACGCCCACCGCCACCATGACCGCGACGTCGGGCTTCGCCCATTCGCGCACGAAGGCGAGGAAGAGGACGACGAGGACGAGGCCGACGAAGAGGGGGGCGTGGAGCTCGGGGAGCAGCATGGAGGCGGGGCAGGGGCGCAGTGTGGATGGCGCTGCAGCTTATCGCCGCCTTTATGCTTCACAAAGATCGAATGGCGCAGAGTTTATTCCTGCCGGTTCATTGGCACCGCGCCCGCATGAGGGCTGCGCCCTCGCGGGTCCTCAACGCCGCGCAGCGTCCAGGCGCTCCTGCGCGCTGCGCTCGAGCTCGGCGGCGCGTTCGCGCAGGAACTCGAGGAAGGCGCCGGCGAGCGGGGTGAGGCGCTTGCCGGCCGGATACACCACCTGCCACTGGGTCGGCAGCGGGGTCCCGTCCACGCGCAGCACCGCGATGCCCTCGTCGACCGCGTGGGCGAGCGCGTGGGCCGATAGCAGCGACAGCCCCAGCCCGCCCGCCACCGCCTGCTTCACCGCCTCGTTGCTGCCCAGCTCCAGGCGCGGGCGCAGCGCGAGGCCGTGGGTGGCGAAGAACTGCTCGACGGCCTGGCGGGTGCCGGAACCGGGTTCGCGCAATACGAACTCCTCGTCGGCGAGGGCCTCGAGCGGAAGCTTTCTCCTGCATCCGGCGAGCGGATGCTCGGTGGAGGCCACCACGACCAGCGGATTCGACAGGAAGGGCGTGGCCACCACCGGCGGCGCCTGCGGCGGCCGGCTCATGATGTAGAGGTCGTCGAGGTTGTCGGCGAGCCGCCGGATCACTGCGTCGCGGTTGAGCACCACCAGCGACACCTCCACCGCCGGGCGTTCGCGGCGGAAGTCGCCGAGCAGGCGCGGGATGAAGGTCTCCGCGGTGCTGACCACCGCCAGCCGCAGCCGCCCGACCACGTCGCCGCGCAGCTCGGCCAGCGTCTCGTCCAGGCGCTCCAGCTCCTGCTCGACCCGGTTCGCGGTGTCGAGCACCACGCGCCCGGCTGCGGTGAGGTGCAGCTTGCGGCCGACGCGCTCGAACAGCGGCAGGCCGACCTGCTCGGCGAGCTGGCGCAGCTGCGCCGACAGCGTGGGCTGGGTCAGGTGCAGGCGCTGGGCGGCGCGCGAAACGCTGCCCTCGCGCGAGACCGCGAGCAGGAGGCGGAGCTGGTGGAAGGTGAGGCGCATGGGTGGCGGACGGGCTGGGCGATTTACATAGATAAAAGTCTATTTTAAACGCAGAAATAAATGATTTTTCTACATGTGTGCGCCGCGGCAAAATTCGCACCGCACTGACGCAGCCGCGCCCTCCGAAGGTCCGTCGCGGCGCTCTCCCGGTTCCGCTCCTGCGCGGTCCGCTCATCAAGGAAAACAACACATGGTCGATGCCGTTCCCTTCTTCTTCGCCCTCGGCGCGGTGGCCTCGCTCGCCCGCTCCGGCCTGCGCCTGCCCGCCGCCGTGTTCGAGACCCTGTCGATCTACCTGCTGCTGGCCATCGGCCTCAAGGGCGGCGTGGAGATCGCGCGCTCCGAGAGCGCCACGCTGTGGGTCGATGCGCTGCTGGCGATCGGGCTGGGCGCGGTCATCCCGCTGCTGGTCTTCCCGCTCTTCCGCCTGCGCTTCTCGCGCCCCGACGCCGCCTCGCTGTCGGCGCACTACGGCTCGGTCTCCATCGTGACCTTCGCGGTGGGCGCGGCGGTGCTGGCCGGGCGCGGCATCGAGGTCGAGGGCCACCTCGCCCTGCTCGCCGCGCTGATGGAGGCGCCGGCGCTGATCGTGGCCACGCTGATCGCGCGCTGGGGGGTGAAGTCGGCCGACGGCAGCTCCACCGCGGGCGCGCTGGTACATGAGGTGTTCGCCAACAAGAGCGTGGTGCTGCTCGGCGGCGGCATCCTGATCGGCTGGGTCGCCGGGCCGCAGGGTCTGGAGCCGCTGTCGCCGCTGTTCGTCGATCTGTTCAAGGGCGCGCTGTGCCTGTTCCTGCTCGAGATGGGCCTGATCGCCGCCGACCGCCTGCCGGACCTGAAGAAGGCGGGGCTGTTCCTGGTCGGCAGCGCACTCGCCCTGCCGCCGGTGCTGGCGCTGGCCGGCTGGGGCGTGGCGCAGCTGATGGGCCTGGGCGTGGGCGGCACGGTGCTGATGATGACGCTGGCCGGCAGTGCGTCCTACATCGCCGCGCCGACCGCGATGCGGATCGCCGTGCCCGAGGCCAACCCGGCGCTCGGGGTGGCGGCGGCGCTCGCGGTCACCTTCCCCTTCAATCTGCTGCTCGGGATCCCGCTGTACCTGTGGTGGGCGCAGACGATGGCGGGGGCCTGAGCAGGGCGCCGGGGTCGGCGACGGGCGGGGGCGGGAGCGTGGCTTCCGCCGCGGTCTGCGACTCCGCGCCGCCGCAGGCGGGGGCGTCCTCCTCGCCCTCGCGGTCTGCGGTCTGCGCTTCCGGCGCCGCGGCAGTGTCCTCGAGCGGCGCCAGCACTGCCGGTGCTTCAACGTCTTCAACCACGTCGGCTGCAGGGGGCGGCACATCCGTGTCGGCGACGTCCGTCGCCTCCACCCCAGCCCCCTCCGCCGCTTCGGCGTCCGCCTCGGCTCCCTCGGGCGACACCATCTCCAGCACCGTGTGCGAGGTGCGCATCATCGGGGTGAACTGGGCGGCCTCCTCGACGATCTCGTCCTCGCTGCGGCGCGACAGCAGGAGTGCGAACAGGCCCAGCGGCACGAAGGCGAGGCCGAGGTGCAGCGGCAGCGCGATCGTCCCCACCCAGCCCATCAGCGCGCCGGCGATGCCCGGGCCGACCGCGGCCCCCACGCCGTGCAGGAAGAGCACGGTGGTGTTGCCGGCGAGGATCTGGTCCTGCGGCAGGTGGTCGATGAGGTGCGCGACCACGATCGGATACACCGCGAAGGCCATGCCGCCGTAGAGGAAGAGCCCCGCCAGCGGGACGTGCTCGACGTGGCCGAAGAGCGCCACCGCGACCGCGGCGAGCGCTGCGCCGAAGGCCGCGACGGAGAGCGCGAGGCGGCGGTCGCCGGCGTCGGAGAAGCGCCCCATCGGCCACTGCAGCAGCGCGCCGCCGACGATCGCGGCGGTCATCAGCAGGCCGATCCCGGCCTCGTCGAGGCCGACGCGCTCGCCATACACCGGGGTCAGGCTCCAGAACGCCCCCATCGACAGGCCGGAGGACAGCGCGCCCACGTAGGCCGCGGGCGCCGCGCGCCAGGTCATCCTGAGGCGCAGGCGCACGCGCGTGGCGATCTGCGGCTGTGGGAAGCGCGTCATCGTCACCGGCAGCAGCGACAGGCAGACGAACATGGCCGCGACCGCGAACAGGGTGAAGCTGGCCGGCGTGTCCAGGCGCAGCAGCTGCTGGGCGCCGGCGAGCGCGGCGAGGTTCACGATCATGTAGGCCGCGAACACCTGGCCGCGGCGTTCGGGCGCGGTCTGGTCGTTGAGCCAGCTCTCGATCACCGCGTAGAAGCCGACCAGGCTCATGCCGGTCAGTACGCGCAGCCCCATCCAGAACCAGGGATGGACGACGAGCGCGTGCAGCAGGATGCAGGCCGCGACGGTGGCGCCGAAGAAGGCGAAGGCGCGGATATGGCCCATGCGCCGGATCAGCTTGGGGGCGACGAAGGTGCCGAGGAAGAAGCCGAGGAAGTAGGTCGAGCCGATCAGGCCCAGCGTGGTCTCGGAGAAGCCTTCGAGGTTGCCGCGCAGCGACACCACAGTGTTGAGCAGGCCGGAGCCGAGCAGGAGCAGGGCGATGCCGGCGAGCAGTGCGCCGATCGGGACGAGGGTGGGCAGCATGGGCGGGCGCCGCACTGCTGTCCGTCCCGGGTGGGGGCGGTCGCCGTGCGGCAGAAATTAGTTTTTGTGCAAACATTTTAGCAGCATTGGGTTGCCGGCTGCCTTCCCGGCCACCGCCTGGGGAGGGATCACCACGTTCGGCTTGCCAATCCGCGCGCGACTTGCTAAAAGTCCGCCCGGGTGTCGGCGACACCCGATCCGGTCCGACGCGGGGACGACCCCGCCCGCCATGCGCGCATCGCGCAGCGACCGTCGGTTTCCCGCGGGACGACCCGCAGGACGAGGCGCGGGCCCGACCGGCCCGCTGCCGCCCGAGTTTCCTCCCGTGTCCGCAAAACCCAAGCTTCGTACCTTCCCCGACCGCCTGCGCCAGATCGCGATGTTCGAGATCGGCGGCCTCTTGCTGGTCACCCCGCCCTTCGCCTGGGCGAGCGGGGTGCCGATCCGCGAATCCATCGGTCTGCTCGCGCTGCTGGCGCTGATGGCGGCGATCTGGAACGGCGCCTACAACACCACCTTCGACTGGATCGAGGGCCGGCTCACCGGGCGCACCGCCGACCGCCGCCCGTTCCGGCTGCGCGCCCTGCATGCGCTCGGCTTCGAGTCCGGCCTGCTGCTGATGACGCTGCCGGTGATCGTGTGGTGGACCGGCATGGGCTGGGTCGAGGCGCTGATCGCCGACATCGGCCTGGCGATCACCTACACGATCTACGCCTTCCTGTTCAATCTCGGCTACGACCGCCTGTTCCCGATCGCGCCCGCCGACGGCAACGCGGCGGCCGCGGCCGGGCTGGCGGCGGAGCGCTGACATGACGGCCGCTGGCTGCAGCCCGCGCGTCGACGCGGATTCGCAGGTCGTCGCCGACGCCGACCTCTCCGCCCTCAACACCTTCGGCCTGCGCGCGGGCGCGGCCCGCCTGCTGCGCGTGCGTTCGGTCGAGACGCTGCGCGCGGCGATCGCCGCGCCGGGCTGGACCGAGACGCCGCGCCTGGTGCTCGGCGGTGGCAGCAACCTCGTGTTCGGTGGCGATTTCCCCGGCACGGTGCTGCGCGTGGAGATTCCCGGCCGCCGCCTGCTGCGCAGTGACGCAGAGGCCTGGATCGTCGAGGCCGGCGCCGGCGAGAGCTGGCACGACTTCGTTCGGTGGACGCTGGCGCAGGGCTGGCCCGGGCTGGAGAACCTGTCGCTGATCCCCGGCACGGTCGGCGCCGCGCCGATCCAGAACATCGGCGCCTACGGGCTGGAGCTGGTCGAGCGCTTCGAGTCGCTCGACGCGGTCGAGCTCGACACCGGCGAGCTGTGCCGCTTCGATGCCGCCGCCTGCGCCTTCGGCTACCGTGACAGCGTGTTCAAGCGCAATCCCGGCAGGTGGATGGTCGTCGCGGTGCGTTTCCGCCTGCCGCGGCCGTGGCGCGCGCTCACGCGCTACGCCGACGTGGCGCGCGAGCTCGAGGCGCGCGGTCTCGCGCAGCCTGGTGCGCTCGAGGTCTCGGACGCGGTGATCGCGATCCGGCGCCGCAAGCTGCCCGACCCGGCGGTGCTCGGCAACGCCGGCAGCTTCTTCAAGAACCCGGTGGTCGACGCCGCGCGCTGCGCGCGCCTGCTCGCCGAGCACCCCGCGCTGCCGCACTACCCGCAGGCCGACGGCAGCGAGAAGCTCGCCGCCGGCTGGCTGATCGAGCACGCCGGCTGGAAGGGGCGCGACCTCGGCCCGGTGGGCTGCTACGAGCGCCAGGCCCTGGTGCTGGTCAATCGCGGCGGCGCTACCGGCGACGACGTGCGCCGCATCGCGCAGGCCATCATCGCCGACGTCGACGCGCGCTTCGGCGTGCGCCTGGAGCCCGAGCCGGTCTTCATCTGAACTGCGGCGCCACCGCCAGCAGGTGGCGCCGTGCAGCAAATCGCGATATCGGGTGCGAGGCCCGCAGGAGAACCGCATGTCCCAAGAACCAGGCCGCAGTGCCGTACTGGACGAACTGCGCACCGCCTTCGGCGCCGACGAGGTCCTCGCCGGCAACGCCAGCCCGCGCCACCTCAAGGACTGGAGCACGGCCAGCGGTGGCACGCCGCTCGCCATCCTGCGTCCGCGCAGCACCGCGGAGCTCTCGCGCATGCTCGCGATCTGCAACACCCACGGCCAGGCCGTGGTGCCGCAGGGCGGCCTCACCGGCCTGGTCGGCGGCGCGGTGCCGGGCGAGGGCCAGGTGGTGGTGTCGCTCGAGCGCATGAACGCGATCGAGGAGATCGACCTCGGCTCGGGCACCGTGACCGTGCAGGCCGGCGCAGTGCTGCAGACACTGCAGGAGGCCTGTCACGAGGCCGGCGCGCTGCTGGCGATCGACCTCGGCGCGCGCGGCTCGTGCCAGATCGGCGGCAACGTGTCGACCAACGCGGGCGGCAACCGCGTGATCCGCTACGGCAACACGCGCGAATCGGTGCTCGGCCTGGAGGCCGTGCTCGCCGACGGCACCGTGCTGCCGATGATGAACCGCATGGCCAAGAACAACGCCGGCGTCGACCTCAAGCACCTGTTCATCGGCAGCGAGGGCGTGCTCGGCATCGTCACCCGCGTCGTCCTCAAGCTGCATCCGCTGCCGCGCGGCACCAGCACCGCGCTGGTGGCGCTCGCCGACTTCGACGCCGCGCTGAGCTTCCTGCGCCACGCGCAGCAGAGCCTGTCGGGGCAGGTCAGCGCCTTCGAGATCATGTGGCGCGAATATCTCGACGTCGCGGTCGCCACCAACCACCTGCGCCGCCCCTTCGCCGCCGACTACCCGGTGTATGTGCTGACCGACATGCACTGCGGCCAGCCCGAGACCGACGCCCGCCGCTTCGAGACCATGCTGGAGCAGGCGATCGAGTCCGGCTGGGTGCTCGACGCCGCGGTGGCGCAGTCGATGGCCGACGCCGAGGCGCTGTGGGCGATCCGCGACGGCATCGCCGAGGTGCTGCGCGAGCGGGCGCCGACGCTGAACTTCGACGTCTCCGTGCCGGTGGGCCGGATCGGCGAGTGTGTGGCGCGCATGCGTGCCAACCTGGAGCGCGGCTGGCCGCAGCTGCAGGCGCTGTTCTTCGGCCACGTCGGCGACGGCAACGTGCACGTGGTGGTGTGCAAGGTGCCGCAGGACGCCGACAGCCTGCACTCGATCGAAGAGGCGGTGTATGGCGTGATGCGCGACTACGGCGGCTCGGTGTCGGCCGAGCACGGCATCGGCGTGCTCAAGCGCGACTGGCTGGCGTATTCGCGCACGCCGGCGGAGCTCGCGCTGATGCGCACGCTGAAGACGGCGCTGGACCCGCGCGGCATCCTCAACCCGGGCAAGATGCTGTAGGGCCGCGCGTCGCCGCGGCACTAGATGATGCGGCGCGGCTGCTCGATGATGGTCTGGTAGACCAGGCTCTTGATCTTCATGCGGTCTTCCGCGCCGAGCTCGTGGAAGTCCACCCCGTAGTGGTATTCGATGCCTTCGCCCTCCGCATCGGGCTCCTGCTGCACGTTGCGGATCTCGGCCGCGATGTCCAGCTCGGAGTGCAGCTCGTGGAGGATCACGTCGAAGCGCAGGCGGATGATCGAGCCCTGTTCGCCCAGCGCGGCGCGGGTGTGGATCAGCGCGCCGGTCGCGCTCAGGTTCAGCATGGTGCCCTCGCTCGGCTCGCCGCCGGTCGGCGAGCTCAATCCCACCGGGAACTGGGTGCGCACCCGCGTCGATTTGCGGATCACGCTGCCCTGGATGACGGTCGGAAAGCTCAGGTGCACATAGTCGAAGGGCAGCTTGCACGCGCGCAGCACCGAGGCGCGAAATGCGAAGGCGCTCTGGCGCGAGAACACCCGCACGATCACCGGGTCGTTCTCGACCAGCTCCACCCGCCGTCCGCCCGCCACCGGCGTGGTCACCAGCAGGCTGACGCCGTCCATGTAGCCGACCACGCGCACGAAGGCCCGCCACACGCCCGTGCTCGCGGTGCATTCGATCTGCAGGCGGTCGCCGACGGCCAGACGCATGTCCTCGAAGGTGAAGCCGCGCTGCGCCTCTACCTCGTCCTGTCCGTCCGCATGCTCGTCGTCGCGCAGTTCTGCGTTGCTCGTGTCTTCGCTCATCGTTCCGTCCGGCCTCTACGGGGTTGCCTCGATGACGGATTTCAGCTGCTGCGGACGCGCCGGGCAAGGACGAATTGCACGCCCGCACGCAGGAATATTCGTCGCTTCTGATGTGGTGCCGCCGCAAATACGGCTTCTGATCTCCCCTCGACCCTGCTAGCTTGCCGGCCGTGCGCATGAGGCCGCGCCGCAACAAGCCAATCCCTGGACAAGACCGCATGTACAAGATGACAAAGCTCCGAAGCCTTCCCGCGCTCGCCCTCGCCTGCGCCCTGGTCGCCACCTCCGGAGCGAGCCAGGCCGTGACCTGGAGCGACACCTTCGTCGGCTATCGCCACGGCAGCGAGTTCCACGAGCCCAACAATCCCCGGGATGTCGAGAAGCACATCGTGCAGTTCTCCCACGCCAGCGGCTACACCATGGGACAGAACTTCCTCAACCTGGACATCTTCCGCTCGGACGAGGCGGACCCGACCGTGCGCGGGGGCGACAAGGGCGCGACCGAGTTCTATCTCGTCTATCGGCATCAACTGCACCTGGGCAAGGCGCTCGGAAAGCGCTTCGCCTTCGGTCCGGTGAAGGAGCTTGCGCTTACCGCCGGTTTCGATCTCAACACCAAGGATTCGCCGGTGCAGCCGCGCAAGCGCGTGCTCGTCGCGGGTCCCACGCTGAAGTTCGACGTGCCCGGCTTCCTCGATGTGAGCCTGCTGTTCGGGAGGGAGTGGAACCAGAACAAGCTCGGCTCGCCGAAGCAGCGCATCGCGTTCGACCCGCAGTGGATCCTCAACGCCGCCTGGGGCATCCCGTTCACCGTCGGCCCCGTGCCGCTCAAGTTCCAGGGCTTCGCCAACCACCTGAGCAAGCGCGGTGAGGACTACAACGGCAGGAAGACCAAGGCCGAGACCCTCATGCGCGCAGCGCTGATGGTCGACGTCGGCCAGATGGTCTCCGGCAGGAAGAACACCTTCCTGATGGGCGTGGGCTATGAATACTGGCGCAACAAGTTCGGCAACCACGGCATCCCGGGTGTCGAAGTCGATGCGCCGACCTTCCAGGCGGAGTGGCACTTCTGAGGGCGTGAGGAGCAAGGCGCACCCGTCCCCGTGCCGCCGCCGCGGTGTTGCCTGCGGCATTTCCGCACGGCGGCCCGCGGCCGACCATCCGGATTCGTGATGTGCTGTATCAGCTGGGCGGGATTCATGACGTTTCCCGGCCTGTTAGTTTTGCGACCGCGCGCAATGCCTTGCGCCCGAGAGCCAAACCAGAGACAGGACCGGAGACAAGAAATGACAAGACTCAGCACCCGCATCCAGACGCTCGCCGCGGCCGGCGCGCTGCTGGCCATGCCTGCCGCAGGCCAGGCCGCGACCTGGAGCGACACCTTCGTCGGCTACCGCTACGGCAGCGACTTCCGCGAGCCGACCAACACCAAGGACGTCGACAAGCACGTCCTGCAGTTCACCCACGCCAGCGGCTACTCGGTGGGGCAGAACTTCGTGAACCTGGACGTGCTGCAGTCGGACAAGGCCGACCCGGCCAGTGGTGGCGCCAGCGGCGCGACCGAGTTCTACCTGACCTATCGCCACCAGGTCCATCTCGGCAAGGCCTTCGACCGCAGCTTCGCCTTCGGGCCGGTCAAGGAGGTCGCGGTCACCGCGGGCTTCGATCTCAACACCAAGAACACCGCGTTCTCGCCGCGCAAGCGCCTGGTGGTGCTCGGGCCCACGCTCAAGTTCGACGTGCCGGGCTTCCTCGACGTCAGCCTGCTCGTCGGCAAGGAGTGGAACCGTTGCGGTCTCGACCCCGTCGCGCCGTCGACCTTCGATCCCTGCCCCAAGACCGAGGTGAGCTTCGACCCGCAATGGATCGTGAGCGCGGCCTGGGGTATCCCGTTCAGCGCCGGCCCGCTGCCGCTGAAGTTCCAGGGCTTCATCAACGTCAACGGCGAGAAGGGCAAGGACTACGCGGGCGTGAAGACCCACACCGAGACCCTGATGCGCACCTCTCTGATGGTAGACGTCGGCCAGATGGCCTGGGGCAGGAAGAACACCTTCCTGATGGGCGT